>Ga0315298_1004265_pt1 | contig 21561 bp, 24 predicted proteins | sample WHS_1_MG_FD_203077 | JGI IMG/M metagenome (GOLD analysis project Ga0315298, IMG submission 203077) | Extremophilic microbial mat communities from Washburn Hot Springs, YNP, Wyoming, USA - WHS_1_MG | ecosystem: Environmental > Aquatic > Thermal springs > Hot (42-90C) | place: USA: Wyoming...
AATAGCATTTTAACGTAATATTGTTCCAGAAAAAGTTAGTTGTATAAGAAGAAAAGCAAACATCAGCCTTCGTTTCCCAAGAGAAGCATACAACATCCCCAATAGCTAAAGTCATGGCTGAGAGAATAGAGAGAAGATAAGAAATGAAATAAAATTTGAGATAGAAACGGAGGACTTGGAAGCCTACAGACCATAAAGAGAAAATTGAGGAAGACAGGTAGAAAGACCAGCCGCACTTGCACGTCGGTCTATCCCCCGCCATGGCCTTGCATTTTATTGAACCGATGTGCAAGTGCGGCTGCGGAACTCCAGTAAACTGGGACCCTAGCAGGAATAGGTGAAGGGATTACGTAGGCCACCATAGAAGTCCAGAACTCAATGAAAAGATAAGGAAGACTACAATGGAAAGGAGTGTGAGGATGAGCAGGGGTTCTTTGAAAGGATAAAAAAGTTTCTGCCATGCACACAGTCAACATTACATGAGAAGATTGGCTTGAGAAAGAAGGTTTGCTCTCAGAAGATAAAGAGGCTTGAAAAGTACGGTTTCATAGAGAGAAGGTCTTCTACAAAAGCAGGTGGACATACATGATCAGGGAGAAGAAATGATACTATAACACCTTCACACTATCATATGTGGAAATCCCAGGATCATCATTCTTTTCCCGTTCTAGAGTACGTGCACTTCTGGTTGTGGCATGAGCTGTAGCAGTTGCAAGCCCACCCAATCAATATGCTTCCATCATCCTGTGGGCTGAACTTTACTGGAACAATTATTGCTGTAACGGTCAGCTCATTTCCACTCTCGTCCCTGAACATTCTGCAGGCTCCCATCGTAGGCCTAACCTCCAACCTCTCTATGACATCAGAGAACCTAAACCTCTTCATCTCCACGAAAACTTTTGTTTCACAAATATTTTAGGTTTTCTCAACCCTTTCTAGCAGGGGTTTAAGGTTCGGGAAGAGCCTCGCGAATACGCTGCATTTGTTGCACGATCCGAAGTCCGGGCTCCTGAGCTCGCAAAAGTATTCCCCACTCCTGTAATCGTAGGAGGCGTATGGGCAGATCCAGTATATCGTCTTACCTTTCGAGCCCATACTATTCTACAGCTATCATGGTCAGCGTGGACTGGAAATTATACATCACTTAGCCTTCAAAATAATGTTCCTGAGATCATCTAAGCCTTCAGCTTCAAGCACAACGACATCGTACACTCCGTCAACAACATAGGCTTCAACAACACCATCCATTTCCCTTAATTCTCTCAAAACATCCCTCTCACATCCAAGATCCACATGCAGCATCACAAAAGCCCTAACCATAAACCCCAAACACTATAAATTTTGAAGAGTATAAAGTTTTTAACCTTACTTGCATCATAAGACTTGTATGGCTACGGCAAAGCTTAGCAGTGTTCCGAAAACTAGGTTTAAAATTTAAGTTTCTTAACCGCCTTCTTTCCTACAAGAACAGTGTATAAGAAGACGGTTATGAAAAATAATAAAATTTGAAAGAAGACGCCAGCATAATCATTAATACATATGGTTGCATCCGCAAGAACATGTAGGAAAAAGGGAACTAGAGAAGATGAAAGCGTAAACAATACCATCATATTCAAAACAAATTTGAGCAGTAAATCTTTCATCAATATTCTGTTAATAAAATAACGCTATTTAATTTTTTAAAGTAATAGAAGGAGAAAATGGTACTATTTACTTCCGACGAAGAAAAAAGCATGAGGAAATAAAGAAGCTAAAGTATTATCTGAGGAAAAAGGCTTCCAAACATTTTCGCCGAACGGTCTGATGTTAAATGCACTATTTGAGAAGCCGGGTCATCATCGAATAGACAACTCCGTGTCTCTTTTGTCAACATATTACGGTCTAATTGTTACTGTTGTAGTTGTCAATTAAGTCGCTGGCTTCTAAGCATGCTGTTAAGGAATTGATTGCTAATTGAAGACTTTTTACCATAGTCTCGCCTACTATCACTCCTTATCTTTTTTAAAAAGAGGTGGATTATTATTTATTGTTTACAAAAACTTAGTGAGCTCTACCAAACTTCTAATCTTCTTCACATCTTTTTTTCTAATTTTTTCATGTCTATCAACTAGTATGGCGTTGAGGCCGGCATTTAATGCTCCAAAATAATCGTTTTCTAGAGAGTCTCCTACAAACAGTATCTTACTCCTATCTAAACAGTATTTTTCAAGTGTTTTTGTAAAAATTTCTTTTTCAGGCTTAACGCTTTTGAATGTGTCTATTCCAACTTTTATCGTAAAAAACTTTTCAATGTCAGCTAGCTTTAAAATATTTTCGATATCGTTTTCTAGGGAATTTGAAATTACTCCTAAAACAATATTATTGTGTTGTAAAGTTTCTAATGTGGGGACAGTATCCTCGTACAATGTTATGTTAACATGATTCCACCACATTCTGTCCATGGCGTCAGCTATTTCCAAAAGGTTTTCTCTAACATTAAGCATTTTAAGTAGTAGTAGGTTAAAGTTTACCCAAAATCTTCCCTCCATCAAGACTACTTTCTTCAAAAGGCTTGGAGTATTTAGTTTCTCGTAGGCTCTCGCGATTTCCTCCAAATTCCTTGCAACATTATATTTTTTCATTATGGACGCATAGACTTTTGCGACCTCAAAGGTGTCTGAACCCTTTACTAGGGTTCCACCTAGATCGAATAGGACGGCGTTTGTTTTTGGCATCAACAAAGTTTATAATATCACATAAATAAAATTTTTTAACATTTAACAAAATTACATAATATTTATATACACTTATATCGGGGTCGATATCGATGTCGATATGATGCATAGGCACTGGGAAAAGCATACCGCATGTGTTCCAAAGGGTTTCCTAAGACTAACCATACTAAAGCTATTAAATGAAAGGGAGTTGTCCGGCTCAGAGATAATGGACACTATAGAGAAGGAGACTAAAGGCCTTTGGAGGCCTAGTCCTGGATCCGTTTACCCACTACTTGCATGGTTGGTGGATAAGGGGTTCATTAAAGAGGTTCAAAGTAGTGTAGAAGGCATGAAACGGTACACTCTTACCGAAGAGGGTAGAACTTTTCTAAAAAATGCAAAGGATGTTGAAATGGAATTTGGTTCATTAAAGTTCATGATCCCCACAATATTAAGTCAAGTCGGTTTAACACCACGTAAAGAGGACATTCAAATGAAAATGTATTTAACTAGACTTTTTACTGACATAGTCAATTTTAGAAGGAGCTTTGAAATCAATCCTGATAGGGAAAGGTTTGACAAAGTTTGTGAGATTATAGAGGAAGCATGTGAAAGGATTGAAAGTGTACTAAATGAAACAGGTAAGGTTAATGGTTGAGGTGAAAAGTTTTGAGCCTTGTTGAAGTTAAAAATTTAACAAAAATATTTAATGGTACCGTTAAGGCAGTTGACAATGTAAGCTTTGAAGTAAATGAGGGTGAAATCTTCGGCCTTCTAGGCCCAAATGGTGCTGGAAAAACTACAATAATAAACATGTTGACTACTGTGCTAAAACCTACATCTGGAACAGCCTTAATAAGTGGATATGATATAGTAAAACATTCTAAAGAAGTTAGACAACTGATAGGTGTTGTGCCACAAGAATATACTGCTGACGAAGATTTAACCGGATACGAGAACGCTCTACTATGTGCAGACCTATACGGGATCCCAAGGAGTATTTCAAAGCAGAGAATAAACGAGCTCCTAAAGCTTGTAGAATTAGAGAACGCTGCACATAGGCTTGTGGAAACCTACTCTGGTGGAATGAGAAGAAGGCTTGAACTTGTATGCGGCCTAGTGAGCAGGCCTAGGCTGCTCTTTTTGGACGAACCAACGTTAGGTCTTGACGTCCAAACCAGGGCTGCAATATGGAACTATATCAAGAAGCTAAAGGATGAATACAATATGACAATATTTTTGACAACACACTATCTTGAAGAAGCAGACTCCCTGTGCGACAGAATTGCAATAATAGACCACGGCCGTGTACTAAAAATAGGTTCTCCCCTAGAATTGAAAAATAGTATAGGCGGAGATATTATAGAAATTGAGGTAAAGGAGGATAACGATGACTTATCTAAAATTTTGCTTGGCATAGAGCATGTGAAGGACGTTAAAAAGAACAATTCAACCTATATTGTTCGAACAGAGTTGGGTGAAGAAGTGGCGCCAGAAATTATTGAAGCGATAAGAGTTAGGGGAATACATATTTCAAGAATATCTTTGACGAAACCTACACTAGATGAAGTTTATTTAGCTTACACAGGACGTAAGCTTAGAGATGCTCAGGCAAGCTGGGAAGAGATCGCTTCAATGAGAAGAACAATAAGGAGGGCTAGATCCTAATGAGCACACGAACGCAAATCTCTAACGATAAAAATTTAGAAGTGGACAAGAGTCCATGGCATGGGTTATGGGCCTTAACGAATAGGGAGTTGAAGAAGTGGTATAAGAGACCTTTTATTCTCTTAATGTCTCTCGTCCAACCTCTGATTTGGCTTGCTCTATTCGGGAGGGCTATGAACATTAACGCGATATTCACTAGTGGCGCATTTAACATACCTGGCCTAAACATTCCCAAAGAAATGATAAACCAGATATCTCAACAGATAATGAAATCAACTTTTGGAACATCAGACTACTTCTCTTTTCTTGCTGTTGGAATGATTTCCTTCATTGCATTGTTTACTGCAATGTTTAGTGGAATGTCCATAGTCTGGGATAGACGTTTAGGCTTCCTTGGCAAAGTTCTCAGTACACCAATTTCAAGGGGAATAATACCTTTAAGCAAAGTATTCAACGCCGTAATTAGGGCAATCGTGCAAGCGTCAATCGTTTTAATAATAGCTGTCTTCTTAGGCCTCGACATTTCACAAGTAACATTTTTTAGTATCCTTGGAACATATGCTGCACTATTCCTAATGGTACTAGGATTTTCCTCACTTTTCGTAATGCTCGCACTACGCTCTACAAGCTGGGAAACACAGCAGGCGATAGTAAATCTTCTTAACATGCCACTAATATTCGCGAGCAATGTAATGTTTCCAGCAAAATATATGCCGGAATGGCTTCAGCCGATCGTCAACGTAAATCCTATAAGTTATGCAACGGACATTTCAAGACAGCTACTATTGGGTTCGCCGGGTATGGCAAGTCTTGCATTTGACTTCCTTTACCTCGGCTCATTCGCGATAGTTACAACCGCAATAGGAGTAATATTATCGTGGCATTATTTAAGCAAGTAGTAGACGACAAGGCTGTCAACTTTATTTTCAACCTTTTTAATGTATGTTGTAAGGTTTGTTTAGGGAGATAATGGATTAGATAAAATTGTTTCAAAGTGTTTGTGGTCAATATTTTGGTCTTAGAAAAATCTTGTCTGTTGGTGTATACTCATATGGTTCTCCAAATGTCTCACTATATGCTATACTGTTTACCCCTCTCCTTGGTGTTATGGGAGGCTCTTCAGCTGGGTAACCTACAGGAACTATTGCAACTGGCCTAAGTTCTCCAGCATTAACACATTCACTTACTTCCTCATCGTGGAAGGCTCCAACCCAAACGCTGCCTAGACCTAGAGCAGTTGCAGCAAGTTGTAAGTATGCGGCTGCAATGGTTGCATCCTGTATGCAGTAGAGTTCTGTACCACGCCTACCATATCTCCTAGCGGACCTTTTAGGATTGCTTAAGAACACAAATACTACTGGAGCCTCTTCAATAAAATCTTGTCCTAATGCTGCAACAGAGAGTCTCCTTTTTCTCTCCCTATCCTTTACAACAACTATTTCGTAAGCTTGAAGGTCTCCTGCAGAAGGTGCGAGATTGGCTACTTCCAAAAGTCTGTTTATCTTCCATTCTTCTACAGGATCCGGTTTGAAAGCTCTAACAGACCTTCTTTTAATAACAGTTTCAAAGAATTCCATAAATATTCTTGGAATAATGTTGTATAAATATTTTTTAAAATGCTTGCGGTATCTATGATGAGTAAGATGACTTTAGGCAGAAATTTTGTAGAAGGTTCTATTGAACCTTTGAGGGAAAAGATTTTTGACGAAAAATTTATTGCGCCAGACTACCAGAATCTTAATGTAGTCAATTTATATTCTATTGTTGGAAAGGTTTTCGGCATAGGAAGTCTTCTGCCACCTAAAATTTCCATTGAATCAGCTGACTTCTCCAACATAAATAAGGTTGTATTCTTTATTTTTGATGGGCTTGGATATAACTTTTTAAGAAATCGTTTGGAAAATTCTCCTACACTTTTTTCTAACGCTAAAGGACATATTATGCCAATAACCTCAACATTTCCATCGACTACTTCTACAGCTTTAACAAGCATCTTCACAACTCTCACACCTGTAGAACATGGAATTATAGGATACACGATGTACTTGAAATCATTTGGTCTAATATTAGACATGCTGAACTTTAATCCAGTCTACGGTTGGCTCCCCAATGAAAGTGTAATGCAAGAATTTGTCATCGAAAAAGATCCTTGGACTGCAAAAGTTTTAGAAGAAGGTATAGATGTACGCATATTTACAAGACTTTCTACAATAGATAGTGGCCTTTCTAAGATACTTTATAGGGGACAAAAGGTGAGCACGTATGCGCTTGCAACAGACCTTATTGTTAACCTTAAAAAGGTTCTGGAATCTTCAAGTCAAACTCTAGTAATAGCCTACTATCCAGGATATGATACTATTTCACACTTGTACGGTCCCTTTTCGGAGGAAGCTGTAACCGAATTCATGTTCTTTGAAAATTTGGTTAAAACGTTTTTGTATGAAAAATTAGATAGTAGGATAAGGTCTGAAACATTATTCATATTAACTTCCGATCATGGGCAAGCATATACTGAAAAGATTCTTTTTATAAAGGACATGCCAGAAATATTTGAGCAACTAATAATACCTCCAGCTGGAGACAGTAGAGCAACATTTTTATTCACAAAGCAGGGAAAAGTGGATGAGTTAAAAAGTTTGCTCCAAAATAGGCTAGAAAGTTTCAAAATACTAAATTCGCAAGAACTTTTGGATAAAGGCTTTTATGGTACACCGAAGGACACTAAAGAAAAGGTTAAGGTTGAAGAAAGAATAGGTGATCTGACCACAGTTGCCTTTGGAAACGATGCCCTACTCTATCCATATTCTGAAAGAGACAGAGAACGTGCTAAAAAGGGTTCACATGGTGGCCTAAGTTTAGATGAAATGCTTGTGCCGCTCGCAGTATTCAAACTTTAATTAGCAAACATTTTGGGAGGTTGGACGAACATGATAAGAGTTAGGGAATATGATGAACATGATTTACATGGTGTCTTGGAAGTAGAAAACGCTTCATTTAAATTCCCATATTCGAAGGAAATTTTTACTGAACTTTTGAACCAAAAATCGACTAGAATGTTGGTGGCTGAAAACATTGAAGGCCGAATAGTTGGATACATACTTTATTCGATTAAATCAATTAAATGTTCGCTTATCTCTATAGCTGTATTGCCAGAATATAGACGCTTAGGTGTTGGTAGTATGTTAATGCAGAAGCTTTTAAAAGAGGTAGAGGGTACTGTGAAACAAGTTGAATTGCAGGTGGGATGCAAAAACTTTGGTGCCATAAAATTTTACCAAAAATTCAATTTCAAAATAGTGGATCTTATTCCAAAATATTATCCTGACGGTGAAGACGCATATTATATGGTTAAAATTTTAGATTAAAGAACTCTTTGAAATTATGGAATCAACTTTTCCTTTAACCATATTATATAGTTTTTCGCTGACCGTGCCCTTAGCAAGTGCTTCCTCAAGCTTTTCCTCGTCAACCACTTTTACTGAACTGTCGGGATAGACGCATAGATCGATTTCGAGGTCAACATACCTTATTCCATTCAAGATAAGTTCGACTCCCGTTCCAAAGTTTATGTAGGCGCCCTTAAATCCACCACTGCTAGAATAATATTTTGTGACAATATACATTTCCCCAATTTCTGTAAAAGATTCTGCGATGTCGTTCTGCTCTTTCTGGACCTCAAGCCCATCATAGTATCCATTACTTCTTATAATCCTTGAATATTCTAGTCTTTTGTCAAAAAATTTTTTTACAGTAGCTGTACCAAGCTCATACACTTGTCCGTTAAGCTTATAATGTAAGATTCTTATTCTATCGCCCTCTCGTGGAAGATATCTTTCTATAACCGAGTAAAAGAGCTGTTTTACACTTTCTAGAGGATATCCTATTTCCAGTAATTTTTCAGCCTGCTCAACATACGATGAAATTTCGTTACTCCATGTTTTGAAAAGATGGTGGTCATCTAGTGTCGGCGTAACAGCCCTCCTCATTTCGTCCAACTTCCTTTTAGAATATAGAGGCAATATTACGTCGATGATACAGTTGACTAGATGCGGGGCTGTTAGAAACCTGAAAATTGGGTCATCCAAATTTTCTTTCAAAACCCTCACCACGTCCATTGCGGCCTCATTTTTTCCAATAACTATCACACCGTTCCTGTCAAGCCTATCTCTAACCTCTACATCAAATTCTTCTTCATTTGGGTCAAGATTTAACCTTCTAACAATTTCCACAGATGGCTGCACTATTTTAAAACCATTTTCAATGAAAAGCTTGCTTAATGCAGTTGAATATATTCCCCTAACCTTAACCTTGGCCATAGCCTCTCACATCTTCGTAACCTTAAATCTTCCATCAACCTTTTTTATTGAAAAACTTACTCCCAAAATTTTTTCACAGAGCCAAATGTTCGTCTCTAAATGGTCTGTAATTTCTCTGACAGTAAAGGTTGACTCCCCTCTTGATAAAGCGACATATGGTATGAGCATGTCAGCCATGTGAACATCCACCGTAACCCTACTCTCTATTTCTGAGACAAGCTTTCTAGCAGCCTCTGTTCCTACAACTTCACTTGACTTGCCTACTTCTCCAATAGAATCTGCACCCAAAATCGCTCCCTTGTCGCTTTCACACCATAAGACTATCGAACTACCCTTCTGTAGTGGATTTGATTCATCATACACGATATCAATTTTCGCCTCTAGACCTTTTGCCTTCAACTCTTTCAACGCTGCAGAAGCCTGCCTTTCGGAAACTTTCCTATCCCTTAAGTATGTGCATACTGAAATGCCACGCAATTCCTTCACATTACCAAACTCATCTAACACTATCGGCTGCAATGTACTCGAAGGTTCAACTGAAAGCGTTGCCTCACCCCCTCCGACGGGATAGTATCCGTACCTCTTCACTTCAATATTTGCCTTAACCCCAATTTTACCTAAAACCCTTAACATAATATATTTCAGATAGTTTATAGTAGGCGAAGCTCTTACGTCTGTGCCACCCCTTTTAACGGTCAAATTCACTTTATCTTTACTGAATATGCAAATCGGCAATACTGTCATAAAAAGCATTGGTATACTTCCAGCTGTACCTATCTCGCTTTCAAAATTTCCACCTTTTATCGCACCAGGCTTAAACCAAAGTTCCTTTGAACCCAAGTATGCGCCCTTGACTTCAGCATTAACTAGCTTAGCCGCTGTCAAGACAGCCTCCAAATGCTGCGGCCTTAGTCCTGGATTGTCCCTCTTCTTCCTAATGTTATAGATGTGTAACTCTTCGTTTAGTATTGAGGCTAGGGCTATGGAAAGTCTTAATATTGTACCACTACCACTTTTTTCGCCGCCATCTATTTCTATCATATAATATGTTCATGAAAGTAAAATTATTCAGATATAAATTTTGCGAGAATAAAAAAATTGGTTTGGGATATGCTTCTATTGTGCACTAGGCTTCTTAAGTAGTAGAATTACTACTGCTATCCCAAAAATCGCAAGTAGTGCTACTACATAGAATGAGGAAAGATAGCTTCCTGTAATGTCACGCAATACGCCGGAGGTTAATGTTCCTATAATTGCGCCTGTACCGTATGCTGTAAAGACGATGCCATAGTTTTTTCCATAAAACTTTGTCCCAAAGAATGATGCTGTTGCTGTTGGAGCTATTGCAAGCCAGCCACCCAGATTAAGCCATAGAACGCTAAAGCCAATTAAGTATAGAATTACATTGCCTTCTCCAAAAAAGGCTAATGCCAATGATACTAGAACGATCATAGTGTACGAGAGTAATGCTGCTTTTCTTGGAGTAATTCTGTCTGTAAGCCAACCAAACAGGGGTCTTCCTAACCCGTTAAAGACTGCGAAGATTGAGACAGCCAATCCTGATGTTACTGGGTCAACTTTTGCAACTTCTCTACCGAATGGTGCTGAAATGCCTATAGCCATTAGTCCTGCTGTTGTTCCAATGGTATACGCTATCCAGAGCGCGTAGAAGCTTTTAGTTTTAAGCATCTGAGATGGTGTATAATCGTTTGAAACTTTTCCTGTTTGAACACTGCTTTTGCTTTCAAATTTAAAATCTTCTGGTGGAAACTTTAGAGGTAATGAAAGTATGACTAGTGTTATGAAAAATGCAGTTCCAAGGTAACCGAATGTTGAAAGGGGCCCAATATTTATAATAAGATAGGTCATCAATGGAGCCATAATAAGCGCTGATAGCCCAAAACCTAAAACCGTTAATCCTATAGCCAATCCCTTCTTGTCTGGAAACCATTTTGTAGAAACAGCAATAGGTACACCGTATGTAATGCCTACACCGATTCCTCCAAGAACGCCATAAAGTAATGTTAAAACATAAATGTTCTGTGAAAAGCTTGCCAAGATCCATCCTGTTCCAACAAGTACACTTCCAAGTATCGAAGTCTTCTTAGGTCCAATTTTTTCTAAAATCATTCCACCGAAAGGCATCATGTACCCGAATGCGGCTAGAAAAACAAGGTAGGGTAGCCCGCTTTCTGTAACCGATATGTTCCAAAGTGTTTCTAAAGGTTTTCTAAAGACGCTGAAAGCGTATATTGAGCCGAGTATTAGGTGTATGGTTGCCCCGATTGGAACATAAATCCATCTTCTGCCCAGAAGGCTTCTGTTAAAGGTCTGAGTCATAGCGGTCCCATTAGTAGAAGAGAGCACGATTTATATTCTTTTTTACAAAAAGTAGCAAAATTTTTAAAATAGTTTATGGTACATAAAACTGTGTCCAAGCAATATAATGATAGAATGCTCCAAGATTATATTAAAGAAAAAGGCATTGATGCCGAAATCTTATATTTTAAAGAACATACCATGACGGTTAACGCAGCAGCTGAAAAGCTAAAGGTTCCCAAAGACTGTATTATAAAAAGTATACTCGTGTTGAACGAGAAAGGTGAACCGTTCTTGATAATATTAAACGGTGATAGAAAAGTTTCATTTCAAAAGGTAGCTAATGCCACCGGCTCAGAATATATAAGGTTAGCTAGGGCTAGGGAAGTTAAAGAAATTTTAGGATATGAAATAGGAAGTGTTCCACCGATACTCCATAAAAATAGTGTGAAAACTTTTGTTGATGAACGTGTTCTCAAATATGATTTCGTTATAGGCGGTGGAGGTTCAACTCGCTCTCTTCTTAAAATTAGGCCAAAAGATATTATCAACCTTACCAAGGCCTACGTTTTTGATGTTAGTGAATAAAAAATAGGGAGGGGAAAAAATTTTTCTCTTATCTTTTCCTTCGAAGTAGTAGTAATGCTAACACTGCCACTAGTATTATTATTCCAATTGCAACGATAAAAGTATAGTCGGGCTGAGCTGGAGGCGTTGTCGTAGTTGTCGCGGTAGTTGTTGTTACAGTAGTTATTACGGTTGTCGTAGGAGCGGTTGTCGTCACAACTGTTGTGATTGTTGTTGGTGGTGTCGTTACTGTTTCTTCATAAATGTAGGTGTTAACTAGGGGGTCCCAGAAAACGTATCTTCCAACAGGTATGTCTGTACCCTTTATGTTCCGAGATTTCACGTTCAAGAAAACTACATTATATAATGGTATTTCGGGGAGCTCGCTTGTCAATATTTCTTCAACTTTTTGTAGGAGTTCCGTCTGCTTTTCCGGAGACTTTTCTCTCATCCACGAATCGAGTAGCTGGTCAACTTGAGAGTTCCTGTATAGCATTGTGTTAGAGAACGCTACACCTGGCTGTATCCATGATGAATGGAATAGCTGGTAGGACCACATTGGTTCAACCCAACGTTTCGTTAGAACAAAGTCGTATTGGTACTTTGTTTCTAGGTCTAGCATGGTTCCAAAGTCAACTCTTTTTAAGGCAACTTCTATTCCAACCTTTGCAAGTTGATCTTTGATTAGGTCTGCTACAGCAGCCTCTTCTGCTTCACCCGTTCTCGTCAGTAACTCTATTTTGAACCTTTTTCCGTCTGCACCCTTGGGATATCCCGCCTTATCAAGTAACTGGTTAGCCATATCTATATTATAATCGTATTTTGCTAGATTAGGTGAAGCTGGAACAGTGTCTGGTAATATTCTATATGTTGGAATACAGAGTCCTAGGGTGGCTTTTTGGACTATATCTTTTCTGTCAAGCGCATAAGATATTGCTCTTCTGACATCAACATTCTTTAATATTGTATGATTTGTATTAATTTGTAATGTCATCTTGTAGGGTGGTCTTGTGTGCGCTATCACTTCAAGGTTGGGGTTAGTGCCGAGTTTTGCAGCTGCCTCATAAGGTAGTCCCCTGAACACATAATTTACTTCACCCGTTTCAAGCGCTGAAACCATTGTCATAGGATCTGTTATAAATCTGATGATGATCCTTTCGAGGTAAGGCTTACCCTTGTCCCAATAGTTAGGATTCCTTTCCAAGAGTATGTGGCTTCCCTTTACCCATTCCTTGAATACGAATGGTCCAGTACCTATAGGCTTTGTTCTGAACTCGCTTTTTTCGAAATCCTGTCCCTCCAAAATATGTTTTGGAACGATTGCCGTATCAACTGAAGCTAACAGGGTCAACTGTACAGCGGGAAGTAGCTGTTCAACTTTTAATTTGACGGCAGTTTCATTTAATATTTCGACTTTCGCATTCTTAAAGTATGCTGCACCAAATATGTCGTACTTTGAAATTATGTTCTCGAAAGAGAATTTGACGTCTTCTGGCCCGAAGGGTTTTCCATCATGCCATGTAACTCCCTTGCGCAAGTTAAAAACGTATGCATTCTCATTCTCTAAAATTTTCCAAGATTCCGCTAGACTTGGTACAATGTTCAGTTTTGTGTCAGTATTCAATAGTGAATCAAATATTTGTGCTGCAACGAAAGATGCGTGCCATGCACCAGTTGTTGGATCGATGACCTTAGGTTCAGCTACAAGTCCTACAACGATTTGTCCTCCAACTTTAGGTTGTGTTAAAGCTTGTGAAGCTAGCGATGCTGTGGCTATTATGAGTAGTGAGATTATGGCTATTACTACATATCCTTTTTGTCTCCGCATTCCAGAAAGTTCACTAAGTTAATTATTTAAACTTTATTGTACCATTATTGCAGCAATCTCAAACAAATCTAAAAATTTTTATAATATTTTCATAAATTAAAATTATTTAAATGTTTAGTTCGAGGAACGTATCACTCTCCCATAGCTTCACTCCATTCCTTAATGCTAAATGCATGAAATATTGAATTTCAGGCCTATTTTTAATTTCATCTACAACTTCTACACTATTATCCTTTTGTTCAACAAAGAAAATATCGGCTTTCATCTTCCCCAAGCTTACGCATAAAATTATACCCAAATTTTCCATCTCATGCATTATCGGATAAAATATGAAGTTTCCTAGGCTGTAAAGGATGGTTTTTCCCTTATGAACCTCTATAGGTTGGAATGTATGTGGGTGTCCTCCTACAATAAGTTCGACACCCGAGTCTATTGAGTGTCTTGCTAAATCTTTTACATAGTCTAAAACAATCTTATTGTAGGGTGCTAAACCGACACCCCAATGGGGTTGTAAAATAAGATAATCACATCTATTCCTCACCGACTTCAAATTTTCGTCCAAGAAGGCTAAATCGTTTTTTAATACTTCACCCCTTACAATATATGGTGCCGCCGGCTCCTCTAATATTTCTCTCGGATCTATCTCCACTCTCGTTATTATTCTGATTCCCGCTACCCCCGGCTTATCCTCCTTACTTAATGCTTCAGGAACAAATGTTGTTGTAAACCCTATTATTCCAACTTTTTTCCCGTCAACTTCTAGTATGCATGGTTCAAAGGCCTCATTTATTGTATTCCCATAGCCATAACTTTTTATCTTCTCTTTTGAAAGAGCTTCTTTAGTGAATTTTGCTGCATCATTTCCATAATCCATTATATGATTGTTTGCCAGAGATGCCGCTTTTACTCCAATTTTTTTGAGAAAATCGATAATTTCGATGCCCGTTTTCAGGGCAGAGTATTTGTTCATCGGTTTAAGTCTACTATCCACTACGATTGGTGTTTCAAGATTTACTATGACGTTTTCGCATTTACTGAATATTTTCTCTAGCTTTTTTCCAATAAATAATTTGGAGGGGTCTTCTGCGTAAACGTCTCCGCAGAAGCATAAATCGTATTCTTCCATTACTTGTGCCATACCTGTCTGATCACGCGGAATGCGTTTTCTCCTACAACTTTCGCAATCTCTTGATCAGAGTACCCGTGCTTCACAAGCCATCTTACAATGTTTGGGTACTCGGAAGGATTTTCTAGGCCGTCTACGAATGGAACTTCTTGGAATTCTGGAAGGTTATCTCTGAATGCTGTTGTTATAGAAAGTTCCTTTGCGAATGTATGATGTAATGCTACATGGTCTCCGAATAGTGTGTCCGGACCGAATGCAACATGGTCTATTCCAACAAGTTTTACAATGTACTCGAAATGTTCCATTACACTTTCAATCGTATGTCTTCTGTTATTATATGTTAAGGTTGTATGAGGTGCTGCTTCCACACCTATTACTCCACCTTTTTCAGCAAGAGCCTGTATAACGTTGTCAGGCTTCATTCTTCTAGAAGGCCATAAAGCTCTTGCTCCAGCATGTGTTACAAAAACAGGCTTTTTGCTTGCCTCGATAACATCAAGGGAAGTTTTATCGCTTGAATGTGATATGTCTATCGCTATTCCAAGTTTGTTCATTCTTTCAACCAGATTATATCCTTGGTCTGTTAAGCCTCCATCGTGCTTGTTAGCTATCCCGGAAGCGAACTCGTTGCCTTCACTGTATGTTATTCCCATTACTCTGACTCCAAAGCCATATAATACATCCACTTTGTCTAGCTCAGTTCCTATGTGGGGTGTTGATTCCAGGTGGATTACTATAGCTGTTTTTCCATCCTTGTGTGCTCTAGGGATGTCGTCTACTCTTCTAGCAATGAAGGCTAGGTCTTGATGGTCAATGTCCGATATGAACATTCCAATCTGATGGACAACATTTTCCCAGGCCCAAGCATCTGGAGACTTCGCTAGTGCAACACCATCACTTAATGCAGCGAATATTACATCAAGGCCTGAGGCGGCAATACCTTCATATCCTGTGAACAGTCGCCCTCTTCTTAAATATTCGACAGTTTCAGATGGGTCTTCTGGAAAAACCTCCAGGTGATCATGTATGGAAATCGTTAGATATTTTTCAAAGATTTCCTGAACCCTTTCTTCTTCGGTTTTTGATAATGGTATTATTGTTGAATTTACTCTTCCAACTTGTTTGGCAAGTTTAAATTCCTTGTAGTCTTTTCCAGGTTCGAGATAACTAAAAGATTGGTATCCATCATATTTTTTTCTTTTGGATATCATTACATCCCGTTACAGTTAAATGGTTTATAAATATTAATTCCACCGTATGTAAAAATTATCTGTTGTCGAAAAGATGGCATGATACATGATGTTCTTGGGCCACTTCTATATCTTTTGGCTCTAGTTTATCGCATAAATCAAACCTGCTTGGGCATCTTGGATGAAATCTGCACCCTTTTGGAGGGTTCACTGGGGAAGGTGGTTCTCCTTCAAGAGTAGGCAACGTTTTTGATTTAGCACTCTTTGGATCTGGTGGTGGTATTGATTCGAGTAGACCTAGAGTGTAAGGATGTTTGGGATTGTTAAATATTCTTTCAGCAGGACCTTCTTCTACAACTTTACCCGCATACATTACACTTACTCTGTCAGCTATGCTTTTTAGAAGAGGAAGCTCATGGCTTATAATCACATATGTTAAATTATATTTTTCTTTTAACTCTATAAGTAGGTTTAGAATCTGCGCCTTTATTGTAACATCTAATGCTGCTGTAGGCTCATCCAATATTACTACTTTAGGTTTTAATGCTAATGCTCTTGCAATACAAACTCTTTGTCTTTGACCCCCACTAAGTTGGTGGACATATCGATGTAAAAATTCTTTTGCTGGAGTTAGCCCCACTTCTTCCAAAAGTCTCTCGACAGTTTTCTCATCTATTGCACTATTATGTACTTTAAACGGCTTCTCTAGTATGTACTTGACCGTTTTTCTGGGATTGAGTGATGAGTATGGGTCTTGGAAAACAGCTTGAACATTTTTTCTAAACTCTTTCGCACTACTATTGTTAGATAATATTTTGTTCAAGTCTTTTCCTAAAAATTCTATCTTTCCCTCAGTTGGCTGTTCTAGCCCTAAAAGGATTTTTGTGACTGTAGTTTTACCACTTCCAGACTCCCCAACTATACAGTATGTTTCACCCTCTCTTATAAGAAAGTTTACGCCATCAACAGCCTTAATATATGCTTTTCTGAATAATCCTGTTTTAACTAGATAATATTTTTTTAGACCGCTTATTGAAAAGATTGTTTGCCTCATAATCTCCAGCACCTAACCTTCTTTAAGCCATCGCATTCAATAAGTGGCGGCTCTTTTTCACATTCTGGTCCACAATTATTACATTTTCTTATAAAATCACATCCCTTTATCGTTTCCGAGTTCCCTCCCTTTTCTGTAATTGTAGATATTTTCTCCCTTAATCTTTTCACTTCACCCCTATATATCGCCTGAGATGATAAAATCAGCATTTTCGTATATGGGTGTATTGGGTTAGAAAATATTCCTTCTACGCTATCTTCTTCCACTACTTGACCGTTGTACATTACATAAATTCTGTCAGCTAAATATGATGTTAAGCTTAGGTCATGTGTTATCAGAATTATTGAAAGATTAAATTCTTTCCTCAGATTGTTTAACAGTTTCAAGATCTGTGACTGAATTGTAAGGTCTAGTGCTGTAGTCGGTTCGTCAGCAATTAGAAGCTTTGGATTCGCTGAAATGGCCATCGCTATAAATACACGTTGGGCCATACCCCCACTTAATTGGAAAGGATACATTCTAAGCACTCTTTCTGGGTCAGCTATCCTAACCTTCCTCAGAAGATCTATTGCTTGAACTTGCGCCTCTTTACTCGTAATTTTTGGATTATGCGCCATTAATGCTTCAAAAATCTGTTCCCCAACAGATATAATCGGGTTAAGGTATGATATTGGATCCTGAAATATTACAGTCACATCCTTTCCCCTGATCTCTGTCATAAGTTTCTCGTCCGCATTCAAAATATCCTTTCCATCAAAAATTATCTTTTTTGCAGAAATTTTTGCATAAGGTGGCAGGAGTCCCATTACTGCCATGGCGACAGTAGACTTTCCGCTTCCAGATTCACCAACTAATGCAATACATTCCCCCTTATTCATATAAAATGAAACATTTCTTACCGCATTAACTTTATAATCTGTTAAAACATATTCAACATTTAAATTTTCAACTTCGAGAAGAGGCTCCACAGCCATCACCTTACACTTTTTGGATTAAATATGTCATTTAATCCGTCAGCGAGCAAGTTTACAGAAAGTACTGTAACCGTAATAAATATGCTTGGAAAAACTAGAGTCCACCATCCACCAACATATATGGCCTGTCTAGCTATTGCCAATATCCTACCCCAGCTCGCCATATTAGGGTCGCCTAGTCCAAGGAAACTTAACCCTGCCTCCGCTAGTATTGCATCAGACATTTGCAATGCTGAAGCAACAAGTACAGGTGGCATAACATTAGGCAATATTTCATTAAACATTATGTCAAAATTTCCAGCACCCAAAACTTTTGCAGCCTGAACATACTCTCTCTCCTTAATAGAAAGAACTTCCGCTCTCACAATTCTTGCAATCGTAGGCCATGAAAACACACTGAGAATTAATATTATGTTCGTTAAGGTCGGCCCGAAAATTATCACAGCAAAAATTATAAGAATGAATCTCGGAATGGAGAGAAAGAAGTCTGTTACCCGCATTAGCACCTGATCAAGTTTTCCTCCAAAATATCCCGCTGGTAATCCAACTATAATAGATATTATAACCGTCAAACTTGTTGAAACTAAGCTCACTAATAAAGCTGTCCTAATTCCGTAAAGAGTCCACGAAAACACGTCCCTACCTAATTGGTCTGTTCCCATAGGAAATTGGGGTGATGGTGGTGTTAGGCCCTGAGCATATCCTGTTCTAAGAGGCTCTTTATCAGTTAAAATTCCTGCCGCTAGGCCAAAAAAGATTATAGCCGAGAACAGTATAAGCGATATTGTTAAAGAACGCGATCTTCTAAATAGAAGCATGTTCTCACCTCAGTTTAACCCTTGGGTCCACGTAAGTGTAGACGATGTCGGTGACTATGTTGGCTATTATAACTGAAACCGAAGTTAGCACGAATATGCCATTTAATAGAGGAAAATCTCTTGCCTCAATCGCTTCTATTGTTAATCTGCCAACACCAGGCCAAGAAAATATTGTTTCAGTTATAACCACCCCTCCTATTATCAATCCAAGTTGAATACCTGCGACTGTGATTATCGGTAAAAGTGCATTCTTTAATGCATGCTTAAACAATATTCTTCTCCATTTTAACCCTCTAGCTTTAGCAGCGATAATGTAGTTAGAGTAAAGTGATTCTATCATCGAAGTTCTTGTAAGCTTAACGTAAGTTGCCATCTGTATAAGAGCGAGCGAAATAGATGGCAAAACAAGATGCCATAAAACATCCATAGCATACTTTATTGGATCAGATGGGGAAACACCTATGGTAACATATCCGCTTAATGGAAAAAGTCTATAATTTATAACTAAAAACAGGATTAAAAATTGTGCTAGTGCAAAAATTGGTATAGAATAGAATATTAAAGTTAAAGATGATATTATGTTATCGGCGATAGTATCCTTTCTTAGTGCAGCGACGACACCAAGTACTATACCAAAAAATATTGCAATAAGAGCGCCTGTACCAGCTAAAAGAAGTGTTGTAGGAACCCTTTCTAGTATAACGTCGAGTACGGGTCTCTTAAATGTGAACGAGTATCCAAAATCTCCTGTAAATAGTTTACCTAGATATATTATAAGCTGTTCATGTAATGGTTTATTCAGCCCATAAATTTCTCTAATCATTTCAATATATTCTTTTGTTGCAGTCTCTCCAGCCATTAAGACCGCTGGGTCTCCTGGAGCAAGTTTTAGAAGAAGGAAAGTGAATATGATTACTGCTGGAACCATAAAGAGTCCAATCAGAATCCGTTTCAAAATATATTCTTTTGTTCCACCTGGCATAGTCAATCCAAGTTTTTATAAGAGATGCTTCAACTTGCTGTAGTCTGGTTTCGGAAAACTTCGTATGCTGTGCTTTAGACCAAGAGAAAGAAGCATTTCAGCTGTTTTTAGTGATACTTTTACAGGGTTTATTACTGGCAAATCGATTTTATCACTTAGAAGTTCATCTACAAGAGCATATCCCATAGACATACACCCCAGGACAACAGCATCGCCACCCATTTCTCTAACTGATTTTGTAACTGTATCAGCAAGTTTTCTTGAAGCTTCTTCCCTATTCTTAATGAATTCTGCGACAGGAATATTTGCCGGAATTATTGCAGTAACCTTATCACTAAAACCGTAAGCTCTGATCATGTGCTTAGTTAATATGACAGTACTTTCTAAAGGAGAGACAACAACAAATTCGTCGGCCAACTGTGAAGCAAGATGCAAAGTCGACTCCGCAGGTCCAACCACAAATTTGTTTACAAGTTCCCTTGCAGCCCTTAACCCAGGATCTCCAAAACATCCTACAATAAACGCGTCATACATATTCTGCAGATTATAAATTTTAGGTAAGTAAGATGATGCTGCAAACGCTTCTTCTACACAATTTTCTATAGTAAGTGGGCCTTCATCAACACCAATTATATCAACAGTGGAATTTGAAACAATCTGATTTGCGATACCCTTCCTCCTCTCTTCCTCCTCGGAAGTAAGCCCTATACCGGGTATCACATATCCTATTCTATACTTCCTTGAAACCACCATTCTAGGTTCTTGTCCTCTCACAAAAATTGCCTATATAAATTTTAAACTCATAAAATAGATTTACTTACAATTGAAAACATTTTTATTTGTTAAAAAATATCCTACTAGTATGCCAAAACCAAAAGTTGATCAAGATACATGTATCGGCTGCGGCGCCTGCGTAGCAATATGTCCCGATGTATTCGAGTTAGGCGATGATGGAAAATCTCATGTAAAGAATCCTGACGCATGCGACAAATGTGACTGTCAAGCAGCAGCCGACGGCTGCCCTGTAGGTGCAATAACCCTAGAGTAAAAATCTCCAAATTTATTTTTTCTTTTTTGAAGAAAAATTGATAGTTTAAACTAAAAATAAATATTTTGCTGGCGCCCTTTCCTAATAGTTCACTTTGTAACACTTTTTTCTACTAAAATTTCAGTACCTTGGCGTGATATTTCAGATACTACTGCAATTATTTCACTGTCTTTAATTTGTTCAATTTTTGGAATATATTTGTCTATTAAATCATTCTTCTTCTTACTAGCAACCATCGGCTTTAACAGTATACCATCTTCCAAAGGAATAATTTCAAGCATAGTCCCATTCCACATTCTATATCTTCTTATGAAAGGTACTGGAATACTAACGTAACCATTTCTTATTTTAGTCATTATACCCATTTAGCATCAGGAACTTCAGTGGATAGTGTCTCTTTAAAAGAAAATAAATAAAAAAATTTTATCAAAGAGGATTTAAATTTTTGATAAAAACCATTTACTTAAAAATTTAAATTAAAGGAGATTAAAAATAGTAAACAACTTTTTACCTTCAAATCTTTCCATCTTATCCTTTGATGCCTATTCAAGACGTCCAAAATTATACTTTCTGTAGCTATCCTCTGCAGCCTCTGAATCTTAGTGCTCATTGAACTTAGTTTAAGCAAAAGTCATTTTAAACTTTTCTAAAAATAATCAATTTATATTAAACCAACTTTAACTTAAACCAATTTTTTTAACTTAGCATGCTCACGAAAACTTGCTTTTCCTCAACTCAAGTTCATCCAACAATCTTTTCTTTTCCTCTTTCGACATCTTAGAATAGTACTTATTGTCCTGATCATTAATGCTTTCAATATAAGATTCTATTATCTGTCTAATATGTGTATCATTATTCTCGTATCCTATATTAGGATAAAGTTCGTTCCACTCTTCGCTACCGAATGGTATTATTTTAACAATTTTCCCAACAATATGAAGTTGTGGAATTATTTTATCTTCTTCAGTAAAGATA
>Ga0315298_1004266_pt1 | contig 21551 bp, 16 predicted proteins | sample WHS_1_MG_FD_203077 | JGI IMG/M metagenome (GOLD analysis project Ga0315298, IMG submission 203077) | Extremophilic microbial mat communities from Washburn Hot Springs, YNP, Wyoming, USA - WHS_1_MG | ecosystem: Environmental > Aquatic > Thermal springs > Hot (42-90C) | place: USA: Wyoming...
TCCACGAAAGAAAAAAGAGTTCCTTTGCCTTTTCCCAATCGGCTGCATTCGTGAGATAGGCCGCATAAAGATCCTGGAATATATCGGCCAAAACAATGGCGGCCCACAACCGCAGAGTCAAATCCTTGCCTCCTAAATCTTCGTAACTGTTTTCTGCCTGTAATGAAAAGAGAGCCACATTGGGTATTTCCAGGGACCTAATCATATGACGGATGAAATAGGAATACTGGCCAAAACGACAGGGACCAGATGCAGTGGGCATAAAATATAAGAGACATTCCTCGGGCGATTTTTGTTCCTTTACGTATTTTAAAATACTCCCCAAAGTAAGTAGCAAGGGCAAACATTCCTTACAACTGGTATGGGAGCGGCCTATTTTTAGGACCTCCTCATCGGCAGGAGGTAGGGCTGTCGCCTGAATACCCAAGCTCCTGAAAGCCGCAGCTGCCGCCTGATTGGAAAAGGCTCCCATTGAGGGAATCAAGACCTTAATGCGTTCGTTCCTAATGTTCCATGTTCTGCCCTGAGAATCGATAAAAAGAGCCCTGTCGTGATCGAAACGGGCAGGTGTAAAAGTGGAACTGCCCTTAACAGGGCTTATCTTCTTTTTCTGTAACTCGCGATAATTATGGATAATATCTATAAAGGCCTCAATTCTTGTCTCCAGTCCGGCATCGGCCACATGGCTGTCTATCTCCAAAATAAGATAGGGTTTTTTCCCCATCTCATGGCGGAAATACTCAAGAACGAACGAATCCGGACCACAGGAAAAATTCGTTATGTAACAGGCATATAGTTGATCATGATTAGCCACATATTTACTTGCTTTAAGAATCATCTGACCGGTTGCCCAATACATCTCCGGTGATACCTCGTAGTCGTCAATGGGCAGAAAAAGATACGGTATGACAGGTACCCCCCGGGTTGCTATTTTCTGCGGTATACCCATATTAGTCTCACTTACGAAGGCGTTGTAGACTCTTCCTAATATAACAATCGCGTATTGGCTTTTGTCCTTTTCCAGCTCTTTAAGCAATTTTTCACAGCTATCCTTCATGGAAGCCACTTTCTCTTCTTGATACTTTCGGGATAGATGATAGGCGGCGATTGCCGCTTTTTCGCTTTTACCCAAGGCTTTTCCCATCTGAACAAAACTCTCTTTCACACTTACAGAGCTGGAATTAGAAAAATCCAGTAACGGTTTGAGAATTTTCCCTTCCTTTTTTAGCCGGTTAAACAAATCGTGATCTTTGAAAGCACTGCTTAAAAAATAGGGCTCACCTTGGGCAAAGGGACATACCACGCCTTTTTCATTATCCTTAGACCCTTTGATCATTTTTATGTGGGGGAGAAAGAGATAATCAGGACTTTTTTTGAGGAGGTTATACATGTAACCATGGGCGATTTCGGCAGGATAACAAAAAGCAGCACCTTTTAATTCAACCCCTTCCCCTTCAACTGTATCAGGGAGAACAACAGTTAAACCCAATTCCTCAAAAAAGCGACTGAATAAGGGATAGAAAAGATTGGTAAAAAAGGACTTATTGATACCGATGGATTCCCTACCTGATTTCTGTTGCTGGGGGAAAAAATGTTTTTCAAAAAATCTAATCAAATCATATTTATCGGCATCCACCTTTATCTGTTTGCGGACATTATACCAGCGGTTACAAGAACCACCAAAGGGATAATTCTTTCCGTCAATGCGAAAGATCATGATCTCACATTTACGATCACATCCGCTTCTCTCACCGCGACAGGTAAAGGTGCCCCTCTCTTCCACTTTCCTTTCTATAAGTTCCTTTAATGAATAACTTTTTTCGGGAAGTAATTGGGCTTTTATCCTCTTTTCTAATTCCAAGGCCACACCGAAGGCCCCCATCAATCCCGGCTCTGGTGGTACTACGATCTTCTTACCTGTAAGATAAGCCATGGCAATGGGAACGGCCCGATTGTAACAAACACCACCCTGCATAAACACCTTCTTCCCTACAGGTCGATTCCCCTTAACTCGATTGTTGTAATTCATGCAAATGGAGTAGACTAAACCGGCCAAGATGTCTTCCTTCGTTAGACCTTCCTGAAAGGCCGTTTTCACGTCACTGGAAATGAAGGCGGCACATTGGTCGTTGAAATTGGGTGGACGATTTCCCAAGAGGGCCATTTCACCAATATCTTCCGTTTTAACCCCCATCGTTTCCTTAGCCACTTCCTCCAAAAAGGACCCTGTACCGGCACTACAGGCGTCGTTCATGGCATAATCGGCAGCAACCCCATTTACAAGGTAGGTATATTTAGCGTCCTGACCACCAATTTCAAAAATTGTCTCCACTTCATTATCAAAAAACAGAGCACCCGTAGCATGGGCAATAATTTCGTTTATTATCCCATCAGTTAAGGTATAAAGGCCGGCAATCTGTCTTCCAGAACCGGTTACGCCGATACCTATAATTTTTACCTTGCCTGCTAGCTCTCCTAACTGCTCATACAAGGAAATAAAACAGGCACGGGAAGCATAAACGGGATTCCCTTCTGTCCGTAGATAGATGGAACCTAAAATCGCATGGTCCTCAAGTCTCATTAAAACAGCCTTCGTTGTCGTCGAACCCACATCAAGACCGATTATTAAGCGATCCCCCGGTCGGGCTGAACCCCATTCCATCGATTTGAATTCAACTAAATGCTCACTCTCTTTGAGGGGTGGCAAGAAGGAAAAAGAAGTTTTCTCCCCTTTAAAAATCTTTTTACCGGGAACTAAGGGAACGGTCTCATTTTGAAGAGCCCAGATGGCAGCACCATAGGCTTCAAAATAGTGAGCCTCTTTGGGAATAATAAGGCATTTCACTTTTGTCCTCAAAAAATCAAGAACCACTTGATTCTGCGTAAGACCACCGATGAGTAAAATTTTCTCATGTCTTGGAATCTGCCTTAAAATCTCCACAATTTTCCCTGCAATCATTTCGCAGAGACCTGCTACAATCCTCCCCTTTGGAACACCCTTGTTGGTCGCATGGGTGCAGTCACTTTTACAGAAAACACTGCATCGTCCCGATACCTTATAGGGTGCTTCATTTTTCGCGAAATACATAGCCTCTTCAAGGGAAAGACCGATTCGCCTGATTTGCTGGAGAAAAAATTCACCTGTCCCGGAGGCACATTTGTTGCCCGTTCTCACGGCCCAAATTTTTCCGTCTTTTCCCAAGATATAAACGAGAAAATTCTCCCCGCCCGCACTGACCACTGCATCAATATCCTTGGGAATACCGTTATACTGGGAAAGGGCGGTCTCGATAGCGAGAGGTTCCGTAATCGTAGTAAGTTCCAGCGATTCTCTCAAATTTCTCCCTGTTACGGCTATCCGTACCCCATCATGGGGAGAAACCTTTTTTAATATTTCAAGAAAGGCAGCCCGGGGATTACCATGATGGGGCAAGGCATAAACAAAATGGGTAGCTAATTCCCCATTACTGGCGCTCCCAATCCCTACCACAGAAAGGGTAGATGCTCCGATACAGGCCCCGATAGCTTGAGATACCGTTTTTTGAACTTGCATTTCCCTCCCCTCTGACAAAAAGTCTTGCCCTCTTACCAATTGTTATGTTAACTTGGCTTAGTTATACTACAAATAGCATAAGAAGGCGACCTTTTTCATCAATTTCAGTAAAGGAGACTTGAAATGAATCCTGAAGTTTTTCGTGAATATGACATCCGTGGCGTTGTGGACCGTGACTTGAACGATGCCTTCGTTTTTACCTTAGGAAGGGCCATCGGAACAATGGCCCAAAGGTACAAGGTCAAAGAAATGACCTTAGGACGAGACTGTCGCCTCAGTTCTCCGGCGTATCATGAAGCGATGAAAAGAGGTCTAATGGAGGCAGGAATAGATGTAATCGATGTAGGTCAATGTGCCACACCGATGCTCTATTTTTCTATTCGCCACTTTGGTACCGGTGGCGGCGTGATGGTTACGGGTAGTCATAATCCCCCGGAATTCAACGGCTTCAAGATCTGTATCGGTGAAGACACTATCTACGGTGAAGAAATCCAACAGATCAGAAAAATAATGGAGGAAGAAAGATTCTCCGCAGGTAGTGGTAAATGCCATAATGCCGATATCGGAAAACCCTATATCGATTATCTCTATCAAAACATAACCATAAAACGCCCCCTACGGATTGCTGTAGATGCGGGAAACGGCGTGGGCGGCCAATTTGCCCTCCCCCTTTTCGAGAGATGGGGTTGTGAAGTAACCTCACTCTTCTGCGAGCCGGACGGCCGCTTTCCCCACCATTTTCCCGATCCCACCATTGCCTCGAATCTCGAAACATTAATCTCCACAGTGAAAGGGGCCGATTTAGATGTGGGTATAGCTTACGACGGCGATGCTGATCGTTTAGGTGTTGTCTCTGATAAAGGTGCAATACTCTGGGGTGATGAGATGCTTCTATTCTTTTCCCGTTATGTCCTCAAAGAGCATCCCGGTGCGGCCATAATCGGGGAGGTAAAATGTTCGCAGAAGCTTTACGATGACATAAAGAAGAACGGTGGCCGGGCTATTATGTGGAAGGCGGGACATTCGCTGATCAAAAGCAAGATGAAGGAGGAAGGCGCCTTGCTTGCCGGGGAAATGAGCGGCCATTTATTCTTCGCCGACCGCTACTTCGGTTACGACGATGCCATATACAGCTCCTGCCGTCTTCTGGAAATTCTCTCCCAGACGGGGGAAAAATTAAGCGAACTACTTGCCGATGTACCCATCACTTTCACCACCCCCGAGATTCGTGTCCCCTGCCCGGACCAGATAAAATTCCAGGTAGTGGAAGAGGTGAAAGGGTATTTTGCAAAAATCTATCCCGTAATCGATATCGATGGCGTAAGAATCCCTTTTGATGATGGTTGGGGTCTCCTTCGGGCATCCAATACCCAGCCTGTCCTCGTTCTCCGGTTTGAAGCTAAAACAAAAGAGCGTCTTGCCGAAATCCGCAATTTAATAGAAGTTAAGTTAAATGAAATAATGGCCAAAAAAAGGTAACAGTAAAACAGATGGAGCGATTTATGAATTGTCCTAAGTGCCACGGTGAAATTCCCGATATCAGTCGCTACTGCCTTTTCTGCGGAGTAAAGCTGGCAGAGTTCCCGCAAGGGATTACGGAAGAGGTAGAGATAGATTGGGAAAATAGAGTCTTATGCAGTGATGGCAACTGCATCGGCACCATCGAAAACGGACGCTGTAGGATTTGTGGTAAACCGGCAAATCCATAAAATACGAGGTACCTGTGGAAAAAGGAAAGGTAATCGCGCTGCCTCAATACTCTCTCAAGGGGAAATTATCCCTTGAAGAAACTTTTCTAAAACGCCGTTCCATCCGCTCCTTTTCTTCCAAACCTCTGGAAATAGATCATATCGGACAGTTATTTTGGTCACTCCAAGGAATTGTTAACGACGAAGGGAGACGTCCGGTACCTTCTGCGGGGGCTCTATATCCTCTGGAAGTTTATGGGGCTTTATCTTTTGGCTTTGTGCACTATCTTCCCGAAGGGCATAAAATGGAATTACTTTCACTTGAGGACCTCCGCCCGGATTTAGGGAGAGCCTCCTTTCACCAAACATGGATGGCTACAGCACCATGCATCTTCGTTATCGCCGCAGCCTATATCCGGTTAGCCATAAGATATGGCAAGCGGGCTGAACGCTATGCCATCCTCGAGGCCGGACATGCCGCCCAAAACCTCCTCCTCCAGGCAGTAGCTCTGGGCTTAGGTGCCGTTGTGGTAGGTGCCTTTGACGACGCTCAAGTAATAAAAATCCTTTCTTTGCCCCGTGATATTTTCCCCCTTTATCTGATTCCCGTAGGCTACCCGAGGGTTTAGCATTTGAAATTGACAGCGTGGAAAAACCATGTTAAGCGAGCAGCAATAATGCCCCTGTAGCTCAGGAGGATAGAGCAACGGATTCCTAATCCGTGTGCCGCCCGTTCGAGTCGGGCCAGGGGCACTTCTTAATAAAAGTAAGGAGGAGGCGGTGGAAAACAGGGAATTATGTATCGAACTTGCCCAATGTGTGCGCATGCTCGAGTTTCTCGGTCTTATCGATTTCAGTGGACATGTGAGTTACCGGATACCCGATAGGGAAATTATGCTCATCAATTCCTGGGGTGCCAGTCGACACAAATTAGGCCCCGACGACATCGTTCTGGCCGATTTGGATGGAAATCCCCTTGAAGCAGGGGTCCTTCTTCCTTCTGAAAAATATATCCATACCGCCATTTACCGGTATCATCCTCATGTCCTTGCCGTTGCCCATTTACATCCTCCTGTAACGACTTCTCTAAGTGCGGCGGGGAAAGAATATCTTCCCGTGATGCATCATGGCGCCATCTTTCACGCGGGAGTCCCCGTTTACGACGACTGCTCTCACATCAACAGCAAAGAAAAAGGTGAAGCTATTGCCGAGATTTTAGGCAACAGCCGGGCGGTCATTATGCGTGGACACGGTGCGGTGGTAGTAGCGGAAAGTATCAAGGGGGTGTTTTTTGGTTCCGTCTATCTGGAGGATAATGCAAAGAAACTGATGGATGTCTATATGATGGGAGCAACACCCAAGGTCCTGCGGAAAGATGAACTTGAGACATGCAAAAAAATTTGGCGCCAGGACCAATTCGATAAAGTTTGGAATTATTACGTAGAAAAGTCAGGCGTAACTTTCGACAAAGGGTAATTAAGGAAAGGTCTCCCAAAGACCTTCCTGAGAATACCGATATAGAAGCCAAAATTATCTTGACAGCCAAATTGTTCCTACGGTAGAAAATTTAAGTTTTATTTATCTCCAAGGAAAGGAGTTCCCATGGCAAAGTACGAATCTTCGTTACTTAGAAATATAGCCTTAGTCGGTCATGGCGGTACCGGTAAAACATCCCTGGCCGAGGCTCTTCTTTTCATCAGCGGTAAATCTGAACGTTTAGGACGGGTCGATGATGGAAGCTCATCGTTAGATTTCGAACCGGAAGAACAACGAAGGCGTATATCAATCACTTCGGCTATTACCTTTCTTGAATGGGAAAAACATAAAATCAATCTCATTGATACTCCCGGGGAAGCAAATTTTTTTTTCGATACAAAAAACTGCCTGCAAAACGTGGACAGTGCTATTGTGGTTATCGACAGCGTAAGTGGGGTTGAATTCCAAACCCAGGCCGTTTGGGAATATCTCCGTGAGATCAAGATACCAAAAATCATTTTCATCAACAGAATGGACAAAGAAAGGGCAGACTTTACCAAGGCCTTAGAGAGCATCAATCGCCGTCTTGGTGAAAAAGTTACCCCCTTCTTTCTACCCATCGGGGCAGCCGAAACATTCCAAGGAATTATCGATATCCTGGAGGGAAAGGCTTACTATACCGATGGTCCAAAAGGTTCCGTAAATACCTCTTCCGTTCCTCCCGAAATGGCACAGGAAGTAGAAAAACTCAGGTCCACCATAATCGAGGACATCGCCGAATCCAGTGAAGAATTGATGGATAAATACCTAAACGAAGGCGATCTTTCTCCTAATGAATTGAGAACCGGAATCAAAGAGGGGATCCTTTCAGGAATGTTGATTCCCGTAACCGTTGGTTCAGCAACAAAGTTAATCGGCATCTATCCCCTTTTGTCTCTCCTTATAAACTATCTGCCCTCTCCCTTAGAACGTGGACCAATAATAGGAAAGGTGCCCTCCTCCGACGAAAGAGAAGAAAGACACCCCGACGAGAATGCTCCCTTCTCCGCTCGCGTTTTTAAGACGGTGGCCGACCCTTATGCGGGACGTCTCACCATATTTAGGGTTTACTCTGGTACTTTAACCCCCGATAGCTCGGCTTTGAATACTACCCGCCATATAAACGAAAGGATTGGGAACCTCTTTTTCTTAGAAGGGAAAATCCAAAAACCGGCAGAAATTATCGTGCCCGGCGATATCGCCGCCGTTTCTAAACTCAAAGAAACCATGACGGGCGATACCCTCTGTCACGAAAAAGCCCCAATAATTTTTGAAAAAATTACACCTCCACCCCCTGTTATGTCCTTTGCTATTGAACCGAAGTCCCGAGGTGATGAAGAAAAAATTGTTGCTTCTCTCAATCGCCTCATTGAAGAAGACCCTGCCCTTTCCTTCTATCGGGAACCCCAGACAAAAGAAATGATTCTCTCCGGCATGGGGCAGGTCCATATCGAGGTAACCGTGGAAAAAATGAAGAGAAAATTTGGTGTAGAGGTGAATCTAAAAACCCCAAAGGTTCCCTACAAGGAAACAATCAAAGGAAAAACAACTGTTCAGGGTAAGTATAAAAAGCAATCAGGTGGTCGGGGACAGTATGGCGATGCCTGGCTGGAACTGGAACCCCTCCCCCGGGGGGGTGGTTTTGAATTCGTTGATAAGATTGTAGGCGGCGTAATTCCCCAGCAGTACCGTCCAGCCGTAGAAAAAGGTGTAATCGAGGCTATGCAGGAAGGGGTACTTGCGGGATACCCTGTCGTTGATGTACGTGTTTCCCTGGTGGACGGCTCTTACCACGTTGTGGATTCATCAGAAATGGCTTTTAAAATCGCCGGTTCTATGGCCTTTAAGAAAGGCATGCTTGCCTGTCAACCTGTTCTCCTGGAGCCTATCGTCAATATCTATATCGAGGTACCAGACGAATACATGGGAGACGTAATTGGTGATTTAAACAGCCGCCGTGGTCGGATCCTGGGCATGGAAAGTAAAGGGTCCCACCAAATCATTAAAGGGCAAGTGCCCCTCGCAGAAATACTTAAATATGCTCCCGACTTGCGTTCCATGACGAGCGGCCGGGGAACCTTTACCTTTGAGCATTCCCACTATGAAGAAGTTCCTCCTTTCATAGCAGAGAAAATCATTGCCGAAAGCAAAAAAGAGAGGGAAGAAAACCAGTAATGGAAATTATTGCCGGTGTTATAACCATAAGTGACAAAGGTTACAGAGGCGAAAGGATAGATAAGAGTGGACCCGAGATTATCGCAATCCTTGAGGAAATGGGCATTTCCGTTCGCTCGCTCAAAATCGTGCCCGATGAGGAAGAAATCATCGCCGACGCCTTGAGAGAGTTCGCCGATGTAAAGAAATTTGACCTCATTGTTACTACCGGGGGAACAGGCGTAAGTCCCAGGGACGTTACCCCCGAAGCAACGAGAAGGGTCATTGAAAAAGAGATTCCCGGCTTTGCCGAGGCTATGCGCCGTGAAAGTCTGGCCTTTACGCCTCACGCCATGATTTCCCGTGCCGTGGCAGGTATTCGAGGTACTTCACTGATTATCAATCTTCCCGGGAGTCCCAAAGGGGTACGGGAAAATCTCGCGGTAATACTGCCAGCCATTCCCCATGCCATTGAAAAAATCAAGGTTGAGGAGAGTGAATGTGGGAGCGAATGAAGGCTTCCATTTGTTCCTTATGGGTTCCCGACCAGAAAATACGTTGACAGAGGGGGCAACGATAAAAAGCTTCCTGGGTTTCCCAAACATAGAGGGGAACTTCATCTTTTATCGTTTCCTTATATACGGGGAAAAGCTCTTTATTGCAAACAACACACCGACGGAAGAATTTTTCCGGGTTTAAGGGCAGTGACAGCTTTTCAATCACCTCTCTAACCTGCGCTCGAAGTTTGTCACTTTCAATAAGGATGAGATTCTTATAAGAGGATAAAAGCTTCCGTCTTCTGGTTAAGATAAGGCGCCCTTCCTTTTCCGCCCAGGGGATGGCACAAGATATATCGCCCCGAAAAAAGATCGTGTCGTAACCTAAAATGCGTAGCCATTTCGCTAATTTGCCAAGATTTATATCGGTCACAAACTTCATTAAAAAACCCGATCATTACCCGTCCTTTCTTCAGAAGTCATTGTATCTTCCGCCGACCTCAATTCCCTCTTCAAATCCCGTATAGTTTTGTTTAGTTGCCTTATAGTTCGGGTGAGATTCATCCTTTCGGCAAAATCTAAGATTCCCGTAAAAATTACCCCCAAGAGAAAAGCAATAAACATAAGGAGATAGGCAGGAACACTCACATTAAAAAGATCATAAAATTTTATGGGAACGTCCGTGGCATTCTGGAGTGAAAAAGATATAACAAAAATTATGACCAAAACCAGAATAATGGTATAAATTATTTTCATTTCAATCCTCCGTCCGGGATAATTTCTTAAACAACAACGTTATCTTATCGCGAGTTTCCTTTAAATCCTCGGAGATAACCCTTGTTTCACTTAGGACCGTCATAAAATTTATATCCCCATTCCAGCGGGGAACCACATGAAAATGGAGATGGTCGTCCACACCGGCACCGGCAACACGGCCGATATTCATACCGATATTAAAGCCATCGGGTGACATTGCTTCCCGCAAAACTAAAAGAGACATATCTATTAATTCGAACAACTCTTGCTTTTCTTCCAAGGTAAGAAAATTCAATTCCGCCACATGCCTTACGGGAATAATCATGAGATGGCCACAACTGTATGGGTAGCGATTCATCATCACAAAGGCCCTTTGCCCTTCATAGAGGACAAATTCCTCATTCCTCAAAGAATCTTTACAAAAGATACATCCCATCGGCTTCTTACCTCGTACGTATTCCGCTCGCCACGGTGCATAAAGCGCTTTCACGACCCCCCCTAAGAAAGGACTATGATTTCTCCTTTTATTTCTTTATCGATCTCGATTATGCCTATACTATTGAATTCAGAAAATCTTTTGTCCGTGGCCGAACCGGGATTAAAGAAGTAAGTGTTTCCTATTTTTTCACTTTTTGGCCGATGGGTATGACCGAAGACAAGACAGTCGACAGAACCAATACTTTTTAAAATTCTTTCCTCTATCCCTTCTGGCGGGCCCCATCCGTGGATAAGACCGATGCAAAATCCTCCGCATTCGAAGATAACCTTATCCGGCAAAGCTAAAGCAACAGAAGGTGGATCCATGTTCCCCCGCACTGCCTTCGTGGGTTTGCCCTTAAAGACATTCAGCACCGATAAATCTACAATATCCCCGGCATGTAAAATCAGATCAACATCAGTCAAATATCGATCAACAATCTGGGCAAGCTCTTTTGTGTATCCCTGGAGGTGCGTATCCGATACTACTCCAATCTTCATGGCAAATTTTCTTTTCTCTAAAATTGCTTCAAATTATAATGATAGTAAGGAAAAAGACAAGGTTTATTTACGGTTTGACAGAAAGTTTTAGGCTGGTTATATTTTTTGGCACTTAAAAGAGAGGGGCTAAAATGGAAAATAAAGAGAGGGACATAAAGAGGATTCAAGAACTTAGAGAGCTCATTGAGTATCATAATCGCCTTTACTATCAACGGGATGCGCCGGAAATCTCCGATGCCGAATACGACAAACTGATGGCCGAACTTATCGAATTAGAGCGGCGTTACCCCGAAATTGATGTAACGGATTCACCGACCCAGCGCGTGGGGGCCCCGCCTGTTCCCGAATTTGCCCAAGTGCGCCATCTGAGACCCATGCTTTCGCTCAACAATGCTTTCAACGACCAAGAAGTGAGAGCTTTTGACCAAAGAATAAGGGAAAAATTAAAAATTACCGAGGTAGAGTATGAAGCAGAACCCAAATTTGATGGGCTTGCCGTAAGTCTGCTTTACGAAAACGGCATCTTAACCCGTGCCGCCACACGCGGTGATGGGTACGTAGGTGAAGATGTTACGAACAATATTCGCACCATTCGCACCATTCCCCTTAAGTTACCCAAGGTAACCTTTACCTTCCCCATTGAAGTGCGGGGGGAAGTCATTATGTTTAAAAAGGATTTTGAGGAATTAAACCGTAGGCAACGGGAATTAGGTGAGAAAGAATTTGCCAATCCCCGAAATGCCGCTGCCGGTTCCTTGCGACAACTTGATTCCTCAATTACGGCCAAAAGACGCCTTAATTTCTTTGCTTATGACTTGAATTGGCCTCCGGACCAAGAGATTATCAACCCCCACACGGACGCTCCACTTGTTACCCAAAGTGAAATCATGGACCTGCTCGATTTATGGTCTATTCCGGTCTGTCACGAAAGGGCCGTTTTAAAGGGGGTAGAAGCATTGCTAAATTTTTTCACTGCTATTGATAAGAAACGGCACCATCTACCTTACGAAATAGATGGTGTCGTTTACAAGGTAAATAATCTGGCCTATCAGGAACGTCTCGGTTATGTATCGAGAGCTCCTCGCTTTGCCTTGGCTCACAAATTTGCTGCCGAGGAAGCCCAAACGGAGGTTCTTGGTATTGACGTCCAGGTGGGTCGCACTGGTATTTTAACCCCCGTGGCCCGATTAAAACCTGTTTTCGTAGGCGGTGTTACCATTACGAACGCCACGCTGCATAATGAAGACGAAATAAAGAACAAGGACATCAGAATCGGAGACACGGTTTTTGTCCGTCGAGCGGGAGATGTAATCCCCGAAGTGGTGCGGGTTGACTTTTCCAAGAGACCTCCTTCAGCCAGAATCTTCACCATGCCCACGAAGTGTCCCTCCTGTGGTGCCGACGTAGTCCGGCTCCCAGGGGAAGCGGCCCATCGCTGTATGGGCATAGCCTGTCCTGCGCAAATTAAAGAGAGGATCAAGCATTTCGTCTCCCGTTCCGCTATGGACATTGAAGGACTGGGAGAGAAAATCATTACTCAACTGCTTGAGAGAGGTTTGATAAAAGATCCTGCCGATCTTTACTACCTTACAAAAGAACAAATTCTAAGCCTGGAAAGAATGGCAGAAAAATCAGCCACGAATCTCCTTGCTGCCATTGAAGCTTCAAAAAAGCCACCCTTGGATAAGTTCATCTTTGCCCTCGGTATCCGCCATGTAGGCGAACATACGGCTCGTCAACTGGCTGAACATTTCGGTGATATATTACATCTTTCAAAGGCCACCAAAGAAGAGCTTCTATCCCTTCGTGACATCGGTGAAGAAATTGCGGAAAGTATAATCCAATTTTTCCAAGAATCGGCAAATATCTCAGTTCTGCAAAAACTTGCACAAGCCGGTGTAACCCCGAAAAAAGAAAAAGAAGAGAAAAAAACAGAATTTACAGGCAAAATTTTCGTTTTTACCGGTACTCTCAAGAAGATGACCCGTGATAAGGCCAAGGAGCTCGTTCTTTCCTTAGGAGGCAAAGTATCATCCTCCCTTACCAAAGAAACAAATTATCTCGTGGTGGGCACTGACCCCGGGTCTAAACTTGACAAAGCTGAAGCTTTGGGTATTACTATCATGAGCGAGGAAGACTTTTACAGGCTTATGGAGATCAAATAGCATGCTTTTAAGAAGACATGTCTACATCGAAGGCCGTGTACAAGGGGTCTTTTTTCGCGCCCATACCCAGCGAGTTGCCAAATCTCTCGGACTTACCGGTTGGGTAAGAAACCTCCCCGACGGACGTGTGGAGGCCGTCTTTGAAGGAGAAGAGTCAAAAATAAAGGAAATGCTTGCCTGGTGCCATCAGGGACCACCGGCCGCCGTAGTGAGAAAAGTGGATGTTACTGCGGAAGACTATTTAGGTACCGAAAAGGATTTTATCATCCGTTATTGACCCGCTTTTTTAAAGGCGCGGGTAAAACCATCCATGGCTTTTATAATAGTTTCGTCCTCCACGCAGTAAGCCAACCGAAAATATCCGGGGCCACCGAAACCGCTCCCCGGGACGGCAATGATGTGTTCCTTCAAGAGTTCTCTCACGAATGCCACATCATCATTCCAAGGACTTTTTACAAAAAGATAAAAGGCCCCTTCAGGTTTGGCAAAACGGTACCCGATAGTGCCCAAACCCTCGCAGAGGAGGTCTCTTTTACGCCGATAGGCTTCAATATCCACGCAGGCGAAAGGAATTTCTGCAATTACCCTTTGCATCAGGGCCGGAGCATTGACAAAACCCAAGATACGATTGCACAAAACGGCCCCATCGAAAACGGTACGTCTTTCTGGCATCTCCGGATGTAGCGCAATATAACCAATCCTCTCTCCGGGGATGGAAAGACTTTTGGAGTAAGAAGAAACGATGATACTGTTTTCATAAAACTTAAAAATCGGGGCCACAGAAAGGCCATCATAGACAATTTCACTGTAAGGTTCATCGGAGATGAGATAGATAATCCTCTTGCGGATAGCACCTTCCTCTCTAAGAAGAGTGGCAAGTTCACGAAGGGAGTCCCTGCTATAAACCCGTCCCGTTGGATTGTTAGGGGTATTGATGAGTAAAGCCTTGGTTTTCTCTGTAACTGCCTCGCGAATAGCATCCAAAGAGAGGGAAAAGTCATCCTTAGTTTTTACTAATTTTATAATACCACCGGCATTGTCGATGTAAAACCGATATTCTACAAAATAAGGGGTAGGCACAATAACTTCATCCCCTTCAGCTAATAGGGTTTTGAAAATTACATTGAGGGCACCTCCAGCACCACAGGTCATAATAATATGGTCACCGGTCAGATCCAAACCCTGTTTCTTCGAAAGATACGACGCTACCGCCTCCCTCGTTTCCTGGTAGCCGGCATTAGGCATATAAGCATGTTTATGGGGTACCTCTAAACCTACCACCTTTTGCAACGTTTCCTGAAAGATAACAGGAGGTTCTATATTGGGGTTTCCCAGACTAAAATCATACACCTTGTCTCGACCGTATTTCTGTTTTAATTCGTCACCCTCCTCGAACATCCGCCTGATCCAGGAGGCTTGATCAATAAAGTTTTTAATCTTCGGGGAAATAGTCATAAATAATAAGCTCCTTTATTTTGCCTTCTTAACTTCTACAAGACAGGTATTGAAAGTACCGGCACCTGCCGGTGAACGAGTATCTTTCGTAAGGCAATTCACGCAACCACCGGTATCAATACCGTTTTCGTCGGGGTTATACCAAGCACCTTCGGGTAAATCCACAACTCCAGGAACAATTCTTTCCGTTACCCACACATCAATCAAAACTCTACCCCTGTCATTAAAAACTAAAACTTTATCACCGTCCTTGATGCCGCGAAGTTCGGCATCTTTAGGGTTCATCATCAACCGAAATTCCACAGCTTCTTTCAACCACGGTACATTGGCAAACTGTGTATGGGCACGACCACGGAAATGACTGCTTATAAGTTGTAGCGGATACCTCTTCCTCAGGGGGTCTTGCCGTCCTTCCCAACACTCCATATATTTGGGTATCGGTGGAATGTGGGGATTTTCCATGGAGGCCAGTAGGCCGGAATAGATTTCAATCTTGCCTGAGGGGGTGGGAAAGGGATGCCCCACGGGATCTTCTATTTGCTCTTTGAAGGCAACTCGCGTCTCCTCGCGAGTTATCCTGAAGATTGTATTTTCTTTTAAGGTTTCGTAATCGGGAAGAAGGGGGCTCTTCTCTACCATTACTTTTAACCATTCTTCCTCTGTTTTTTCCTGATAAAGGGAAAGACCTAATTTCTGAGCTAAAAGACAGGCAATCTCGAAGGGTGACTTCGCCTCATCTAACGGTTCTACAACTTTGCGGACAAAGCCGCACGTAGGCGTCGCTCCTCCAAAGGTAAGGTCATTTCTTTCCATATAGGTGGATACGGGAAGCAGGATATCGGCATAGCGCGCCGTCGCACTCATAACTTGCTCGGCCACAACAACAAATTCTAAAGCCTCAAAGGCCTGTACCATTTTGTTTGTATTGGGGTATTGATTGATGGGGTTTGTTTGCATCACGAATACCATTTTAATATCCGCTGGATAGCCACCAGCTTTGCCTTTCAGTATGGCCTCAGCAATCTCGGAGAAATGAATTCTTGCCCTGCTTGCGGAACCGTGCTTGGTCATGAGGGCATCCTTTCTCGTTGGGACCCCCTCTTCCACTGGATTACCGGCACTTTTCGGCATCTGGCCTAATTTAAAGTCAAAGCCACCCATCACCTGGGAAGGAATAAAGGAGCGACCGGCCCAGCCACCGTGAATCCCTACGTTTCCCGTAATTACCGCCAGAATTTTTGCCGCCCGATGGTACTGCTCTCCATAGGCTGTACGTCCCGGTGCCACACCGGCAATCAATGCCGCAGGTTTGGTTTTTCCATAGAGCAAAGCCATCTCCCTGATAGTTTCTGGAGAAACACCGGTTATCTCCGAGGCCCAGGCAGGGGTCTTTTCTATACCATCCTCTCTGCCCATTAAATAATCGCGGAATACTTCAAAACCTACCGTATAGGTATCAATGAATTTCTGATCCTGAAGACCTTCCTTTATAATTACGTGAGCCATCGCCAAAAGCAGGGCCGTATCGGTACCTGGATAGATGGGAATCCACCTATCGGCAAGTACGGCCGCCGTATCAGTAAAGCGAGGATCAACACAGATAATTTTTATCCCCTTTTCTTTCGCCTGAAGTAGGTACCACATGGTGTTTGTCTCATTTATGGTAGTGGCCGGATCCACACCCCAGAGGAGGATTAAGCGAGAGTTTAAAAGGTCATCAAAATCGTTACCTGAAGATAGGGTCCCATAGGTAGCCAGAGACGCAAAAAGTCCCCCTTCAAAAGAAGGCACACCCCATCTCTTCGTCAACCCACCGGTCATAGCCAAAAGTTCCTGGATAAGATCATAGCGATGAAGTTCTGTCAGATCGCCCCCTCCGCCTAAAAAAAGTACAGCAGCAGGTCCGTAATTTTCCCTTATCCTCCTTAATTCACAAACGACCATATCCAGGGCTTCCTCCCAGGAAAGGGGTTCAAATTTACCCTCTCCGCGCCTTCCCGTCCTCTTTAGGGGAGTACGTAATCGTTGATGGTCATAGAGACGCTGGCGATAGGCCCGGCAACGGAGGCAGGCTCGAAGCTGTGGCTCCTCTCCGTCATCGGTCTCCAACCGAACGACACGGCCTTCCTTAAGGTAAACCTTAAGCATACATCTGCCTCCACAGTGACTGCTTGATGCCGTTTTCAATACCTGCTCCATAGCCTTTCTTTCCCCCATTGCAATCAAGTTATTTTTTGCAGTATAGGAAATAGAAAAACCCCCGTCAAGTTTTAAAGGGAAGATGAAAAAAAATATCCTCTGTGTTAATCCCTGGATATACGATTTTGCTGCCTATGATTACTGGAGCAAACCCCTCGGCCTTCTTCACATCGCCGGTCTCTTTTTAAAGAACGGGCATAATGTGTATCTCATCGATTGCCTCGATCCCTTGAATCCCCAAATGGTAGAGGCAAAGAAAAAGTCACCCAAACGCTATCCCTACGGTCATGGAAAGTTCTTTAAAGAAAAAATACCAAAACCAGAGGTTTTGCAGTTCTTTCCCCGCGATTATTATCGCTATGGCATGACACCGAAGGTATTTTACGATTATCTCAAAGGGATACCGCAACCCCATATTATCTTTGTAACCTCTCTCATGACCTACTGGTACCCGGGGGTTTTCGCGACCATTGCCATTCTCAAAGAAGTTTTTCCCAATGTTCCTCTCGTCCTGGGTGGAAACTACGTAACCCTCTGTCCTGACCATGCAAAGAAATCACAGGCGGATTTCCTCATCCAGGGTGAGGGTGAAGGTAGAGTTGCCCTCCTTTGGGAGCAACTTTGGGGGGAGAAATTAGATTTTCTTCCCGAGGAAAGCAATCTCGATAGTTACCCCTATGGGGCTTTCGGTCTATATCCTACGGTGGACCATATTCCCCTATTAACCTCCCGGGGATGTCCTTTCCGCTGCATCTACTGTGCGTCCCCCAACTTAAATTCTCATTTCCGCAGGCGCTCCAGTAAATCCGTTTTAGAAGAAATTCTTTTTTGGTATAAAAATACCCATGTAGTAAATTTTTCTTTCTACGACGACGCCTTTTTAATAAAGCCCGAAGAAATGGCCTTGCCTCTCCTGACCGAACTCATCCGCCTTCATCTACCCCTTAACTTTCATTGCCCTAATGGGCTTCATCTCCGGGAAATTACTGATGAGATCGCCTTTCTCCTGTACCGGGCGGGTTTTAAAACACTCCGTTTTGGTTTCGAAACGGCCGATGTCCGCAGGCAACAGGAGATGGGAGGCAAGGTAACCTCCGGCGATTTGGAAAGAGCCGCAAAACTATTAAAAAAAGCAGGATACCAAGGGAACGATATTGGGGTTTATCTGCTCTGCGGCCTACCTGGCCAAGATGCTTCTGAAGTGTATGAAAGCATTCAATTTGTCAAGGCCTGTGGAGCAAGACCCATACTGGCTGAATATTCGCCCATACCGGGCACAGCCCTCTGGGAAAAGGCATGCCTGTACTCCCCTTACCCATTGGCGGAGGAACCCCTTTTCCACAACAATACCTTGCTTCCCTGCTTGAGTGATACCTTCACGTACGAACATTACCGTGCCTTAAAGCGTCTAACTAAAATTCAAAATTAACCATTGCTTTAACGGTCAATTTTTGTTAGGCAATTAAAAACCCCATTGAGTGGCAGCAAATTGGATAAAATACGCTTTTGGTTTAGGGTTTCCGTAATTGGTTTCGGTTCTCTTTTTTTTCTCTTTTTTTCCCTATCTAACCTGATTTCCGCCTATAGTTTGAAAAACCCCTTAGAATTTATCATGACCTTCTTTTCTCAATCTCTTCTTCTTCTGATTTGTGTCGTGGGCCTAATTTATAGCATCTTCCGTATCTATCCCCTTTTTAAGAGAGAAAAATAAGAACCATGAGAAGGTTATCGTTAACAGCAACTTTTCTGGTATTTGTCCTCTCTTCTCTTTTCCTTCACTGTGAGAAATCATTCTCTTTCAACCTCGAAAAGGATGTAAGGAAGGTCATTCTTTCCAACGGCCTTACCGTTCTTATGCTTGCTCGTCCCATGAGTCCCACCGTCTCACTCTATATTAGACACCGGGTAGGTGCCGTAGACGAACCTGCCGGTGCGACGGGAACTGCCCATTTTCTTGAACATCTCCTTTTTAAAGGAACAAAAACAATTGGAACAAAAAACCTCCGCCGGGAAGAAGAAATAATCAAAAAAATCTATCAGGTAGGAACCGCTCTCGATAAAGAAAAAAGAAAAGTAAAAAAAGATTTAAAGGTCATCGAAAGTTTGACTACCAAATTAAAGCAACTCCAAGATAAACATCGGAAACTTTATGTCTCCAACGAAATAGACCGTCTTTATACGGAAAACGGTGCCGTTCAATTTAATGCTTCCACAGGACAGGACGTAACTACCTATCATGTAAATCTCCCGGCCAACAAAATAGAACTTTGGGCGAGGATAGAGGCAGACCGTATGGTAAATCCCCTTTTTAGGGAGTTTTATCAGGAACGGAACGTAATCATGGAGGAAAGACGACAATCCATCGAATCGGATCCGGAAGGTAAATTGATGGAACAGTTTTTTGCCACCGCCTTCATTGCCCATCCCTACAGGAGACCTATCTTGGGTTGGCCCTACGATATGGCCAATCTGCAACCGGATACGGTAAAAAATTTCCTTCTCAATTACCATGCTCCGAACAACACGGTTATTGCCGTAGTGGGTGATATTGATTACGTTTCTACCTTAAGAATAATCAAGAAGTATTTCGGAAAAATAAAGGCACGCCCAGTCAGACGGCCCCTCATCACCGAAGAGCCGGCCCAATCCGGTGAAAGGCGCATCGAAGTTCTCTTTCCAGCCAATCCACAGATCATCATAGGTTACCACAAACCGAACATGCCACACTTCGACGATTACGTCTTTGACCTCATAGACAGCATTCTCAGCCAGGGAAGGTCATCGCGCCTATACAAGTCCCTTGTCCTTGATAAGGGAATGGCCGAAAGTGTACAGACGGCAAACGGGATGCCCGGCGTTCGCTATCCGAATCTTTTTATGATTTTTGCCAATCCCAAAACACCTTTTAGCGCCATCGAAGTAGAACAGGAAATATACAAGCAAATCGATTTAATAAAAAACGATGGGGTCTCCCCCGAAGAGCTGGAAAAATGTAAGAATCAAATAAAGGTCGATTATTTACGTTCCCTTACCACTAATGCTGCCTTGGCAAGTAAGCTCTCCTATTATGAAACGATTTTGGGTGACTTTAGGTATTTGGCCAATTACTTGGAAAACATAGACAAGATCACCATAGATGACATCAAAAACGTGGCAAAAAAATACCTAACAAAAGAAAACCGTACTGTCGCAATCCTCACAAAAAAATAAAGGGTGAGTCTACTCTTCTAAAAAACAACCTATTTGAAAAGATGCCCCCATTTTTTCATTATCTGCTCCTTTAGTTCACAACTCAGCTCCGCTACCTGAGGAAATTCCTCTATCCAATCAAAGGGACGACAGGCATCTATTATAGCTCGTGAGTTGTACGTAGGACCAGGCTCACGTCGCATGGGATCGACCTTACTTCCCCAGGCTTTTTTCATGATCTCGATATCCGTTGCCGGGTCAGTACGGGTACAGAGGGCCCACATCACTTCTTCTAAATTTGTAGGATCAATGTCCTCATCAACGACAATAACAAAGCGGTTCATATAACTCGCTGCCTGACACTGGGCGGCAATGGCCGCTGCCTGACGTGAATGACCACAAAAACGCTGCTTTATGGCGACCACAATCAGCATCCGACCACCCCCGCATTCATGAGCCCAAACGCCACGCACATCGGCAACACCCGCCTTCACAAGGGCATCGTGAATCATAGCCGATTTCAATACGGTACGCATGTAGGAATAATCACTGGGTGGCTTGCCCGGTGGTGAACCCAGGAGGATAGGGTTATGTCGATGCAAAAGGCATTCTATCTCAAGTACGGGGGCCGTTCGCTGACCGCCAGAGTAATAGCCCGTCCATTCGCCAAACGGACCTTCCTTATGCTGTTTATCGGGATATAACCATCCTTCAACAACAATTTCAGCACCGGCCGGTATGGGTAGCCCCGTTGCGGGTGCAGAAACGATGTCTATAGGCCTTCCCATGATGGCCCCGGCATACTCGTACTCTCCTACACCAGTGGGAATTTCCAAGGCGGCCATCGCAAACAATAGTGGATCCATCCCCAAACAAACGGCTACGGGACAGCGACCTTCCTTTGACCACCATTTTTCTAAATGGAATCTACCGTGTTTGCCCGCCTCAATATTGATGGTTACCCTTTTGTTGTCCAATACCATTACCCGATAGGCACCTAAGTTTACCCATTGGGAATCGGGATCCCGGGTTATCACCGCACAACCCGTACCGATATATCTCCCACCATCTTTCTCATGCCATATGGGAGCCGGAAACCTAAGGACATCTACGTCATTACCCCAAAAAACATTTTCCAGAATAGGACCTTCTTTTACCGGCTGCGGAGGAAATTGAGGGGCACTATTTTCCCATTTTAAGGGCTTGCCCTGTAATTCCTGAACAAGGGCACGACTATCCAGCTCTATAGGTAAACAAAAAGTCATAGCCATGCGTCGGGCGCTACCCATGGAAGCCGTTAAAACACGGTAACCTTGAGGATAGTCTTTTATCTCATCAAATAGTTGCGCCAAATTTGGTCTACGACGGTAATTGATTTGAGAAATGGCACCAATCTCCAAGT
>Ga0315298_1004267_pt1 | contig 21549 bp, 21 predicted proteins | sample WHS_1_MG_FD_203077 | JGI IMG/M metagenome (GOLD analysis project Ga0315298, IMG submission 203077) | Extremophilic microbial mat communities from Washburn Hot Springs, YNP, Wyoming, USA - WHS_1_MG | ecosystem: Environmental > Aquatic > Thermal springs > Hot (42-90C) | place: USA: Wyoming...
GCGACGTCTACGACGACGCCATACTGGCTGCCTGCCAGGAAGCCCTACCGGGCGGCGCCGACCTGATCATGAGTGACATGGCGCCCAACATGTCCGGTATTGCCAGTGTCGATCAGGCCCGCGCCATGGATCTCGCGGAGCTGGCTCTGGATATGGCCCATCGCTGGCTGGTGCCGGGCGGAGCGCTGCTGATCAAGGTGTTTATGGGGTCCGGCGCGGAGGAGTTGCGCCGGGCGCTGCGCCGAGACTTCAAGAAGATCGTGGTACGCAAGCCGGAGGCCTCGCGTGCGCGCTCTACGGAGCAGTACTGGCTGGCGCTGGACTTTCAGGGGGTTGCGCAGGAAAGGTTGGACAACGGTGGGGCGACTTCCCTATAATCTGGCCCACGCGCAGTTAGCTCAGATGGATAGAGCGTCGGCCTCCGAAGCCGAAGGTCACTGGTTCGACTCCAGTACTGCGCACCAACTCCCGCAAAGGTCTGGGATCGCATTCCGGGCCTTTTCTCTTTCCCGCGATGGTGCGGACACCAAATTATCCATCCCGGCGGAAAAGAAAGATTCTTCCTAATACATCGTTCCCGGTCAATTGATGAAAAATGGCGAAAAGAACGTGCCCAAGCAGATATACCCATACAAGATAGGACACCAGCCGGTGAACTAGGGAAATGCGGGTATATAATACAAAATCAGTCGAGTGCAGTCCGAGTATGGAATGTCCGCCGGGCAAAACAAAAAGCAGAATGGTTCCGGTTAATGCCATAAACGTAAACGACAATATGCCAATTCCATGCCAAAACCCGGACAGGCCCACGGTATCGCCACCTTCCGGAAGCATATGTCTCCCCAAGTTTCTGATATCTTTCAAAACAAGTGATATACCGGCACGGTTCCATGGAAATAAAACGGAAAACTGCGACGCGGTATATATCCATAACCACTCGACGAAAATGACCAACGCTGACAGTATGCCGACATACTCATGCAGGTATAAAAAGAACCTCGTCTGCGGATCATGGACCAGTAGGCCGATACACATCTGCAGCGTCAGGACGATGGCCATGGCGAGATGTATGATCTTGGTAGTGTTGTCAAAATCGTGTGCGCCGCTTTTGCCTGCAACGCTATGGTCGTTAAGCACCATTCTTGTTGCTCCTCGCTGTCGACATAATCAAGGTAACAGATACGAGTTTCCAGGGAGCCGCTTCTGTCGTATACGGGTCTATTTCAATATTCCTTATAGATCATGACAAGCCAATCGAATTTTTAATCGCGCTCAGTGCGATCTGCGGGTCCTTTATATACTGCAAGCGAATACCAAGGTCATCTCCGAGAATGATTATCGAGCCATATTTGAGTTTTGACCCAATCCAGCTCTGATCAACGTTTATATGGCGAATGGCCGAAGCGGGGATGATCGCCCTTATCGGACGAATCAGTCCGTATCTGACTATCAATTTGTCATTGTCTGCGGCACAGCTTGTGGTAAAGGTCAGAGTGGCTATGTTGGCGGCATCAATAAATGCCAAAACGATGAATACTGCACCAATTACGATGAAGAATCCTGTGCCGAGAAATAAAAACGGAAAGCTGCAGATAAATATGATCAGCGAACCAAAATATGCCGACTGGGCGACGGTAACATCCGCCAACACCATGGCAGGGTTTAATTTCAGGTCATATTGCTGCCCAGGCATGCTTGACTCCTGTATCCAGTGGTATGATCAGGGTACCACCAACATCTGCTGCAACCTAACGATTTTCCGGCTTCCAGCGGGCAACGAAGCCGCAGCATGCATGGTACGTTAAAAAAATAAAAGCTCCCCTTCAGAGAAGGGGAGAAGCAGGAGGAACTCAGGGCAAAATATGACTACGCGGGCATCGGCGTAAACGCTATACAATACCCGGTGGGTGCGACGGATCCGGCTACCACCTTACAGCACTTCGGGGCAATAAAATTGGCGCAGACAGAGCACTGCTCCTTCCCCTTGGGGTGTGGCTGATATTGTACTTCCGCCTTGGGCGTGGTCCCCGGGCAATTACCCGCCGCATGGGCAGCGCCGATGGGATTGACTCCGACCACCGTCCCCGCAGCCACGACGCCAGCCGTAATGGCGATGCCTTTCAACAGGTCACGACGGCTTATGTTCCCGGCCTGGGAATTTCCGGTTTCCTTCAATTTCTCACTCATGATATCGCTCCTTCAGATGAACGGTTTTTACAGCCTGCCTCACTACGATCAGCGGGATACCACCTCATATATCCAAATCACCTTCCATCACTTTACCTCCTTCCAGTATTCCTTCTTCAGAAAATAGGCCACTATGGTAAAAAACGCCAGCAACCCGAGCACCCAGGGCCCGTCGTCGTGTCGTTGCACGACAGATGGATCGGACACGAATCTCAAGAATGCGACGATATCCGTGACCTGTTCCTTGAATTTTTGGGGAGATTCGTCCCCCGCACGAAGCAGCTTTCCATGTTCATTTACGATCCCGCCATACGGGGCGAGCACGTCCGGCATGGCCACATTGGGAAATACATGGTTGTTCCACCCCGACGGACGCTTGGGATCCTGGTAAAAAGAAAGCAGATAAGTGTAGACCCAGTCCTGACCCTTGTACCGGACCATCTGGCTGAGATCCGGCGGGGGAAGCCCGAACCATTTATGCGCCATCTGGGTCGGCATGGCGGATATCATGTTATCCTTGAATGTCGAACCTGTCGGTAACATGATGTCTTTTTGCACATCGGCTCTGGATATGCCCAGATCATGGGTCAAAAACTCATAACGCATGAATTTTATGGAGTGACATGCCATACAGTTGGTGGCAAATAACCTTGCGCCGCTAATGATGGTCTTTGCATTATAGGTATAATGCGGTGTCAATAATTGTGGCCCGTCGTCCGCGAATGCACCCGATGCGCTGCCAGCAAACAGTCCCAGGGCCATACCTGCCCACACAACATACTTTTTCATAACTCCTCCTCTCTGCCCGAACTCAGTGGGCATGGAAACGGACGCGCGCCGGCGGTGTCCTGGTCGGTTCGAATTTGCTCACGAACGGCAGCAAAAGGAAGAACGCCACATAGATGAACGCCCCCAATCTTTCCACGAAAAAATATTTCGGCAGCGGAGGCTGCTCTCCAAGATAGGCAAGCACGAAGAAGTTAATGAAAAATATGATCAGCAGGATACGGGTGACCGGACGATATCGTGTCGATTTCACCGGGTTTCTGTCAAGCCATGGGAGTACGAATGGGACCAGCACCGCGAACACCATTAATAATATGCCAGCAGTCTTGTTGGGTATGGACCTCAGCATCGCGTAAAAAGGGGATAGATACCACGGCGGCGTGACATCCGGCAGACTTTTGAGCGGATTTGCCGGCGTAGACATGGTACGTTCCAGGAAAATATGATGAAACGTCGGCGCGTAGAAGATGATCGCGCCAAAAATGATCAGCCATACACCGAATCCAAACAAATCTTTTACGGAGTAGTAGGGGTGAAACGGAATACCGTCCACGGGATGGCCATCAGGCCCTTTATTAGCCTTGATCTCGATGCCATCGGGATTGTTGGAGCCGACTTTATGGAGATAAAGGATGTGAAAAACGATCAGGCCGACGATGACCAGAAACACCAAGGTAACGTGCAGTGCCATAAACCGTTCCAGCGTGTCGCCGCTCATGCCGGGCCCACCGCGCACCAGGGTGGTAACCCAGCCGCCGATAAACGGAATGGACTTCAATAAAGAAGTGATTACCGTGCCGGCCCAGTAGGAGAGATTTGAATAAGGCAGCACATATCCGAAGAATGCCTCCGCCATGAAAGCCAGGTAGGTCGTATAGCCAATGATCCAGACGAGTTCCCGTGGTGATCGGTAGGAGCCGTACAGCATGCCCCGCGCCATATGCACATACAGCAGCACGAATATCAGCGATACGCCATCCACATGCATGTACTGCATGAGCCAACCGTAATGCACGTCGTACATGATGCTATACACGGAGTCGTATGCACCTTGGGCGGTAGGTATGTAGTGCGCCAGCACCAGGAATCCCGACAGGAACTGCAGCACCACCATCAGTAAGAGTAACGACCCCGCGTAGTAGAAAATATTGAAGTTCTTTGGCGCGTAGTATTCGGCCATGTGCTCGCGCCACATTTCGGGCAGCGGCGAACGTTTGACAAACCATTCTTTGAAACTCATATCAGCCTCCTTTATCGGCTACCTGGCTCAGCACAAATGGGCGAGCGGATACATTTTGGTGACAACGACGGTTTTCTTGGCCACATCGATGTCATATTCGGGAACCGCCATATTATGGGGAGCAGGTGATCCTTTGATTACGCGTGCCGAAAGATCGTACATGGAGCCATGGCAGGGGCAATGAAATCCGCCGAGCCACCACGGTGCGACACTGGCTTTTTTCGGCCGGTAATGCGGTATGCAACACAGATGGTTGCAAATTTTTATACCCACATACCATTCCGGAACGCGTGACCGGTACTTATTCTTGCAATAAGGGGGTTGTTGCGGAACGTTGCAGTTGGGATCTTTCAATATGCCCTTCTGCTCTGCCTCATCCAGGGTGGCCAGCATTTCCGGTGTTCTGTTTACTACGATCACCGGCTTCTCCTGCCATAACGCCACCATTTGCATGCCGGGCTCGATGGGGCTCAGATCGATGGTGGTGGTGGCCAATGCCGCGGCTGCGGCTGTTGGGTCCAGTGATTTCACCATGGGTATTGCGATGGTGCCCGCCACCGCGGCGCCGGATACCGTGACCAGCGCCGTGAGAAAACGCCGGCGTGTTACATTTGGAGCATGTTTGCTGTCTTGCGTTTCGTCTGACATGATATTGATTCCTGTCTGTTGTTTGATGGACTACACCGTAGAAGTTGCCAAATCCTTTTCCGTTCTGTCGTCCAGATCGGGATTGATGAAATTTTGGGCATAAAACAACTCACCATTATGATCCAGAACGTCACAATCCATTAATTGTGTATAGATACTGGTGATGGCTTCAGGCGGCGTATATCGCTTCATCGGCATGCCGGGATGCGTGAGCAGGCGCAGCCCCGTTCGACACGGACCCGGGTCTACGATATTTACCCGAATATGCGTGTTGGCATACTCTATCGCCCACATGCGGGCCATGTGCAATATGGCCGCTTTGCTCACGCCGTAGGCGCCCCAATAGCCCTTGGGCTTAACGCCAGACTCATCTGTGGTAAAAATAATGGATGCGTATGGTGCCTCTTTCAGTAACGGGAGGCACTGCTGCGTCACCAGCAGTGGAGACTTTACGTTGACCTGAAACACATGGTCCCATAATGCCCCTTCATAGTTCTCCAGAGGGGTCAGCATTCCGAGTTCTGCGGCGTTGTGCACGATGCCGTTCAGTTGGGTGAACTCGCTGGAAATGGCGGCGCCTATGGTTTTGAATGCGTCGCTTGCCGGGTCGGCCAGATCCACCACGAGGATGGCCGGTTCGGCATAGCCATAGTCGGTGATTTCATCGTAGACGCCTTCCAGATTGCGCTTCGTTTTGCCCAACAGAATGACCGTAGCGCCTTGATGGGCGTACTCGATGGCCACCGCCCTGCCGATGCCATCTCCCGCACCCGTCACGAGTATCGTTTTCCCGTCCAGGGTGCCGTCGCCTTTCGCCCTGGTATAGTCATTTTCCGTCATGGCGCTCACCGGGACCTTATGTAAGCGGCCAGTGCCGTGATTTGCTTCGGGTTCAGTCTGGAGGCCACGTATTGCATGATGCCCTTGTGGGTGGCGACTCGCTGCCCGGATTTGAAATAGGTGAGTTGATTGATCACATAGCTGCGTTTTTGTCCCGCCAGTCTGGGGAAATAAGGGGGCAGCCCGGCCAGCGTGGCACCATGGCAGGCCATGCAGGCCGGCATGTGTTTGTCGGGTAGACCACCGAAGTACAGCTTTTTCCCTTCGGCCACGAGTTTGGGATCGTAAACGTGTCCCGACGCGGGTTTCTGAGAGGAAAAGTAGTCGGCGACCTGCTGCATCTGCGCGGCCGTCAGCGGAGCCGCCATCCCCCACATGATGGGTGATTGCGGGTCCGCGCGGATATGGGTTTTGAAATGATCGAGCTGGCGCAAAAGGTAGGGCTTCCATTGCCCCGCCAGGTTCGGGAACATGCCCCCGTCAGCCGCTATGCCCTGCATGCCATGACAGGCCATGCAGGTGGACTGCACCACCGTAGGGATACCGCTTGCGGTGACGGACGCCGTCGCCGCGGTAACGCTGACAGCACTGGCCGTAGCCGCTGCGGGGGCGGCGGAGACCGTTTTGGCGAGAGGGGAGCCATAGGCCGCCGAAGCCATGACCATTGCCATAGAGAATAGTGGGATAACGGATAAAAGCGGTTTTTTTTGTAGCATATGTGGCACCTTGGTTGTTAGGGCTGGCAACTATCAATCTCATTTTACCGCTTGTTGATAGTTATAGGCCGGTTATAAACAAAAACCCTTATTACATATTCACAGGAAGAACCTCTCTAAGAGTATTATATAGACGATATTTGCCAGTGCACCATTCATATTTCTTGTGGGCCCATAGTCGCGCCTTGTTGGACTATAACACCATGATGCAACAACTTATTTTGCAAACGTGCAACCGCGCCGGCACCTTGCAATGGATTGCTGATTAACCCGGCACGCAGCACGGTGCATGAATTATTATGGCGCAATGCTGAAACGCAAGGGTTTTTCCATATGCCCCGCGCCGTTAAAAGATGCATCATCGACATAGAAACGACTCCAGCCGTTGGGTGGCCATTTTTAGCGCGTTAGCATTCACCAACCTGGTGATGAACTGATGGACATTCCCAAAAAAATCCGCAACGGTGGCGCTCATCCGCTTTTGCCGGAAGGGTGGGGTCATACAGCTACCATGGGTATGCACTCCTCCACGGAGGTCTGCGCAGTTTCACCCAGCAGCGTGGCAAAAAGCTCCCGAACGCTTCTGATCTGTTGTCCGAAGGGTAACTGTCCGGCGCCGCGAAAAAACAGTCCATGCTCTACGTCACCGCGTTGCGCAGCAGCGAGCTGCGCCTCTATGCAGAATTGTCCGGAAGAGGAATGACCATCCTTGAAACCACAATGAACCAAGCACTCCGTCTGGCTGGGGCACTGCGAGTGATCGGGACTCGCGCAGGCGCGCAGCCTCCCTTCGCGTCCCAGGTAGCGGCGCAACCAGGGGGTAAGCACCGCGCGCGCGGGTAAACCCGCCGAACTCATGAATGTCACGAGATCTTTAGGCATCGCGTCCGCCAGGACACGTTTGAAATTGATGTGTGCGTCGCCCTCGGTCGTTACCGCGAAGGGGGTGCCCAACTGGGCGCCGCTGCCGCCGAGAGAAAATATCTCCCGCATTTTCTGAAAGGAAGAGATCCCCCCGGCGGCGATGAGCGGAATCTGGTCGGCTTTCAGGCCTAATTCTTCAAACAGTTTGCGGATCGCGGGCAACACATTGGCAAAACCATACCGAGAATCGGAAACGTCCTCCAGACGGGTGGCGCCCAGATGCCCGCCCGCGAACTGGGGGTTCTCGACGACGATGGCGTCGGGAAGGCGCTTTTGGCGCATCCAGCGGCGCACCACCACCTGCACGCCGCGCGCTTCCGAAAGGATCGGGATCAGTGCGACGTTGGGGAATTCCGCCGCCAGTGTGGGCAGATCCATGGGCAGACCCGCGCCCACGATCACCGCGTTCACCCCACTCCTGATGGCTTGAAGCACGTGCTCCCGATAGCCGGAAATGGCATGCATGACATTGACGGCAATAAACCCCTCTTTGCCGGCAATCCGCCGTGCTTCCTGAATCTCCCGATCCAGTGCGGTCAGGTTCGCCTGGGCCGAGGCTGCAGGGTCTCTCAGGCGTCGGAGGTGTCGCATCAGGTCCTCGTGCAAACGCCGCAACTCGACGCTTGCAATCGTTCCGACCGCCCCTTCCGCAGCCACCGCCCCGGCCAGGCTGTGTGCGGAAACACCAATACCCATACCCCCCTGTATCACCGGGAGTAGGGACCGTCCTTTGATCTTCAGGTATGGCAAGTCCATCTCAACCACCTCGTCTGTGCCCGTGAGCGACCATGTTACTAAATACTTCCATATCCGTTTATTGTTTGGTACGATGCAGGTGTACCGCTTTTTTGCATGAATGTCAACAACGCAACGAAGCATCTCGATAGCGCGCAGCGACCGATAAAGGAGAGGTGGGGAAGGGGAGGGCGGTCTTACGCTTGCCGCGTTATTCCCCCAGGCAATCATGCTTGGTTTCCTCCAAAAGCATATGACGAAAACCTTCATGGAACACGGACGCACCCTAACGCGTCCATTTATCGCAGCAACAACTATTTTTATGGATCCGGTATTCACGGCCATTTTCATGGGCTTGGCTAACCGGGTTTTGGCGAGATATCAAGCGGATTTCTTGCAGATAGAAGGGCGGCGTATCGTGGTCGAGGTGTCCGACCTTGGGAAATCACTACGTTTGGTGATAAGGCGGGGAAAGATCGCCCCGACCCGTGCCGGTCCGGTCGATTTGCGCATCGCTGGAAATGCGAAAGATCTTTGCCGCCTCGCGCTACGCCTCGAAGATCCGGATACCCTGTTCTTCGCGCGCCGTCTGGTATTGGAAGGAGAAACATCCGTTGGGCTCCAGCTCAAGAATATTCTGGATTCCGTAGAGCTGGACTGGCTGGCTCCGGTCGGCTACCTGCCTGCCCCGCTCGGCCCGCGAATAAGACAGGCCATCGACCACGCCATCCGCAACACGCATGCCGACAGACGCCTGCACGATCTGCTGGATCGTGCGCTGCAACCCTGACCATCGGCCCGACATCGGAAAGGATTTTACATGAACCACCGCAAACCCGAATTGGTCTGCCCCGCTGGCGGACTGCCTGCCCTGAAAGCCGCTGTCGATAATGGTGCAGACGCCATATATATCGGCTTTCGCGACGATACCAACGCCCGCAATTTCCCGGGGTTGAACTTTGGTCCGGAAGAGACCGCGCGCGGCATGGAATATGCGCATCGCGCCGGCAAAAAGGTGCTTCTCGCCATCAATACCTACCCACAGGCACATAACTGGGCTGTCTGGACCAGCGCAGTGGATCGCGCTGCGGAACTGGGGATAGATGCCGTGATCATGGCGGACCCGGGACTGTTGCGTTATGCCGCAACCCACTACCCCGATCTACGTTTGCATCTTTCCGTGCAGGCATCCGCCACCACGTATAAGGCCCTGGAGTTCTACCACCAGCGATTTGGCATTCAACGCGCCGTTCTGCCCAGGGTCCTGTCCTTGCAACAGCTTTGGCACACCATAGCCAACAGCCCGGTGGAGATCGAAGTATTCGGTTATGGAAGCCTGTGCGTCATGGTGGAAGGCCGTTGCGCCTTGTCCTCTTACATTACGGGACGCTCCCCGAATGCCAGTGGAGTTTGTTCACCAGCAGAGTCCGTACGCTGGGAGGAGACCGCCCTGGGCCGCGAGTCTCGCCTGAACGGCGTATTGATCGACCGTCACGGCCTGAATGAGGCGGCTGGTTACCCCACCTTGTGCAAGGGGCGTTACTACACAGACGCCCAGGCCTATTACGCCATCGAAGAGCCTACCAGCCTGAATATACTGGATGTGTTGCCGGACCTATTCCACCATGGCATAGCCGCCATCAAGGTGGAAGGCCGCCAGCGAAGCCCGGCCTACGTTGCGTCCGTCGCCCGCGTTCTGCGCGAAGCCATAGATACCTGCGCCGCCGATCCTGCACGATATCTGGTCAGAAACCAATGGACCGCGGTTCTCGATCGTCTTTCCGAAGGGCAGACGCATACCCTCGGGGCCTATCACCGGCCCTGGCATTGATGGATTTTTACACCACAAGACAGCGTCCTTAAATAAGGAGATGCGGAGAATGAAGATCTCGCTAGGCCCGATTCACTATTACTGGTCAAAGGAAAACATAGAACAGTTTTACCGGCGCGCAGAACGCTGGCCGGTGGACATCGTTTATCTGGGCGAGACCGTGTGCGCAAAACGACGCGCCCTGCGCAGCGCCGACTGGCTCGACATCGCAGCGCGTCTGACCGACGCAGGCAAGGAGGTCGTGCTGTCCACACTGGCCCTTCTGGAAGCCAATTCAGACCTTCTGCAATTGGAAAGGATTTGTGCGAATGCCCATTACCTGGTGGAAGCCAACGACATGTCGGCGGTTCATCTGCTGGCGGGGCGGGGCCCCTTCGTCATCGGACCCCATATCAATTGTTATAACGCCGAAACATTGTCGCTCCTGGCCGATCTGGGAGCCAGGCGATGGGTTCCTCCGGTGGAGTTGTCGGCCACGACCATCGCCATGGTACAAAACACGCGTCCTGAGACCATGGAAACCGAGGCATTTGCGTATGGTTATCTGCCCCTGTCCTTTTCAGCCCGCTGTTTCACCGCCCGGGCGGATAACGTCGGTAAGGATGCGTGTGAACTACGATGCATCAATGATCCGGAGGGGCGTGCGCTATTCACCCAGGAGCATGAACGCCTGTTTACCATCAATGGGATTCAGCTTCAGTCCGGTATTCCGTGCAACCTTCTGAACGAGACCGTGGCCATGTCGGAAATGGGCATAGATATCGTCCGCATTTCCCCGCAGCTTGCCGCCACCGAGTTCGTCATACGGGCATTCCATGCCGCCTTGAATGGAGACAGCAGTTCTCCGGTTGAATATGACTCGCCAGCCTGTAACGGCTATTGGTACGGAAAGCCTGGTATGCAGTTCAGTCCTGTGCAGGGTGATTGAGGAAGGAGGCGTTATGGATAAGCTGTTATGGGGAGATAGCGGGCTTCGAGATGCCGCGGATAATATCATTCTCGATTCGCATCAGATGATCGTTACGCGCATGGAATTGCTACCATTGTTACGTTTTTATGAAAATAGCCACGCGGTGGCCCTGGGCGCCTTCGAGGACAAGGACTTTGCCGTGCGAACCGCTTATTGTCGGGCCAGGTCCATACCGGTTATCCGCCGTGTGACAGGGGGCGGGACAGCATATCTGTATCCTGACCAGGTTGCCTGGAGCCTGACCATACCGGCGCAGGAGTTCAGTATGGCGCAATGGCTGGAAAGGCTTTGCATGGCGGTTTGCAACGGTCTGAGCAGTAGCGGATACGAAAATGTCTATTTCCATAAGCCCAACGATATCTACGCAAACAACAGGAAGCTGGGCAGCGTCTACGTCGGAATGCAGGATGACGTGATCGTCGCGAATGGCACGCTATACAGATCCTTGGACATCAGTACCATGCTTCGCGCATTGCGCGTGCCAAAAGAGAAGCTGACGGTGGACGGCATACATGCAGCCGGTCTCCACTTCACTACGTTACAAAAACAGAGCACCGCGGATCTGGTACATCTAAAACAATCCCTGGCGCGGTTCATAGCACAAATGTGCAACTTGGAAACCCTCGTGCATACGCCGTGGATAGACAGCGTATCCCACAGCCCGCGCGGCGGTCATGAGCCATTTCGTGAACCAGACCACGACCGCACCTATAGCGCCTTTCTGGCGACATCCGGTGGCGTTCTCCACGGCAGCATGACTCTGGACGACGATCTCAGGATCTCTTCAGCAAAAATCGGTGGCAATGTTTACGTCAGGCCACACCACCTGTTTAAAAAAATTCAGTCTGTATGGTACGGCGCGTCGGAAGGTGAAATATCACAGCGCCTGGAAAACCTCCTTTATGATCTACGGTGGGAGATGTCCGGATTTACCCCCGGACATGTCACAAAGTTATTTCACAGACTGTTCGAGCGCAACAGGATAGCCCAACAACTTGCCATAACGGCATCTGCCGCCAATTCGTTCATGGTCCATGACCCTGACGGAGCTATGGACGCCATGGAAATCGCCGCGCAGGCGGAGGCGGTGCTGGTGCCATACTGCGCCAAGCCGGCATGGTGCAAATGGCGACATAAGGATGGATGCTCCCGCTGCGGAAAATGTGACGTCGGTGATATATACGACCTGGCCGGAAGGCAGGGACTAAAGGTCACCACCGTAAAAAACTTTGAGCACCTTCAGCAGACTCTGAAAACCCTCAAGGTACAAGATACCAGATGCTATATCGGAATGTGCTGCAATAATTTTTATATCAAGCATGAAGACGCGTTCAGGGCGGCGGATATCCCGGCATTGTTATTGGATATAGCGGGTGCCAACTGTTATGACCTCCTGCAGGAGCAGGAGGCATATTCCGGTAAATTCATTGCCGAATCCGCAATAGACCTGGAGGTGGCGGCAAAGGTGATCAATATTGCGCATCAGAGCAACGCCTGTCATTAGCCTATCTCACCGAGATATCGGGCACGTATCCACGCAACTCATCAAACAGTTCATGGTCGATCGGCGCGTAGCTGGTAACCAGATCCCCATTCACGCATCCTGCCGGGTTGAAAGATTGCAGTACCCAGCGGGAAATTCCCAGAAGCTTCAACCAGCGCGCTATCGCGATCAGGTCCGCAGTATCGAGTATGGCCGGGTGTACCGTGGTTCTGATTTCATAAGCCACATTGCTGGACAACAACCATTCTACAGAGTCCTGCACCCGGACGCCGCTTCCCGGTACGCCGGTGACGGCGGCATAACGGGCGGGGGGCGCCTTGATATCAAAGCCTACCCAATCGATATCAGGCAGCATTTGCGAAAAATTGTAGGGATATATTCCGGATGTGTGCAGGGCGGTGCCAAATCCGGAATCCCGCACCTGCTGAAGCGCCGTCCGTAACGACTTATGCGCCGTGGGTTCGCCACCACAAAACGCCACCGCATCCAGTAATCCCGCTCGGGTGGCCAGCCAGGCCATGATGGCCGGCCATGATATGCCAGAGTGGCCACGCCCCGGCTGCAGATGCGGATTATGGCAGTAGCGGCAGCGGCACGGGCAGCCCTGAGTGTATATCACGGCACATAAATGTCCGGGATAATCCACCGTACTGAACCGCGCGAAACCCCCCAATGGTGGTAGGGGTTGTAACCCGATGTCCACCGTGGTGGCTGCTTTGCTCATCGCCGCGTCAATGCACCGGCCGCGACACGCCCGTATCCGGCTTCCCGGTCTCCACAAAGTATTTGCGCTCCGAATGCTCGCTTTGCTTGCCTATATTGAAAGAAGAAGTCGGTCGGTGGTAACCCATAACCCGCGTCCAAACCTCGCAGGGTTGTCTTTCGTCATCCGCCAGTTCCATTTCAAGAGGATTTTGGTTCATTACTTCAGGATACATGATATTCTCCTTTCTCAGTTCAGGCGGAAAGCCGCCGTTTTTCGGCAAGTCGTTCTTCATCGCAGATCGGACAGAACGGATGTTCTCCCGATAGATATCCATGCACCGGGCAGATGGAAAAAGTTGGCGTAACCGTAATGTAGGGCAGACGAAAACGTTCCAGTGCGCGGCGCACCAGGCGCTTGCAGGCTTCCGTGCTGGAGACGCGATCCCCCATATACAGGTGAAGAACGGTTCCGCCGGTGTATTTCGCCTGTAACGCCTCCTGGCGTTCCATGGCCTCGAAAGGGTCGTCCGTAAAGCCTACGGGCAGTTGTGACGAGTTGGTGTAGTACGGCTTATCCGGGAGACCTGCCTGTAAAATATCGGGAAAGCGCTTCCGGTCCTCTTTGGCGAAACGATAGGTGGTGCCTTCCGCAGGGGTTGCCTCGAGGTTATACATGTGGCCGGTTTCTTCCTGAAAAGCCACCATGCGTTCTCTGACATGGTCGAGAAAACGAACGGCGAGGGCATATCCGGCAGGGGTGGTGATGTTTTCGCAGTCATCGGTGAAGTTGCGGATCATTTCATGGATACCGTTCACGCCAATGGTGGAGAAATGATTGCGTAAGGTACCCAGATAGCGCTTGGAGTACGGGAAAAGGCCGGTGTCCATTTGTCTCTGGATGATTTTGCGTTTGATCTCCAGACTTTCTTTCGCCATTTCCGTGAGCGCATCCAAGCGACGGAAAAGACCTTCCGAATCGTTTTTATGAAGATAGCCCAGCCTGGCGCAATTGATGGTCACCACTCCGATGGAACCGGTCTGTTCCGACGACCCGAAAAGACCATTCCCACGTTTGAGCAGTTCACGCAGGTCGAGTTGCAGGCGACAACACATGGAGCGCACCATATTGGGCTGCAGTTCGGAATTGATAAAATTCTGAAAGTAGGGCAGGCCGTATTTGGCAGTCATGGCGAACAGTCTTTCGGCATTCTCCGAATCCCACGGAAAATCAGACGTTATGTTGTAGGTGGGTATGGGAAAGGTAAAAACCCGTCCCCTGGCGTCGCCTTCGCTCATGACCTCGATATAAGCCTGATTGATCAGTTCCATTTCTGCCTGCAGATCGCCGTAGCGGAAAGGCATCTCCTCTCCACCGATCACGGGAACTTGTTCCTTCAGATCGTCAGGGCAAACCCAATCGAAGGTGACATTCGTGAACGGCGTCTGGCCACCCCAGCGTGAAGGGACATTCAGGTTGTAGATGAATTCCTGAATATTTTGGCGTATCTCCCGGTAGGACAAGCCATCTTTGCGGACGAACGGCGCCAGATAGGTATCAAAGGAACTGAAGGCCTGTGCGCCTGCCCATTCGTTCTGCAGGGTGCCGAGGAAGTTGACCATCTGCCCGACGGCGCTCGACAGGTGACGCGGCGGTGCCGCCTCCACCTTCCCCGGTACGCCGTTAAAACCCTCCTGCAAAAGGGTGCGGAGGGACCATCCGGCACAATAACCGGCCAACATGTCGAGATCGTGGATATGCAGGTCGGCCTCGCGGTGGGCGGCACCGATTTTTTCGGGATAGACATGGCTCAGCCAGTAGTTCGCGGTGACTTTTCCGGCAATGTTCAGGATCAGGCCACCCAGGGAATAACCCTGGTTGGCATTGGCGTTGACCCGCCAATCCTCCCGATCCAGGTACTCATTGACGGAAGTGATGGCGTCCACCATCGCCTGGCGATCTCCGCGCAATCGCTGGTGCTGTTCGCGGTAGGCAATATAGGCGCGGGCGGTGCGATAAAAGCCCTCGTCCATCAGCGCCAGTTCGACCAGATCCTGAATCTGTTCAATAGTGGGTTCACGATGGGCTGCGCTAGGTGCCAGGGCGCCCAGAACCACGTCGGTGATTCTTTCCGCAACGCCGTCGTCAAATTCGCCGCTCGCACGTCCCGCCCGGGTGATGGCCGAGCAGATTCGACCTGGATCAAAAGGCACCCTTGCGCCATTTCGCTTCAACACCGAAGGATCGTTCATCGCCATATTCTCCCGATCGGCACCGAACCGGCGCTGTCGCGTCTCGGGACGGTAGAACACAATATATAGACATCTCAATAGATAATTTAGCACATATATTGGGTTCGTCAACAGCAAAGTGGATATGGAATCATCCCCAGGGTCCGCAGGGTCGGCCAATCCTGCAGGTCACCGCCTGTCGGGGTGTACAATGGTTCCGCAACGGAGACCGGACATGCAAAATGAACTCTGGCTGGCTCAGGCGATTCTGGCTTTTCATATCCTGATCATCGCCTTCAACGTCTTTGGCCTGATCGCCATCCCGCTGGGTGCCTGGCGGGGTTGGCGGTGGGTCCGCATCTTCTGGTGGCGGGCCCTCCACCTCGTGGCGCTCCTGGTGGTGGCCGTACAGGCGTTGCTGGGCACTGCCTGCTTTCTGACCATCTGGCAGAGCGAACTGCAGGAAGCGGCAGGGCGGCAGGGCTACCGTCTGCCCCTGATCCAGACCTGGATCGATCATCTGCTGTTCTGGCACCTGCCCATGTCTTTTTTCACCTCGATCTATGTCCTGATCTGGGTCGGCGTGCTGCTGCTATGGTGGAAGGTGCCGCCCGTTCTGCCCTGGCGCAGGCCATGAAGAATGGGCCCGGAATGGACCTGATGCCTTTCATGGCGGATAAGGTATGATGCCCTATTCGCATAGGACGCCAACGACTACGTCAGAACAGGAATGAAAGATGTTTAAAAAACGCGCCCCCTCGGGAAAAGACGCCGCTCCTATCGTCCTGCAAGCCATAAAAAACCATTATTCTCAACAAAAATACGGCGACGCGATAACGCTGATCGAACAGGCAACGGGCATCCCTGCGGAGGAAAAAATAAACCTCCTCACCACGATAGGGCAGACCACGGCCGGAAGTGCCAAACTGGACCTGGCCGAACGCGCATTCAGAGCGGCGCTTGCCGTGGATGGTAACCACACGGATACCCTCAGTAATCTCGCTCTCATATTGTTTCATCAGAACAATCTGGCGGCCGCCGAAGAACTTTACCGCGCAGCCATCGCGTCAAAGCCCGATTTCGTACCCGCCTTATATAATTACGGACTCCTGCTCCTCGCCTGCCAGCGTATCCCGGAAGCCGAACGCGCCTTTCGCGAAGCGCTGGGGCGCAGCCCGGAATGTCTGGATTGCCTCGTCCAGTTTGGCGTCACACTGGCGCAGCAAGGCCGGTATGAAGACGCACGGGTGTTGTTGGACAAGGCGCTGGATACGGATCCCCACCACGCCGTCGCCCTGCATCACAGGAATATGCTCGCGTTGACCACCGGCGACCATTGCGGCGCCGAAGCCCTGTTCCGACGGCGGATGCATCTGTACGGCGAAAACCCGTCGCTGCTGATTGGTCTGGGAATCGCCATGCAGGAACAGGGCCGGTTGACCGAAGCGGAAGAAATATTCAGAAGAACCGCCGATACCTATTCCGTGCATGCGGATGTCGGACATTACATTTTTCAGAACCTCGTCGCACAGCAACGCGAACGGGAAGCCGAGGCGTACATGCAATCCGCCATCGCCGACCATCCCCAGAGCCATTCTCTCTGCTATCATCTGGGTACCCTGCTGTTCAAGCAGGGTCGTTATCCGGAAACCCTGGAAGTGCTGCTGAAATCGTTAAACTGGAAGCCTGACCATGTCGATGCCCTCATCTTGTCAGGGCGGACACTGTTTCAGCTGAAGTATGTGGATGAAGCGGTGGAGACCTTCCACAGGGCGCTGGAACTTCTGCCGGGGTCTGCGGATGCGCAATTCCATCTGAGCGTTGCCCTGATCCATATGGGAGAATGCCGGACGGCGGAGGGCATGCTCCGCAAGCTGCTCGAAAAACAGCCGGACAACACCGCAGCGCTGGTCAACCTGGCGATCTGCCTGGAGAAACTGGGCGAGGTCGAGGCTGCCGAAACGACTCTGCGGAAGGCCGGGAATCTGGCGCCCACCGACCTTCGGGTGCGGGTCGCCCTCGCCGAGAACCTCCAACAACAGAAAAATTACGCGGAATCTTTCGTGTTGATAGAACCATTATTGTCCTGGGAAAGCGGCGGAGATCAGGAACCGGGGCATCTCCCTGCGGACGTTCCGGAAAATTACGCCGTCAACGCCTGGTTCATCGCCGGAAACCACCACCATAGCCATCGGCAATACGCCAAAGCGTTCGCCTGTTACCGTCAGGGACATCAGATGCTGCAAAAGATCGAACCCTTCGATTTCCAGGCCATGGCCGACACCCTGCGGAATGACATGGACAGGTATGATCGCTGGAAGGGCAGCGTGGCGGTGGCGACGCCAAACCGTCCGACCCCCCTGTTCATCGTTGGCATGCCCCGGTCCGGAACCAGTCTGCTGCATCAGATGTTGGACATGCACCCCGACATCGACGGCCTTGGGGAGCTCCGACATCTTCCCCAGGCCGCCGCCAAGCTGCGGAGCCTGCACCCCGACCCCGAAAACCTGACGGATCAAATCGGCGCAATCCGCCAATGGTACCTGGACAGGATCCGGCACCGATGGACCGGAAGCCGATACTTTATCGACAAGCTGCCCACCAACTTTCTATTTCTGGGCAGCGCAAAACTCCTGTTCCCGGAAGCAAAGGTCATTTACTGCCAACGCGATGCGCGCGACAACTGCCTTTCCATATTTCAGCAGAACATGGTCGGGGACCATGCCTACAGCCACGACCTCGATAGCCTGGGAAAATACTATCGCACGCACCTGAAAACCCTCGCGCAATGGCAATCCCGCATGGCGGAGGACGTCATTACCGTATGCTATGAAGACATCGTTGCCGACCCGGAAAGCGGCATCCGGGAAATACTGCAATTCATGAACCTGGAATACGACCCGCGCTGCCTGGATTTTGCCGAAAACACCCGGATGCTGCAGACGGCCAGCCGCCTGCAGGTCAAAGAGCCCCTCTACCGTTCGGCCATCGGCAAATGGGAAGCTTACGCCGGGCACCTCGCGCCGCTGCTGACCGCGCTCGGGCAGGGGGACTGAAAGCCGGCTTTGCAAGCCCGGCACCCCTCACCAGGGGAGGAACATTTCCTTCGCGATATCGGAAAACCCCAGCTTCTGGTACAGGGTAACGGCCAGGGCGTTCGCCGTGAATACGTGCAGCACCAGGCCGGTGGCCCCCGCCGCGCGCGCCTGCTCCGCCACGTGCGCCAGCAGCCTGCGACCGTGGCCCTGCCCCTGGTACGCATCCTCGATCATGATCCACAGCAGGGAGGACGCCCGCTCGGGTACCGCTACGTACCACGCGCCACCGATGATGTTCTTTTTCCACTTCGCCGCGACCAGGTGGCGGTGGGGCAGGCCCGCGTCGTCATGCTGGACGCCTTGAACCTGATGGTATGCCAGATCGTGCGCCACTTCTTGGGAATATCCCATCGCCTGCTGCAACTGCGTCGTCTGGTAGGCCACCAGACCCGCAAAGAATTTGGGTCGGTAGGCGGGTGGCATGTTCACATAGCTTGCTTCTGCAGGACGGATTTCCGGCACGACCCAATACCCCCATTGTCTGTTTATAAATATCCTTGCACCGTCCTCCCCAAGGGAGCCGACAAATGCCCCGACGGCTCTGTAAGCGGCCATTACTCTGGGGCAGGCTTGGCGATCTGTCAAACCGGGTGAATCCCGTGGAATAGCGGTACATCGACGCCATGCGGTAACGTTTTATTGCATTCCGTAACGCCATTTACCCCGTTGCGAAAATCGGACCCGCAGGTAACCCAATAAATACCGGCATATGGCTGGATGCCTATATTGGCGCAAAAATTGCGTATGCCGACACAGAGTTCATTCGGGAGAGGCATCGTCGTGCATACAGCGCCGGACCATATGACAGCAAGCTCGAATCACCGGAGTGCAGCGCCTGCCGACGCCTCGCCGGACGGCGCCCGGCCTGGCATCCCGTTCCCGGGATGGCAACGCTCCGCGTTCGGCAACCTCTCCTAGAAAAGGGCCGGAACAGGCTCATGTACCGGGGTATTCCCATGGCATTCATCGGGGTGGTCACCCTGATTTATTTCCTCCCGTCCGTCCGCGCCTGGAAAAACGGCTGCCGCCATGCGCATTGGCGTAGGCTTCTGTTGCTGAATGGATTGCTGGGATGGACGGGAGTGTTCTGGTGGCAGGTCTGGAAACAGGCACGCTGGTCCAGCCCCATGATATTTGTCGGGAAACCGGCGCCAAGCTATTTTCGCGGAGACGAACACCCGCTGTTGCGCCCAGGGAGGATCGCCCTTGCCGTGAGCGGTGCCTTGCTGGCGATGGCGCTGATGCTGATGGGGCACTGAGAAGGCGGTGGAACGAAGGCCGTTGGCCCAATGGTGGCAAAAGGCGCCGATCACGGTGACCGGCGCGCCAAAGGTGGTCTGCGGGCCGCGAGCGCCCGCAGAGGGGCTATAGGCCGCCCAGACCGCTGCCGAGGTCATTCACCAACCCGCCGGCGAGACTGCCGACCAGAAGACCCTGCACGTCCGCGGCCAGGGCGCCGCCGGCACTGCCATTGCTCGTGGTGGCGCTCACCTGGGCGATGCTGGCGCTGCCTCTCGGCGTATTGATCAGTTGCGCGGCAAACCTCCCCGTTCAGGGGGAGGTCAAGAGCGCGGCGGGGAGGCGGCTCAATGCCACCGCACCCGCCTTAGCAAGGTACAAACCTAATCCGGCGTTTATTGCTGCTCGATGTACTGGCGAATGATGGATATGGGCGCACCGCCGCAACTACCGGCAAAGTAAGAGGGAGACCAGAGCGCTCCGCCCCACAGTCTCTTGCGAACACTGGGGTAGTTCTTTTTGCGGATTAGACGACTGGAAACCCCTTTGAGGCTGTTCACCAGTGCCGAAACGGACACCGTCGGCGGATAGTTCACCAGCAGATGCACATGGTCATCCTCCCCGTCGAACTCCACCAGCTCGGCGCTGAAATCCTGGCAGACGGCAGCGAAGATGTCGCGCAGCTCGGTCAGCACCTCGCCGGTGAACACCCCACGGCGATATTTGGTCACAAAGACCAAGTGAACATGCAGGTTAAAAATGCAATGCCTGCCGTGTCTTATGTCAGTTGCATCAATCATCGGCCAAGTATACGATAGAACCATGCTGATTCGCAAAGCCGTGCGCTACCGACTGGAACCGTTGCCTGAACAGGAGCAACTCCTGTCTCGTACGGTCGGCTGTGCCCGCTTCGTCTGGAACCGCGCCTTAGCTATCCAGAAAAGCTATCTGGAGCAAGGTTGCGGCATCTTGTCCTACGTGGACATGGCCAAGTGCCTGACCACCTGGCGTAATGGGGAAGTTTTCGGTTTTCTGTCCGAGTCCGCCATTCATCCCCAGCAATGGGCGCTGAAGTTTTTGGATCGTGCGCTCAAGGACGCTTTCGACAAAAAGAATCCTCAGCGGTTTCCGGTGTTCAAGAAAAAGGGCTTGCACGACAGCATGCGCTACCCGGACCCGGAGCAGATCAAAATCGATTTGCGGCCACAGGACGACGATGGCAGACATGTGTTCCCCCGTATTTTCCTGCCGCGCATCGGATGGGTGAAGTTTCGCAAGTCTTGCATCATCGGCGGCGAAATCCGCAACGTCACCGTCAGCCGGTCGGGTGGTCACTGGACTGTCGCCATACAGACCGAAAAGGAAATCCCGGACCCTGTACATTCATCCGCCACCGCCGTCGGCGGCGATCGGGGCGTGGCGAACCTGCTCACGTTGTCCGATGGAACCATGTTCCTGCCGGTTACGGCTTATCGGGATCTGCAAAAGAGGCTGGCGCGGGAGCAAAGAAAGCTCGCGCACAAAGTGAAGTTCTCGGCCAACTGGAAGAAACAGAAGGCCAAAATCACGCGATTGCATCAGCGCATCGCGGAGATTCGTAAGACCGTACTGCATCAGGTCAGCACCGCCATCAGCAAAAACCACGCGGTCGTGGTGCTGGAAGATCTGAAAGTACGGAACATGACCGGCTCCGCAAGGGGCACTGTCGAGCAACCCGGACACATGGTTCGGCAAAAATCGGGGTTGAACAAATCCATCCTCGATCAGGGATGGGGCATGCTCAAACAGATGCTGGGCTACAAGCTCCAGTGGGCCGGTGGCATGCTGCTCTTGGTGGACCCGGCCTATACTTCGCAAATCTGTCCGGTTTGCGGTGTGGTGGACGCCGGGAACCGGC
>Ga0315298_1004270_pt1 | contig 21548 bp, 27 predicted proteins | sample WHS_1_MG_FD_203077 | JGI IMG/M metagenome (GOLD analysis project Ga0315298, IMG submission 203077) | Extremophilic microbial mat communities from Washburn Hot Springs, YNP, Wyoming, USA - WHS_1_MG | ecosystem: Environmental > Aquatic > Thermal springs > Hot (42-90C) | place: USA: Wyoming...
ACTCCTCGGTATTGTTTTTATTAACTCCATTATTCCCCATTTTCTTGTTCTTAATCTCGTTGATCTTGCCGAGCGCATCGTAGTATGCATCTTCTACCCGTCTGTAGGTCTTGCTCTCATAGAATAGCTTCTTGAAGCTTGCCATTCCTGCGATAACGCTAAATGTGGCAGCACAGCAGGAATAGAATATCATCTTCGCAGAGATCTCCTTAAAGTGGTTAAGTATGCCATTTAGCAGGATCTGGAACATTATAATCGAATATAGTACGTGGTTCACAATTTCATTTTTTGCAACCTTTGAGAAGGTATTACGGTATTCTGTGTATACTCCATCGAGCATTGCATAAAAATCACTGGTTGTTTTAAGGTTTTTATCAAGTTTCTTCTCAGTTTTTGCAATCTTTTGCTCGCAATTCCACAATTCAAGGGCGTTCCTTTCGTTGCTTTCTTTTACGAATTTCTCATAAATGTTATTTCGTGCAAATCTCAATCTGAAATAGCGGGCGGCAATTCTTCTTTGGTCATCCTCTTTAGATCCGCCCGGGAATGCTTTAATAGGATCTTCTGAGGGCTCTTTATACCGTAATGCCATGAATTTCTTTAAGAATTCTAGTTTAAAAATATTTTCATTCTCAGGTGGTTGAGTAATGATTAAATTAGTTTGGCTTAACAAATACCTTATGGACTCCTGCACAATACGATATGCAAAAAAATCAGATGCCAAGACGATTGCTGACCTTTATCTTAAGTTTGCCAATTACCACATTGATGTAGTTAAGGCATTCAAAACTGATGAGCTTCTCAAGAACATTAGGAAGGAAGTTTACACTCATTACTTGAAAGAGTCAATCCCGCACAAGAATCTTCTTGTTGCAGAGGTAGACGGCAAGGTAGTAGGGTTCTGTGAGCTCGATAAGATTCAAGGCGGTGTTGCACATAAGATCACTGGGGATTTGGCATTAAAGGATAAGAATGCCGTCTATATCTCGGATGTATATGTTGCAGATGAATACCAAGGGTTAGGGATAGGAAAGAAATTCCTTAAAAAAGTGGAAGAGATCAGAAAAGAAAGGGGGATGAAACGGATTGAACTGCTTACCTATCTTAATAATACAAAAGCAATCAACTTCTTTACCAAGCGTGGGTTTAAACCGGTGGCTTTGGTGATGATGAGAAAGTACAAGAAGTAGTTTGAAATAATTCTATTTAACCAATGATGTTAGAAATTCTAAAACTTTATTTCCAATATTCTCTCCATCCACTTTTAACCAATAATATTAGAAATTCCAAAACTTTGTTTCCAAAAAGTTTCATAGTTACCCCCATTCTCCACCACGCAAAAAGGAGTAAAGATGCAAACTTAAATTTTCGTCGTAAATTTACATTTAGCAAAAAGATGTAAACCACATAAGTATACTACTTTCACTGATCAAATTAAGCACACACCTTTATGGTAAACAAAAATACATACCGCTGGGCCATTTTGCTTTTTTAAGGTCTGTTTAAAGTTTAAGGGGGGTGGCACTGTCCAAAATTTTCATTTAACAGCACTATGGTAAACCGCATTTTTGAAATGCTCTTTCCAGTATGATTGCTGGTTTACTGAAAAGGTATAATTTTGGTAAAAGTTTACCAAATAAGGATATAACTTAACGGACCCACCATGTTCTTTTTGCAGTTTAAACAAATTATATTAGAAATTCCAAAAAAGTATTTCTCACAAGATTATATTAGAAATTCTAAAAGAGTTTTTCCATAAGGATTTAACCAGAAAGAGGAGGTAGAGTAGTGCCTGAAAGTGCCGGCTTCGCTTTTGATAGCTCTTTTTTGATCTGCGAAAAGCATTTCTTTTCATGCTCAGTAAGTTTTTCTGCTTTAAGGATTACCTGGCCCCTCCCCTTGGCCTTATTGAACGTAAACGTAAACCCACAGGAAATAAAGAAGTCGCGGATCTTTGCATACTTTCCTTTATCATAAGTCTTGCTAAGATGGTTATACCCCACATCCTCCCCGAACACTTCCTCTATAAGGAAAGAGAAGCCAATTTCAGATAGTGCCTCAATAATCTTGGTCATATAAAACTTGCCTTCCTCTGTTCCAAAAAGCTCTGGAACCATATTGAAATTTGGGTTAGATGGAGAGTGAAACCTGCAATTATCAGATTTAACAAGTATGATACCGATCTTCTTACTTTCCATGGCTTCATCCCATATCTCTGCAGAGAGCAACTGCCTTTCTTTCTTTGTGATCTTGCCGGTGTATGTAAAATTCTTTACTATCAGTAGGTATATTTTATTCCCATAAGTCAGCTTCTTTGGGTACCCAGGTGCCGGTGCAACATCAAGATAGGAGAAATACTCCTCATTCGTAAGGTCATCCCTGCACTCGCTCATGGTTAGAATTAAAATGCAAACAAATTAAAACAATGCTATTTTTTCATGCCGGCAAGAAGGTATGCGGTAAGCACTAAGATAATCATAGCCACAAAAATACTTGCACCACTAACCTCCTGTATATTATTGCTTTCAAAAGAATCAGTGAGGAGTTTTGGTTCACACTTGGAGAGGCATTCAGAGCGCAACGTCTCGGCGTTTGAGAGTGCATTTGCAAGACAGCAATCCTGCAAAGAGACCCAGCATTCCTTAATGCACGGGTCCCAATTGGAATTGTTGCACATTTCCTTGCACGCAAAAAACTGGGAAGGGCACTTGTTTGTATTTGTCATAATATCCTGGGGGCATGGGATGGCAGAATCATTGGTCGGGCCCCAGTGTTTATAATACGTTTTCTGCTGTGCAACATACCTTTCATACTTCTCTTGACATGCGCTTGTGCATTCATCCGTAGCATATACAAGAGCGAGTATTAATGAGAGGACAAGTATTAGCAGAATCGGTTTCATAATACTCTATTGCACAGGTAAAAATTATAAGTTAGGTTATAGGAGTGTATCAGCACTTACAAAATCAGTGTTCCATTCATAGTTATCCTTTGAAATAGCCGGTTTCTTAGGTTTTTTGACCCAGTTTAGGATATACTTATCCTTAGGCAGTTCATTGATAAATGGAGATATCTCAAGATCCTTTTCCCCGTTCCAGCCTGTATTATCTCTCAGCGGTACGGTGATTTTCAGTAAGGATCTGGCGCGACTGCACGCTACATAAAACAATCTGCGTTCCTCCTCTACTTTAAGTTCATTTTCCATTGAATGCTTGGAAGGAAATATCTCCTTGGCCAACCCAATCACGAATACATTGTCCCACTCTAACCCTTTTGCCTGATGCACTGTAGATATTGTAATTCTCCCCGCCACATCCTTTGGGTCTGTAAGGTTGGCATCGAGCATTGTATCCTCAAGGAACTCATTTATTGTATTATAATCCGAGAGGATTGAAAGCAATTGGTTAATATCCTCCCTCCTAAACTCGTAATCCTCATACTCCTCTTTCATATACGCATCATAATACTCTTTCAAGAATACCTCGGCCTTCTCTGTGGGTGTATCCTTATTCTCTGCGAGCGCAATTATCTTAGAAAGTGTTCTCAGCTTTTTTTCATTCATCTCTTTTAATGCGGTGAGCGGGTTGGGCGCAGACCTTATCTCGTTGAATATCTTTGAAGCGGTCTTATCACCGATTCCCTCAAACATCTTGAGCATCCTCTCCCACGCAAGTTCGTCTATCATCCCGCATAAAATCTTCAATAATGCCGTAACATCCTTGATGTGCGCTTGCTCGAAGAACTTGAGCCCGCCCAATTTTATGTATTTTATGCCTTTTCTGAAAAGCTCTCTCTCAAGGTTTGCAGATTGAAAGTTCGACCTGTAGAGTACTGCAATCTCCTCCGGTTTAGTGCCTGCATCAATGAGCTCTTTAATCTCCTCTGCAACAGATTGTGCTTCACTCTTTGCATCGTCATATATTATAACCTCAGGAATTAGCGGCACATCCTCCTGTTGTACAGAATCGAGTTTTTTATCAAACTTGTTTTTATTCCTGCTTATTATATCATTAATTAGCGAGACAATCTTGGGTGTACTCCTGTAATTCTCAGTAAGGTAGAACATCTTTACAGATGGGAATACTGCTCTGAACCCGAGCATATTCATTATCTCAGCGGCCCGGAAGGAGTATATACTCTGGCAGTCATCACCAACTACAAAGAGGTGATTACCTTCCTTGTAAAGCTTTCGTATGATCTCAAACTGGAGTTTACACGTATCCTGAAACTCATCCACGAATATGTACCTGAACCTCTCCTGCATCTGTGCCCTGAATTCAGCATCATCAAGCAGTTTATTGAACAGTTCCAGCAGGTCATCGAAATCGAGCATATTGCCTACGCGTTTTCTTTGCGTGTATGAATTATACACCCCGCTTATGAGAAGTGTATCCTCCCTATGGCTTTTTAGGTGCAGTTCAAGATAATCTGAAAATGTGCTCAGGGAATTCCTGCAGTAGGAGAACATCTTCTGCAATTGTGCTGCGTTTGGTAGGAGTTCTGACTCTTTCTGATATTCCTCCTTGAGCACCTTTTTAAGAAGGCGTATGCTATCCGCTTCATCTATTATTGAGTAATTTTGTGCAATCCCCAGTTTGTGTGCATTCATTCTTATGAATATATTTGCTATGTGATGGAAAGTTCCGCCCATGATTGCAGGTGTTCTTTCCAACTGCTTCTCAATCCTATCCTGCATATTCTTTGCGGCCTTATTAGTGAATGTAAATAGGAGCATTGAGTGTTCAGGTGCACGTTTTGAGAGAAAATGTATCACTCTCTGGGTGAGCACCTGTGTTTTTCCCGAGCCCGGTCCTGCAACTACCATTATTACCCTTTCTTCTGAATTTACTATCTGCAACTGCTGATTGCTGAGCTTCATCGGTTAATTAAGGCAGAAAACAGTATTTAATAATTCACATTGTATTTTTCCTGTGGAGATTTTAGTAATACAACTGCTGTGTTTACTTGCAAATATTCCTGTGCTTGTGCTCTCTATTGTTTCTGATGCAATACCAATACAATTGCTCTGTTTACTTGCACTAATTCTTGCAGTGGTTATTCCTATCCTGCTTAATTATAGGGTGGTACGTACACATGTATTTTTTCTTGTTTTGTTTGGACTTTCTGGGATACCCGATATGCTCGCCACTGTGCAGTATGCATATCTGAACCCGCAGGTTGAGGGCAACCCTCTCGTAAAAATCTTTCTCTCCCTGCCGTATCTGATGGTTCTAGGAGTGTTTCTTTGGACAGTGTTCTGGATTTCAGTTGCAGAATTTGCTGAGAGAAAGTTTGGCGGTAATATACCACGAATTATACTGTTCTGTCTTTTCTTGGGCCACGCTTGGGGATTCTCGACCTGGCTCCCATACCTTGAAATCACTTCCATCCAGTTTATTTTGCTTGCCACGATCATAACTATTTTAATACTCTATGCGCTTACAAAAATATATGATAAAAGGAAGAAGAATGAGCAATAGCGAGGTCAAGGAACTTAATGCGATTGGCCTCACTGGGTTCAGTAAGAAGGATGTGGTTGAGAGCGTAGAATTTGAAGGAATTAGCATATTAATCATAAACGGTGTGGTCGAATTTTTTAAGAGTGGTGATAGATGGGTTCCAACTTTGAGAAGGATATACGCAGGTGCAAATACAGAGATGAAAAGTATATCTGTTGACCCTGGCGCAATAAAATTCATATCCAGCGGTGCAGATGTTATGCGTCCGGGGATTGTAAGCATTGATGATGGGATCTCTAAGGGCGCGCTTGTTTTGATCAAGGAGACGGGCCACGGCAAGGTTCTTGCAATCGGTGAGGCCCTTTATTCAAGCGATGAAATGAAATCTCTCGATAAAGGAAAAGCAATAAAGAATGTTCATTATGTAGGAGATAAACTCTGGAACCTGCAATGAGTTTCTTGCTCGATAAAGGAAAAACTAAAGCAATAAAGAATGTTCATTGTGTAGGAGATAAACTCTGGAATTTGCAGTGAGCTTCTTGCTCGATAAAAGAAAAACTAAAGCAGTAATGAATGTTCATTGTGTGGGAGACAAACTCTGGAATTTACAGTGAGCCTCTTGCTCGAGAAATGAAAAACTAAAGCAATAAAGAATGTTCATTATGTGGGAGATAGACTCTGGAATTTGCAATGAGTTTCTTGCTCGATAAAAGAAAAACTAAAGCAATAAAGAATATTTCATTATGTATTATTTGTAAGGCAAATTTTGGAATCTGTAGTGAGATTACAATTGTGTTTTCTTATGATAAGAACTTACAATAACTAACTGCTTGCTCAACATAACTCTCTAATGTGTTTTCTTATGAGTTACCATTGCGCACGCATCCATTATAACTTCTAACCCTGCATCCTGGGCGAGACGTGCAGCTTCAGCATTACTCACACCGAGTTGCATCCACACAACTTTGAGATTGCCATATTTTTTCTTTAGTTTAACTGCTTCCTGCACGATGGGAAGAACTTCACTGCTCCTTCTGAATATATCAACCATATCAATGGTCTTCGCAATCTCTGCTGGGATGCTCATGAGCGAGGGATAGCATTTCTGTCCTGCAACTTCCTCATAATTAGGATTAACCGGGATTACCATGAACCCCTTGCTGATGAAATAGTTTACTATATGATAACTATCCCTTTCCGGCTTTGGCGATGCGCCTATCACCGCAATTACCTTTATTTGTTCCCAATACATAGATAGATATTAGGAGAAGCAAATAAAAAAAGCTAACTCAGTAGCCACGTTCAAGATGGAATTGAATGCTTTTCACTTCACGAATGCCTTTGTACGCTCTCTGCCCGTTAGATTCACCGCGCCCCTGCTTCCCAGAATAACTGCGTTGAACAGGATTTTCATCAAGGAATGTGATTGCATACCCTTTTGTACCCATCCTGCCGGTCCTGCCGATCCTATGCCTGTGCGTTTCCGCATCTGTGGCCTCATCATAATTAATCACATATTTGATATCATCTATCTGAAGGCCGCGTGCAGCCACATCAGTTGCGATGAGCACAGTCGCCCGCCCACTCTTGAATGCAAATAGAGATTGCTCCCTCTTCTGCTGTGAGAGGTCACCGTGCAACGATACTGCGTGGACGCCTCTCCTGTAAAGGCGTTCACGAAGCGCCTCTGCAAACCTTTTAGTGGAAACGAATACAAGGACGCGTTCACGGCCAGCTTCCTGCACATACTTGTACAACTCTTTGAACTTCTGCTCGCGCGGTACTACAAATTTCTTCTCAATGATATCCGTGCCGATGATCTCCTCTTGAAGAAGGATCTCCTCATAACGCGCAATGTAATCCTGGATGAGAACTGCTACCTTGCCGTCAAGCGTTGCTGAAAACAGATGCGTTCTCTCTGGGCGGACCATCTCAAGTATCTTTCTTATATCATCTATGAACCCCATATCCAGCATTCTGTCTGCCTCATCAAGCACGACCGTGTCAAACATCCCAATATCTATACTGCCGCGTTCTATATGGTCTAGCAATCTGCCGGGAGTTGCACACAGTATGTCAACATGGCCGCGCAGGACCTGCATCTCGCCTTCTATACCGTGGCCGCCGTATACCTCAAACACGCGGAGGCCCGAGAACCTGTTTATCTTGCGCAGTTCTTCCTTAACCTGGACAACAAGTTCGCGTGTCGGCCCTAACACCAGCGCCGCACGCGATTTTCTGTTTATTATCCTATCGCTGAGCGGGATACCAAATGCGATCGTCTTGCCGCTACCAGTATGGCTGCGTACTATTACATTGCTACCCTCTTTCATAACAGGAATTACGCGTTCCTGTACTTCTGTTGGGGTTGTATACTCCATTTTTGCAAGCGCCTCTTTAAGGCTGGCGCTTATCTCCATATCTTCAAATTTCATCTTCTTAACACCTATCTTACCAATTAGGCAACTGCGTACTCCAATTCTAAAACGAGAGAATCAGAATACTCCACCAATTGTTTTGTAATTAACTTATGAATGGGATTGTTTATATATGTTTGCTTTTATTGGCTTTTGAGTAGCAGTGATTAATAGAAAGGTATATATCAACTTAAGGATAGAGAAAAATAAGGTGGGGGAATGGGGAGTAATAAGAATGGCATAAAAAGCAAAGAAGATAGTGAAGCTGCTAAAAAGCTCGCTGAACTTATAGAGAAAAAAGGGTTGCAGAATGCCTTCAAAGACTTAGGTATGCCTGAAGATATAATTGGAAAACTCAAGGAAAAACTTTCCACTATTTCGGAAGAACAGAAACAGTTAAACCAGCAATTTATAATTGCGGCATATCACGGAAATATTACAGAGATTCAAAGATTGCTCAATGCGGGTGCAGATGTGAATGCCAAAGATGAGGATGGATATACTGCGTTGATGTGGGCCTCTTGGAATGGCCATAAATCTATTGTGGAATTATTGCTTAAAGTACCGAATATCGATGTGAACGCCAGGGATAAAGATGGTATGACATCACTTATGTGGGCCTCTTGGAACGGGCGTAAAGAGATTGTAGACCTATTGCTTAACTCGCCAAATATAGATGTAAATGCCAAAGATAAAAACGGGTATACGGCGTTGATGTGGGCAGCTGCAAACGGGCGCAAAGAAGTAGTTGAGCTATTGCTTAAATCACCAAATATTGATGTAAATGCCATGGACAATTATGGATGGACTGCACTTATGTGGGCAGCCTCAAATGGTCATAGAGAAATAGTGGAGATGTTGCTTAAATTCCCAGAAATAGATATAACTGCCAAAGATAACGAAGATAAGACTGCGGAACAACGGGCTCATGAGAGCGGCCATGAAGAAATAGCAGAGATGATAAAGAAGATGAGCCAATGATTACTCAACTGTAACTGATTTTGCAAGATTTCTCGGCTTATCCACATCTAGGCCTTTTGCATCCGCAATATAATAGGCGAGCAATTGAAGCGGGACTATTGTGAGCAACGGTGAAAGTTCAGGTATGGTCTTAGGTACCTTGATTATATAATCCGCTATCGCCTTGAGGTTTTCGTTTTCTTCATCAGCAATTGCAATGACCTTGCCCCTTCTCGCCTTTACTTCCTGCATATTGCTGAGCACCTTTTCATACAACTCATCTTTTATTGCTATGAATACAACTGTACAATTCTCATCAACCAATGCAATCGGACCGTGTTTCATCTCGCCTGCAGGGTACCCTTCTGCGTGTATGTACGAGATCTCTTTCAGTTTCAGTGCACCTTCAAGCGCAACGGGGAAATTAAACCCTCTTCCTAAATAAAGGAAATCGCGGAAGTTTGCAAATTTTTCTGCAATCTTATGTATGCTCTCTGCATTATCTAATATCTCATCAATCTTCTGTGGAATGCTTTTGATTTCAGTAGAAATCTCCTCCCCAATTTCAAACCCCTTCTCTTGCCTGAGATATAATGCGAGTAGAAGCAGGGCCAGAACCTGTGCGGTAAACGCCTTTGTGCTTGCCACACTTATCTCGGGCCCTGCGTGAAGGTATATTCCAGAATCAACCTCTCTTGAAATTGTTGAGCCAACTACATTAACTATCCCAACTGTTTTGATGCCAAGGGATTTGGCTTTCATTAGTGCGCCTAGCGTATCAGCAGTTTCACCCGACTGTGAGATCACAACTACAACATCATTCTTTGAGAGTAATGTATGCCTGTACCTAAATTCAGATGCATAATCAACTTCGCAAGGGATGTTCGCATACCTTTCAATTAGGTATTTACCTATGAGCGCGGAATGCCAACTCGTACCGCACGCCACTAAAACTATCTTGCCCACCTCTTTTGGATTAAGGTTTAGAGATATCTTTACCTGATTGTTTTTGAGACGGCCGCGCAGCAGATTTGTGAGTGATTCGGGTTGCTCGAATATTTCCTTGAGCATGAAATGCTTGAACCCCTTCTTTTCTATCTGCGAGACCTGCATCTGTACATCACTTACGAGTTTGTTTATTTTTTCACCATTAATTTTCCTCACAGTATATCCATCTTGTGTAATCACAGCAATCTCATCCTCTCCAAGGTATACAACTTTTCGAGTATGCTCAACGAGAGCCGCAACATCTGATGCAACAAACATCTCGCCCTCTCCTATGCCAATTACAAGAGGAGAACTCCTTCGTGCGGCAATGATCTTCTTCTCCCCGAGGCGCATCACAACAATCCCGAATGCACCTTCAATATGCCTTACAGCGCGGTGTACTGCCTTCTCAAGATTATTTGTGTAAAATTCCTCAATGAGATGTGCAAGCACCTCCGAATCGGTCTCTGATTTGAATACGTGCCCCTTCTCAATGAGCATCTGTTTCAATTCTGCATAATTTTCAATTATCCCATTGTGCGCTATTGCAATTGCATTTGTGCAATCTGTATGAGGATGTGCATTATATTCTGTTGGCTCGCCGTGTGTTGCCCATCGCGTGTGCGCAATCCCCACATTGCCTGATACGTTTTTAAGTTCTGGGTTTGATTCAAGAGCCGCGATCTTCCCCACACTCCTGATAATATGCAGGCGATTCCCATCATCAACGCAAATACCTGCACTGTCGTACCCTCTATACTCAAGCCTCTTCAGCCCGCCAATTAAGATTGGCACGATATCGCGTCTGCCGATATACCCGATTATCCCGCACATCTGAACTATTGAGGAATCGCAAACTTAATTAATGTTAGATGATACATTTCATTTATGAACAGCACGATTATCTTGAGGCACGCGGACAGGGAGCAGATTGAGGATGCAAACAAGATGCACCTCGCGCAGGTTACGTTTAATGGAAAGATAAAATCCTTATGGCAGGGAATATTTTTGAAGAGGTCTTTTTCGGATATACGCGAGATACACACAAGTTCTTCGGAAAGATGCATTGAAACCGCAAATATTATTGCGCATATACTCTCTCCATTCAACAAGCCGAAGATTGTAATAAGCAAGGATGTTTATGAATTCTTCAGTACAGGATATGTACAGCCGGGAAAGTTTGATGAATGGTGCAAATATATGTTAGAGTATCAACAGCACAAGGTTGATACCTACAAAATGATATTTGAAAGAATGAAAGAACGTGGTCTGCTCAGGTATTCGCTTAAAGAGTATAAAGCCGAAATGATTGAGAAATATCTGCGCAGTTATAATCTTCTGGCGATCACGCACGACACAACAATCGGGCCGCTGATTGAAGCGCTTGCAGAAGACTATGGGTTTAAAGTGCACGGCAATATGATCAACCCATCTCCATTATCCGGATTTTACATAGTCCATGATAACGGTAGAATAAGCACGATAAAATGGCTGGAGTATGGAAAAGATCCGATTGTGCTCTGGTAATTGCACAAATTAAATAAGAGAAGGATTAAAGTGATTCCGCAAATGCCTTTACCTTATGCTCAAATGCACCCGTATACACTTCCCCTGACCTCAGGCCGAGCGTTGCAACTGGCTTCTTGCCACATATTGCGCTCATATTATTGAATATTGCCTTTTCGCCTGTTGCCATATATGTGCAGAAGAATGCCACTTTTTTGAATTTTTTGGAGTAGTTTTGCATATAAGTCCGCACAAGAGAGGATGGTTGGTGAAGCCACACTGGCGTCCCAATGATTACAATATCATATTTTGAGGGGTCGTGCTTTATCTTTTTCAATTCAACAGTTCTTCTCAGCAGAATATCCTTACAACACCTGAGATAACCAACAGGGCCTTGTCGCATTTTTGGGTCTGAAAGCTCTTCCACAGGGCATTTAAGCGCTTTGGCGATCGCATTGCCAACCGTTTTAGTTGTACCTGTCCTTGAGTAATATACAACTAGAGCTTTCATTTCACAACACCTCCTACCTTAAACTTGCAGGCAAGATATATAATTGTTCAGCAAGCCAAAAATATTGATGGACCAGAAAATACTGCTGTATATTTTAGGAGGCGCATGTGCGCTTCTCTTCATTATTGCACTTGTGCAATTAGCTCTCCTGCTTGACCTTAGTGGGCGTTATGACAAGTTTTCCAAGGAAACATCCGCAGATATCAAATCGCTAAAGGAGAGCACATCAAGCCTTGGCACCCTTATGAATGCGCACCTTGAGGATTATAATGACCTGAAGAAAAAAACCGAGGAGCAGGGTGCTGCGCTGGAAGGGCACAATGAGAGAATTGAGGGTTTAAGCACGAATGTTACCAAACTGGAAAATGATTTTAGCAGTTTCAAGAATAATTATACGGAATTGAAGAGCAAATATACCAATCTCCTGAATTATTCAGCGGCTATAAAGAGTGAATTAGATAATTTTGAAAACACGCTTATGGCCAAGTGGCAGTGGGTCAAGGATAATGCAGTTCTCGGTGCGGATGAGGTGCACAAAGTTGAGGACCCCTTAGATGAATACTGCGGGCCAGACATTAAGCTGGCGTGCATACCCGTTGTGCTCAGCATGAAGGAAAGGTATGGGTATGCTGAGGATTACGGCGATGAAATAAAATCAATCAAGCAATTCATTGCGGATAAAGGAGGGGATTGTGAGGATTGGGCATTATTTATGAAGGCATATATCAATAGCGAGCCAGGAAATAAAATGATCAGGGCATATGAAAATGGTGGGGGAGCGGATTACACGATTTTTGAAGATGGAAGCACAATATATTACTATTCAGACGCGCGTGAGGTTAAGATCGGAAGGAGAGGGGACCTTGAAGTTTTTGTGATCTGTTATGATGCAGGATATGTCGGGCATTGCATTATTGCATTTGCAAATAGAACCTCCTCACAGGATACTCCAATCCTTGAGAGGATTGATAATGCAATAGCCGTTGAACCGCAGAATGGAAAGGTTTTCGGGTGCGTCCATAATTCACACGATGCTACTGGAAAACTCTACTTAAACTTGACATCCGGAGAGGGCCGGCCTATCCAGATTATCGTAAGTGATGATGATTTATTCCTGTACAATAATGATAAATGGAATTCCTACAGCACGCAATATGCCAGATTTAAGGCGATCACAAATCCCTAACACCACTCAGAATCCCTTGTGAAGTGCAATGAGAAGGAGTTTATTTGCAAGGTTGTTTCTCTCGGCGAGGAGCATTCCTGCTTTCACTGCATTTTCAATGAATGGATTTATCGTTTCGCTTGTTATCAAGATGCGGTTCTCAAACCCAGCATTCTTCAACAGACCTGTTGAATCTATGAACCCCTCAGAGAGCAGCCATACCTGCTTGGGATGAACGTTTTCTTTTTCTGCAATTATCTTTAGCAGGCGCAGTATCTCTGATGGTGTATCGGTTCCGCTGTTGAAATCTTTGCAGGAGAGAATCGTGCCCATCCCTGCTTCCCTTCTTAATGCCTGGCCAGAACCCGTTGAAAGGAAGTATAATGAGAATGCATTGCGCTGTGTATGATTTACTGCATCTGCACTAAGGAGTGTAGCGAGATATCTCAACTGGTTTGCAGTATTGGGATACGACAACGAATACTTAAGCCACTCCGATTGATTGAAAATTGCATCTTCGTAAGCAAAGTAATTCCCGGAGGATGGCATAATCGCTTTGTATTTCTGCTTTACTTCCTGCACTTTTCTCTCAAAGAATGAGAGAATTTCCTGATTATCTGGGTCTTTCAAATACTCTGAGATAATGCCCCCGCTAAATTGTATTGTCATAAGCAAAGGCACATACTCTTTTTTGTCCAGGATAATCCTGCACAAGCCGATAAATGCCCTAACAAAATCCCTGTCCCTGTAATTCTCCTTATGATACTTATACATATCTATATCTGAATCGACCAAGCACTCCCCAAGATGCTTCTCTTTATAGATCGCTCTGTAAGCACGCAATGCACAGTATGCGGTTCTCTGAGACCTGTCAATGAAGGTATCCTCAAGATTTGAAACTAGCACAATTTTCTTTGCAGGTAAATATGTACCCATTTTGATCCTTTTTGATTAGTGCCTAAACGCTAATTTAAACATTTCTATTTATTAGGCTCTGTAGAAATCCTCTTATCGTCAGATCATTAAGTATGATCACTCATACTTAAATCATTTCCTGACGATGACATGTTGATGAAACTATGTCAACATATACACTCTCGCCAATATATAAAATACCATCGTTTGATGAATTTTGCACAATTTTGTCCCGAAGTGGACTGAAAAATTTTACGTCGAAATACAGTAAGAGGATTTATGGTAATCATATCCTGATGTATTTCATCTGTCTAAAGATTGAGACACGAATGAGTTACCGACGTATTACAGAGCACATCAGGAAGTTAATGATCCATCGTAACTTAAGTTTAAAGTCAGTGCCACACTTCACAACATTGCACAAATTCGTTGAAAGAATTGATATGAAAATTATACGTCGGATAATAAATTACGTAGCTGTTTCATATATTCGTAATAAACCTGTGATTGCAGCCATCGATGGTACGGGTATTACATTGCGTGAGGCATCACAACATTATCTCTACCGCGTCAACGCAATCAAGAATTTTGCTAAACTTTCTATTCTGACTGATACAAAAACCAGAATTATTATCGATGCTAAAAGTCATGCGCACCGTGCGCATGACAACGTTGATTTTAAACCACTGGTCGGAAGTTTACGACGGTTAAACACAATAAGATTATGCGCAGATAAGGCTTATGATTCAAATGAAAATTTCAGAATATTATCCAATTTGGGAATCGAACCCCAGATACCCATCAGGAAAAAGTCTAAGACGAAGGTGTTCAAGGGAAAATACAGACGTAAATCTACATCTATATTTAACGAAAAGCACTACCACCAAAGAAGCATTGTTGAGTCTGTTTTCTCATCATTAAAACGTACAATGGGTGGATTTGTGAACGATAATAAAAGAAGTTCCATAGAGAAAAACAGTCTAATGAAAGTGATTGTCTATAACCTCAATAAGGTTCAGACGTTTAATTTATATCTATTACAACTAACTAGGATTTCTACACACTCTATTTATTACTCAACAATGAATGCAAGCGGGTCTTTTATTTTTGGAGGCAGTTTTTCCCATATCATCATAATCGCCAAGCATCCAAAAATACCTAATAATGCCCCACCTATAACATCCATAAGCACGTGAACGCCTAGATAAACGCGTGTGAACGCAACGAACGCAGCGAATAGTACATACAACCATCTGTACGGCTTTTTCCAAAGCGCTGTTGCGAGCGCAAACGCAACGAGCGTGTGCGTGCTTGGGAATGAATAATCATTCGGGCACGAGATTTTTGAAATAACTTCAGTACACGGACGCGGTTCTTGAACTGCCAGTTTTATACCAAACCCTACAAGAAACAGAAGCATTAGAGTAAGAATGAGCAGGTTTCTTCTTTTCCACTCTTTCACGGCTATAAATGATAATCCGATAATGAGAAGTGAGAAAATAATATCATCATCAATAATGAGGGAGATTGCCGTTATAATTGGAATATTGAGCGCGCTTACTGCCTGCGCCACGGGATCAGGATACATATGTATAACCGCTCAGTACTTTGCAAGCTCTTCATCCACTTTCATAATGAAATTGGAATAGCGCGCGAGTATAAACAAGAGGTCAGAAAGCCGGTTAACATATTTCAGCTCTGTATGGAACTGCCCCTCATTTTCAAATATTGCAGCAACCTTGCGTTCCGCCCTCCTGCATATGGTACGCGCAACGTGAAGATGGGCTGAGAGCAGATTGCCGTTTGGGATTATAAATCCGTGAAGCTCTGGCAGTTTATCTTCATAGCGGTCGATTACCCTCTCAAGATTTTCTATATGCTCATCAGAGATACACTTGTCCTCCTTGCCTGCAAGATGGCTTCCTATGAGATAAAGATCATGTTGTACTTCTTTTAGTACTTCATCATACTTTTTCATTTCCTCTTCATATTTAGGAATTTTTACATAATCTCGTATATACGCCCTGCACACACCCAAATAAGAACTGAGTTCATCAAGTGTACCGTAAGCCGCAATCAAAGGAGTACTCTTGCGCACCCTGGCGCCACCAAATATTGAAGTTTCACCATAATCTCCAGTTTTAGTGTATATCCTTCCCATGTTCTAAATTTGTTCTTAAGTATATATAAATAGTTTTGTGTGGGGAATTATGCGTATGGTCTTGCATATTGGAACTGCGGGTGTACCATTATCCACTGAGAGCAGAAAAACCCTTGATGGTATAACGCAGGTGAAAACGCTCGGGCTTAATGCGATGGAGCTTGAATTTGTAAGACAGGTATATGTGAAAAGCAATGAGGAGGCAAAAGAGATAGGTGCATTTGCAAAAAAGGAGGGGGTTGCGCTGAGCATACACGCACCCTATTTTATCAACCTAAACAGCCCGGATCGGAAAACGCTTGATGCAAGCAGGAAACGAATTGTTGACTGTGCGCGTGTAGGGCATTATGCTGGTGCGCGCAACATCGTGATTCATTCCGCATACTATATGAAAATGGATAAGAACGAGGTATATGAACGCGTAAAAGCCCAGTATATACAGTTAAGAAAGGAACTTGCTGAATTGGGATATGATGATGTTGTGCTCCGCCCGGAATTGATGGGCAAGTTCACTCAATTTGCCGATATTGATGTTCTTGTGAAAATGTGTGCAGAAGTTGAAGGTGTCCTGCCATGTGTAGATTTCGCGCATTATACCGCAATGCACCCCGACAGGAATACATATGAAGGATTCTGCAATGTACTCAAACTGATTGAGGATACGCTCGGCAAGAGTGCACTAAAAGATATGCACATACATTTCTCTGGGATAAACTATACAGAAAAGGGCGAGAGGAACCATCTTGTTTTTGATGAGGCAGAGATTGATTGGAAGGCAATGGTTAAATCGTGGAAGGAGTATAAAATAGAAGGCATAGCAATCTCGGAAAGTCCTAACATTGAGGGGGATGCACTCAAAGCAAAGAAATACTATGACTCATTGCAGTAAGCAGTAGAAATCTAAATCTTATGTATTCCTCTCTTTAAGCGGTTCTCAGGCAGGTTCAAGAGCTTTTCGCCTTTTACCCGCACCTGTTGATTCGTATCGGGCAGTGTGAATTCAAAAACACAATTTTTCTTGGGCACACGCTTTAATTTCCTCTCAGGGGTTTCTATTACAAACGTGTTGAGCGTTTCATCAAGCACAACCCCACTTATCCCAATATACGATTTAGAGGCGCTTGACACAACCTTTACTTTAAGGCCAATTATCTCGTGTACAATAAGGTTTTTTGGTGTTATCATAAGCACTGCACCGAAATACCTATTTATAAGTGAAGTGCACACATCATTATCTCATAGATATGTGCTCTTCCTTAAATCCCAACTTTAGAAGCGCATCCTTGACATGCTGCTTATGATCCCCCTGAAGAAGAATGATGCCATTCTTAGATGTCCCGCCTGTGGATAGCATATGCTTTAGGTCCTTGGCTATCTTATCAATCTCGCGCTCATCCAGCCCTTCTACAATCGTGACGAGCTTTCCAAAACGCTTTTTATCTACATAAATAGTAATTTGGTGGGGAACTTCTTTCTCAAGATTATCGCACACGCAGATGTCCTGCGGAAGGCCACATTTTGGACATATACCAGCCATCTTTAACTTGCACCCCTCTCTTTTAATACAGTCAAAAGCCTCGCAATAGCTTTCTTAAGCTCTTTTATGCGGCCAGTATTTATATTCTTTCCGCTCCTGCGCGATACCGAGTTTTCCTTCACGAGCTCTGCCTGAAGCTGGTAAACCTTCTCCTTGAGAACACGATCCTCCATATCACGGATCTCTTTGATGCGAAGTACTGCCATGATTATTCACCTTCCTTTTTTACCTTTGCCTTTTTCTTGGGTTTGGGTGCGCTTTTTTCTTCTGCAACAGGCACCGGCACATCCTCAACTGGCGCAACTGACGCAGGGGCCTGCACAGCGGGCGCTACACTCTCCTTATCCACAAAATCCTCAGATGCGCGAATCACTGCAGGCAGTTCAACTGCTGCCTTCTTATCAGGGAACGCAACATCTGGAGGTGCAATCCTAACTTGAACACCAATCGCACCTGCTTTTGGATATGCTGTCAGTTTGGCCTCTTTAACCCATCTTGCGGGTTCGCCAGATTTCGGCAGGTAACCTGCAATTGTACGGAACGATTTTGCACGCCCTCCTTTTGCTGCAAGCTTTCCGCCCACTACAATCTCACACCCAACCGCCCCGGCGTCCATAATGGATTTTACCATTGAATGCATCATCCTGCGCGGGTTCTTGCCCATCTCAATGAGCTTCACAAGCCTTCTCGCCACAACCTGCGGCTCAAGGTCCGGCTTGCTTACTATGCCAATGTTAATCTTTGGATTCTCTAGTTTAAACTCGCTCTTGAGCTTATCAGTAATCTCGTTTATGGTCTTGCCCTTGCGACCGATAACGCGACCGGGGTTTGTAACCTCCGCGTTTATGAGCGTAAGCAGCGGTGTCTTCTGTATAGTCAGGTTTGAGAACCCTGCACGCTCAAGCTGTTCCTTCATAAATTCAGCAATTCTGAACCTCAGAATTGAATCCTCAATAAATTTTCTTTCAACAGCCATCATTACACCCTTTATTCTTTTTTGGTTTTTGTGAGTTTTGCAGTAGCATCCTTACGCGGCTTCTCGGCCTTGGGCTTTGCCTCTGCCTTGCCCTCCCCAGCCGGCTCCGCATTCTTTTTCTCCTCCTTTGCCTCAGCTTTCGGTTTTGCCTGCCTTGCTGCTGGAGTTATCTCGGCAATTTTCTTGCTGGCACCGCGAAGCACGATCTCAACACGCGCGGTCTCATAATTCATACGCATTCTCCTACCTTTTGGAGAAAGCCGCGGGTAAACACTCTGTTTATTAGCAGCTGCATGCGCAACCGTAAGCGTATTCTCATCAAGCTGCAGAACCTTTGCATTATTAATGGCATTCACGAGCACTTTCTTCACAATCTTAGCCGCTTTCACTGGGTACCTGCCCTTCTTCCCACCAAGCTCATGCCTGTGCCCAAGCTTCTTATTGTGTGATGTGTAAAGGATGGGCACCTCCATTCTTGCCGCCTTCTCAAGAAGCGACATTGCCTTTGCAACTGGCAGGTGCTTTATTGATCTGCACACTTCCGTAAGATCCTTGTATGACGCATCCAGGTTGTATTCCTGTGCATAGGCAAGATTGTTTCCTTTCTTCTGGAATGAGTAGGACATTTGCATTCATATCACCTTACTTGAGCGGGACGAACTTACTTCCCCTCGTTGCACCCACACCTGGACCGTGGTGTTCTACGCGCTTTGTGGTATGCGCATAATCACCCAACCTATGCCCAACCATAAGAGGCAGTACCTCCACAGTATAGAACTCCTTGCCATTATGAACGCCGAACTTCATGCCTATCCATTCTGGCAGAATGATGGCCTCACGTACATGCGTCTTTATGACTTTTGAGCCCTTCGCCTCACGCGCCTTCTTAACGCGGGCGACCAATCGCTTATACGCGGGGTTCTCTGCAGCGCGCTTGTACGCTCTGCGCACACGAGAGCTTGCATACTCGCGTATGTACTCCTCAGTTGGAATCTCAGCAAACTTTTCAGCATCTATACCATATATAGTAACCTTAGCCATCTAACTCACCTGCTCTCTTTATTTTCCTTGCTCTTGCTTTTCAGCTCCATCTTGAGTGATGTCCTCCTGCCAGTGCTGCGCGCTGCAATGTGCCCAACCTTCCTGCCGGGTGGTGCATTCCTTGCAGTTGCAGTACCCTTGCCTGGGTGATGCTGTTTGCCACCGAATGGATGGTCAATCGCGTTCTGGTGTACACCACGAACAATCGGCCAATGCCTGTTGGTAGCATGCTTCTTGTAATATGCATTGCCCGCTTTCATCAACGGAAGCTCGAGCCGGCCGCCCATTGAAATACTGCCAAGCTGTGCTCTGCACTTGCTTCCCAGGAGTATAGTCCTTCGCGATGGCATGCGCACATATACGCCCTCTGCCTCTTTTGCACGGACATATGCTATACCGCCGGATGTGCGAACGAGCTTGCCACCATCGCCGGGTTTTAATTCAATATTATAAACTGGAGATCCTTCGGGCACTTTTCCGAGCGGCATAACGCTCCCCAATGATAATGAGGCAGCAACACCTTCCTCTATCTTATCCCCAATCTTTATGCCTTCCGGTGCATAGTATACCTTCTCCTCACCGTTATCAAAAATCACTCTCATGAGCACCGCAGAATGTATAGGATCCCTCACGAACTCAACCACCTCGCCGGTGATCTTGCCGTTCTGTTCTGCTGCATCAAACTTCCTGAACTTTACAGTATACTTATACCTGTGGGAGGGCGCGGAGTATTTTGGCGTCCCCTTACCGCGATTCTGTGTTATCAGTCTTTTTCCCATTCAATTCACCCGTACTTACACAACAAGACCGAACTTGGTCGCAACCTCATCCGCGGTGTGCGACTTATCAAGCGTTACTATGGCCTTCTTCTCGCCTTTCGGTGTGTAAAGCATATTCACCCCAAGAACCTTAAGCCCATAAACTGTTTTGAGCTCCTCAATCAACGCTTCCTTATCGGTCCTTGGATCAACTATGAGCGAGAGCTTATTATTTCTCTCGAGCTGTCTGCTCGATTTTTCAGTGTTTATAGCTCTAATTATTGGCATTCTGTCCACCTAATTTTGCAATTGCCCCTTTGCTCCATATCACCAGCCTGCCCGGGAGTCCGCCGGGGGCAAGGTCGCTTACCTTAAGCTCGTCAACCTTTACCGCTTTTGCCCCGGGAATGCTGGCTGCACTGTTCAGCAATGAGCAATCCTTTGAAACAACGAATAGAATGGATTTTCGCACCTTGTATGCGCGTGTAAGCCTCTTCTTGCGCACGCCCGTGATGCGCTTCCTGCTTCTCTCTGATTTCTCAATCTCATTTATGAGACCAAGCGATTCAAGCATCTTTGCTACCTCCTTGGTCTTCTTCAAGAGTTCAATATCATCAGCGATAACATAAGGGACCTTGTATTCAGAACCGGTACGGGCCTTCACCGCCTCAGGACTGGCGGATGCGGCTATTGCTGAGTGGAGGGCTTTCAAATACTCCTTCTTGTTCATCTTCTCAGCAAGAATTGCCTCAACTTTTGGCGGGTGCGCCCTGCGCCCGGTAACTGCGAACGGAAGCATCCTTACCCTGCCGTACCTTCCCTTAGGCAATTTTTCGTGAGGCAGCCTCTGTGTACCGCGGTTTTTCATTGTCCTGTATGCATCCTTAACACCGATATACTCAGCGCTCGTCTGCAATCCAGCAACCTTGAGCGGCGCCTTTGGCTGGAACTTCTTTGAAAGTTCAGAACGCACTGCGCGTACTATAAGGTCTTTCCTGACCTTCTCGCTGAATGCGGATGGTGCTTCAACATCACCAATCTTCTCCCCTGCAACTGATAAAACCTGAAGCTTCATCTATAACACCTACATTGCTTTTGACATAAATGTAACCTTGAGCTCGCGCTTTGCCGCCGGTTTCCTTAAAGCGCGCCTCA
>Ga0315298_1004271_pt1 | contig 21546 bp, 15 predicted proteins | sample WHS_1_MG_FD_203077 | JGI IMG/M metagenome (GOLD analysis project Ga0315298, IMG submission 203077) | Extremophilic microbial mat communities from Washburn Hot Springs, YNP, Wyoming, USA - WHS_1_MG | ecosystem: Environmental > Aquatic > Thermal springs > Hot (42-90C) | place: USA: Wyoming...
CTCAGCCCGTTGGCCTCCATCTCGCGCCTGAGGGCCACGGCGGCACCCAGACTCCCCACCCCCAGCAGGTTGTGCCCGCAGCCGTGGCCGGGCGCTCCCGCCTGCACCGGCTCCTGGTAAGGCACGGCCTTTTGCGACAGACCAGGCAGAGCGTCGTACTCGCCGAGAAAGCCGATCACCGGTCGACCCTCGCCGAAGGAGGCTACCAACGCCGTGGGCATGCCCGCAACCCCTTGCCGCACGGTGAACCCTTCCTCCTCGAGGAAGCTAGCCTGCGCTGCCGCGGACCGTTCCTCCTTCAGACTCACCTCCGCGTATTCCCAAATCGCCTGCGCTAGCCCCACCAGCCTCGGCGTGTTCTCTCTGATCCACCGTAGCCCGGTTTCCATCGTCTATTCCTCCTCGAGATTTCCATTTAGCGCCCAGAGATTGTTCATCGTGAACGATAGCGCCACAGCTCTCCGAACGGACTCTCAACAAGAGACACGGAGAAGTCACCCCGTCATTCTGACGAAGGTCCGGCTTGTCCTGAGAATCAAACTCGACGTGGTGAAGGACTCTGCGCGCGAAAGCGGCGGACCCGTATCGCTCCATATCCAGACAGACCAGGCAGTACCGTCGATAGCAAAGCGGCTGCTCTTAGTATTAGTATATGCCGGCCCACCGATCTCGTGCTCATGTTCCTAGCTCCTGTGACTCTAACTCCCGCACAATCATGCCATGGTCTGTTGCCGACCCTCAATTCCAGACCCGGCACTCGCGTCGATTCGGTTCATCTCGACATTTAGTTTTCCCCTTGCCATTCACCCTTCCCTGATTAGATAGGGAGCGTCCATTCCCCGTCGCGCATGACCGGCTCCGCCGCACCCTCCTGTGTGATGCCATCCACACCTATCTCACCCGAGCCGATCATGAAGTCGACGTGGATCTGGCTGTCGTTGCCGCCCGCCGGTGCAGATTCCGGGCTCGACATCGCTTCGCCATTCTGCATGCTAAAGCGGTAGGCATGGCCCGAAGCCAGGTGGCTGGCCGCATTCTCGTCGATCAAGCCGTTGAAGAAGAGCAGTCCGGATCGGGAGATGGGCGAACTATGGGGCACCAAGGCTACTTCGCCTGGCCGGGATGCTCCGTCGTCGGTTTCGAGCAGTTTGCGAAGGATAGGTTCGCCCTTCTTGGCCGCCACTTTCACCACCCGCCCTCCGGCAAAGGTCAGGCGGAAGTCCTCGATCAGGGTCCCTCTGTGCAGCAAGGGCTTCGACGTGGCGACGACGCCCTCTATTCGGCACCTATCGGGCAGGGAGAAGACCTCCTCTGTTGGCAGATTGGCGATATAGGGGATTCCCTTCTGGGTAATGAGGCGTCCGCTTCGCCAGATATGGCCTTTGGGCAGACCGACCGAGAGGTTAGTGCCCGGACCTTTGAATCTCAAGGCGTCGTACCGCCTGTGATTCAAGTAGTCACATCTGGCAGAGAGGCTGCCGATATGCTCTTGCCAGCCGACGACGGGGTCCGGTCGGTCCAGCCGGCAGGCCTTGAAGATGGCCTGCCAAAGCCTCGGCTCTTGGGCCGCCTTGGGAAGGTCAGGGAACACCTTGGCCGCCCAGGCGGGCCTGGCCGCCGCGATCGCCAGCCAGTTGGTGGCGCCGCGTGAAAGCAGATTAAAGACCGGCCCAAAGTGCCGCCAGGCCGCGCCCGAAGCAGCTGATACCAAGTCCGGATCCTGATCGGCGAGCAGATCCGGGTCGTTAGCAGTGATCATCATTATGGCATCGCCCCGTTCGGCGTATTCGGGCATGCCCTTCGGCTGCCAGGCGGGATACTCGCCGAAGGAGTCCCCCGGGGGGGCGTGCTGGAACCGGTCCTACTGCAGTTGGTCATCACCCAGCATCACGTCGACAAACCTCGCCCCGTGCCGGTACGCGCTCTCGGCAATCAGGCGCACCAGAGGGCGACACACATCGGCACCCCACCCCAGGGGTGAAAACCGGGTCGCCGATAATCAGCCGCTGCCCAGGCTGCAGGTTCAGCCCAACCGTCACCGCCAGCTCAGCGTATTTTCGCAAGGTCTCGTCAAAATCCATTGGTGCAGGATCCTCCCCAGACAATAGCACGAAAACACTCCGTGTCTCCGTGCCTCTGTGTTGAACCCCCGACTAACGTACGACGGGCAGGGTGATGTGCGAAGGATGTTCGGGATCGTGCCAGATGGTTTGCTGGGCCACGGGGCCGCCGATCGCCGCGCCGGGCTCGTCTTTGGTGTTCCAGTTGCGGTCCCAGCGTGGGAAGCTGCTACTGGTAACCTGAATGCCGATCCGGTGCCCCGGTTTGAAGACATGAGCCACTGACCAGAGGTCGACGGTGATTTCATAGATCTGGCCGGGCTCCAGCCAGCTCGCCTCGGTCAGCGACTCGCGGTAGCGGGTGCGAGTGATTCCATCGCACACGTTCTGCATGTAGCCGTTGGAGTGAATGTCTAACAAGCGGACAACGAAGTCGGTGTCGGGCACCGAGGAGGAAATCCATAGAGTAGCCACTACCCGCCCCATGACCTTGAGAGGCTCCGATAAGGCCCTCCCGGTGAAGGTCAAAACGTCGGGCCGTTGACTCAGCGGGCGCTGGTCCTTGACTGCCACCCCATAGACTCCGGGCATCAGCACGTTTCCGCCAAGAGTGGGTGCTGGATCGGCTGGATCGTAGGCGTAGCGACTAATGCCAGAGACGGCGGGAGAAAGCGAAGCGCTCAAGCCAGCCATGGCGGTGAAGTATAGCGATTGCTCGTCGGCCCCGGGGGGTGGCCAGTCCGGCAGCTCGACCCAGCGGTTCTCGCCGGTGAGGAACACCTGTACCGGCGCTTCCTTGTCGACCCCGTTATCGATGCCCTTGAGCCAGTGATCGAACCACCGGAGGTGGATGGTCGTGAGATCACCTTTGAAGCCGACTAGGGCGCCACCGGCCGCCAAGCCAAATTCCATCTCGCCCATGGTCGTGCCGAAGCCTCCGCCCACATTCCCGTGGGACCATGGTCCGACCAGCAGGTGGGCTTGCCGCCCCTGACCGCGGCCTTGGCTGCGCAGGGCCGTGTAGGTATCTAGCGTGCCTTGGGCGAAGATGTCAAACCAACCGCCGATATTCAGCGAAGGTACCTCCACGGCCGAGGGCACGAGATTGTATTCCGCTGGCCAATTGCCAGGGGCGCGTTGAAAGAGGTACCGGAGCAGATCGTTGAGACCCAACTCTCTCAGAGATGGCAGGTCCCGTAAGGGTAGCTCAGTGTAGCCGTTCTCACTCAGACGGTCCATGGCCGCCACGATAGTGCGGATCGCGCCGAAGATCTCGAGCCCCGAGGCCCCAGAGGCGACCAACTGTCGCGTAGTGGTGTCGATGCTCGTGAACAGGTGCCAGGCCAGATTGGCACCCAACTCGAAGGCACCTCGCCGCTGGCCGATGCCCTCGCCAAGACCAACCAAGGCCTGCATGGGGACCACGGCTCGCAGGTGAGGTGGGCGTAGCATCGCCGCTGCCCACTGGGTCCAGCCGAAATAAGAGATGCCAAACAACCCTACATTGCCGTTGCTGTAGGGCAGGGAAGCGGCCCACTCGACCGTATCGTAACCATCGGGTCCTTCCTGAGGCATCTGCGCCAGATAGGTAAACTGCCCTTCCGAAGTATAACGGCCACGGGTGTCTTGGATGATCACCACGTAGCCGGCCTGTGCCGCGCGTACTGGGTTCAGCAGCGCACCGGACATTGGCAGGTAGAGCTGCTTGCCATAAGGCATCCGGCAGAGCAGCACTGGGTAGCATCCACTCTCCGCCGGACGGTACACGTCGGCGTAGAGCGTCACTCCATCCTGCATGCGCGCCGGGACATCTTCCTCGATCAGAACGCTAGGCATCGCCATTAAGCTCCTTCCCTTTGTGGTCAGTACCGCGCTAGAGCGTCGGCCGCCGCCAGCCCCCGCAGAGCTACGTCTAATCCTTCTCGCCCAGCTTCTCCAGCACCTTACAGAAGGCGACCTGGCCGCGTCTGAAGCGGTCGAGACTGAAGAACTCGTCCGGGGCGTGCACCCGGTCCTCCGAAAGGCCGAAGCCGAAGGAAACCGAGTAGGCACCCAAGTGCTGGAGGAGAACGTCGCAGATGGGCACGCTGCCACCCGACCGGATGTAGTATGGTTCCTTGCCGTAGAGTTCGATAAGCACGGCGCGCGCCGCCTCGTTCCCTGGGTGGTCAACCGGCATCAGATACGGCCTGGCGGTAGCCTCGCCACGTCGGACGGTCACCTTCACGCCTCTTGGCGTGTGCTTCTGAATATGCGCCTCGAGCAGGTCCAGAATCTTGGCTGGCTCTTGGTGAGGAACCAGACGGCAACTGATCTTCGCGTGTGCCTCACGAGGCAGGACGGTCTTCGTGCCTTCACCTTGGAAGCCGCCCCATATGCCGTTCACTTCTAGCGTGGGCCGCACCCAGGTCCGTTCGTTGGTCGTATAGCCGGATTCTCCGTAGAGCTCCTCCACGCCAATTTGGGCCTTATAGGTATCCTCGTGGAAGGGCACGGCGGCGAGGCGGACCCGTTCCGCGGGGGAAAGGACGGCGACGTCGTCGTAGAAGCCTGCAATGGCCACCTTCCCATCGGGCGTATGCATCGAGGCGATCAGCTCCGCGAGCGCGTGCAGTGGATTCTGGATCGCCCCGCCGAAAACGCCCGAGTGCAAATCGGTATTCGGCCCTTGCACGTCGATCTGGATCGAGCAGATGCCCCGCAGCCCTTCGAGCAGCGCCGGGTGGCTTTCGCTCCATTGGCCGCCGTCGGCGTTGAGGACGAGATCACTCGCCAGCAGCTTCTTGTTGGCGGCCACATACGCCGGAAGCTGTGGGCTGCCGATCTCCTCCTGCCCCTCGGCTAGGAACTTGAGGTTTACCGGCAGCTTGCCTGTCGTTTTCAGCAATGCCTCTACGGCGACGATGGCGAGAAGAAGGTTGCCCTTGTCGTCAGAGGCACCGCGGGCGTAGACCCGGTTGTCCTTGATCACTGGCTCGAAGGGCGGGTTGGTCCAAAGGTCCAGGGGATCCACCGGCTGCACATCAAAGTGCCCGTAGATCAGAATCGTCTGCTTGCCCGGCGCGTGCAGCCACTCGCCATAGACTACCGGGTGGCCACCCGTTGGCATCACTTTCACACCCTCCATACCAGCGCTCTGCAGCCTGGCTGCTACCCACTCCGCAGCCCGCTGGACATCCTTCGCGTTCTCAGGCAACGACGAAATGCTGGGGATGCGGAGAAAAGCAAGTAGCTCCGTGACGAAACGGGGCTCGTTCTGTGTTAGATAGCTCTCCCACGGCGCCATTTTCTCACCTTCCTGTTTGATAGCTCATCTTAGACTATTTCCCTTGGTCTCATCAACTGGCAATCCAGCGCTCGGGCGGTGTCTTTCCGCCAGTGACTAGGAATCAACCTGGCCAAGGAACAAGAGGCGCCCGAAATTCGGGCGCCTTCTTCGTTCCGCCGCCTCTAACCTCCTGGGAGCAAAGGATGTTTGGTCAACCCAACCCTCTTCCCCAGAAGGGGAAACGAACGGATTGCCAGACGGGAGGGAATTCGGGCTAGGCGAACTGGGCGCGCAGCTCGCGCTTGGCGATCTTGCCCACGCTGGTCTTGGGAAGAGATTCCAGAAACTCGATTCTCTCAGGGACCGCCCACTTGGAAAGCCTGCCCGCTTCGGATTGTTTCAATAGGTACTGCCGGATCGCCTCGGCGGTCACCTTGCCGACGTATTCTGGTTTGAGGACGATAAAGGCCGCGGGCCGCTCGCCCCACTTCACGTCAGGCACGCCGATCACGGCTGACTCCGAGACGCCGTCGAACTGGCTAAGCATATCCTCCATCTCGAGTGAGGAGACCCATTCGCCGCCCGACTTGATGACATCCTTGATCCGGTCGGTGATGTTGATGTAGCCCTCGCTATCGATGTAGGCAACGTCGCCGGTGTGCATCCAGCCGTTTATCCATAGCTCCTTACTTCTTTCCGGATCCCGGAAATAGTCCCTGGTCAGCCAGGGTGCTCTCAGCACCAGCTCGCCCTGGGAAACCCCATCGAGAGGAAGATCATTTCCCGCGGGATCCACTACTTTGGCCTCCGCGAAGGCTACTGGGAACCCCGCTTTGATCGCGACGTCGATCTTCTGCTCCTCCGGCCAGGTGAGCATCGGCTCCTTCAGATTGCCGATGGAGATCAGTGGACAGGTTTCGGACATGCCATAGCCGGCGTAGATCTCGATGCCTAGCTTTCTGGCGGCCATGGCCAGGCCCTTGGGCAAAGCCGAGCCGCCGATCACCACTTTCCAGTACGAGAGGTCGACGGCACCCGCTATCGGGCTGTTGACCAGCATGTGGATGATCGTGGGCACGCAGTGAGAGACAGTAACGCGCTCCTTGACAATGAGGTTCAAGAGCATCGCCGGTTCGTACTTGCCGGGGTAGACTTGTTTGAGGCCAAGCATTGTCGCCGTAAAGGGCACTCCCCAGGCATGAACGTGGAACATCGGGGTAATGGGCATATAGACGTCGTCTGAGTGGACCCTGCCGGGGGACGTGATGGCCCCCATGGTCGCGCACTGTACCAAGGTGTGGAGCATCAGCTGCCGGTGGGTGAAATGTACCCCTTTGGGAAGGCCGGTCGTCCCGGTAGTATAGAAGGTAGTGGCCTCTGTGTTCTCGTCGAGCACGGGGAACTTGAATGTCGCCGGCGCCTTGCTCAGCAATGCCTCGTATTCCCCGGCGAAATGAAGGGAACTCTCGGGCATCTCGCCAGTATCCGTCATCAACACATAATGCTTGACCGTCTCTAGCTTGCTCGCTATGCCTTCGATGATCGGTACGAATTCCGAGTTGACCAGCACCACCGAGTCTCCAGCGTGGTTCATCGTGTAGATTAACTGATCCGAGGAAAGCCGGAAATTAATAGTATGAATCACGGCACCAATCATGGGGATGGCAAAGAAGCACTCTAGGTAGCGGTGGCTGTCGAAGTCCACTACGGCGACCGTATCGCCCTTCTTGATGCCAAGGGCGGTCAGGGCGCCGGCGAGGCGGTTCACCCTTTCCTCCAGCGTCGTGTAGCTGTACCTCACCAGGTCGCGGTAGACAATCTCCTTGTTCGCCGCGAACCTAACCCCGGCATTGAGAAGATGTCCCAGGGTAAGTTGAAAGTTGTAAGGCTCCCCCGGTTGGTAAGATGGCTCTTCGTACGAGATCATAGCACTCCCTTCTCTTACTTGTACTTGATCCTAATGGATGGTCCAGACACACGCCAAGTCCTGGAAAAACGAAAAGCCGGCCATCTCTGGATAGATGGTCGGCTTCGACCGCTCTAACCGCCATGTGACTCCCAAGCCTCACGAGGCTTCTGACGACGTGAGATTCAGGGTGACCAGCAACCACCGCTGGCAGCTATTGGCTAGGTATGGACATAGTATCATGGGTTGATTCATCGGTCAAGGCCTCCAAACACTTGACGAACCCCTTGAGAGGCGATAAGATAATGCTGTACTGACGTGCGCCCGTTGCCAGGGTTGCCTGCGGGCGGAGGACCTCGGCCGGCAATGTGGTCTGGCAAAATGTAGCGAAGAGAGCTGCCATCCACTGACTGTCCCAAGCTGCCTCCGCTAGGGCTCCCCTTCGGTGAAACCAGTTTCGCAGCGTAGCTTCCAGGCGTGTTTCGGATTGAGTGCCGACCAGTAACCTGTCCCAATAGGGGCGAGGTGACATCGCCCCTATTGGGACCCGCAGCGGGGGACCAGCCCTCGTGCTACATCGCTGGATAGGCTCTAAGGATCGATCTGGCTGGGTGCTCAGCCCCGATCTGGCGTCAATGTCGAGGATCTGGACAAAACCTGAGAGGTGCGAGTGATGAACAAAGTATGTTCAACAACCGACGACGCGGTAGCGGACATATTCGATGGCGCAACCGTCGCCGTTAGCGGCTTCTTCCTCGCCGGTGTCCCCTTGGCTTTGATCCAAGCGATCATTAGGAAAGGGGTAAAGGACCTGACTTTGGCTTGCGGTGTCGGCCCTCTCTTGGCTTTCCCCGAGTATCTGGAACAGCTTGTCGAAAACCGGCAGATCAGAAAGGTCATCGAGAGCTATCCCTTTTATCGTTCGGCCACCAAGGGCGCAAATTGTGCCTTTGAGCAAGCGGTCAGGGCGGGGAAGATCGAGGTCGAGGTATATCCCATGGGCACGTTGGCCGAGAAGTATCGCGCTGGCGGAGCGGGAATCCCTGCTTTTTACACGCCTACTGGCGTGGGTACGTTCGTAGCCGAGGGAAAGGAGGTCAGGGTCTTCGATGGCCGGGAGGCGATTCTGGAAACCGCGCTGCGACCAGATTTCGCGCTCATTCACGCCTATGCCGGAGACCCGGAAGGCAACCTAGTCTATCGCAAGACTGCCACCAACTTCAATCCAGAGATGGCCGCCGCAGCACGGATTACCATTGCTGAAGTAGAGAATCTCGTAAACGTCGGGGATCTCGACCCAGACAGGATTAGAACGCCGGGCATCTATGTGCAGCGAGTAGTGAAGGTGGACAGGCCCATTATCAGAGTCACTCCTCCGTGATTACTCCGAGGAAGGAGAACAGATGGGAATGGACGTCGCTGTTTCAATCCAGAACGAACGGCTCAGCAAGTCAGAAGTGGTAGCCAAGATACAGCAGCTTCCCCGTCTAGATCGGGAGTTGATGGCCTTCCGGGTGGCTCAGGAACTGAAAGACGGGATGTACGTCAACCTGGGGATCGGCATCCCTACCCTAGTCGCCAACTGGATCGGGGACCTAGATATAATCCTGCAATCGGAGATTGGCATGCTCAAGACTGGTCCTCTGGCTTCCGCCGACGAAGAGGACCAAGACCTGATCAACGCGGGCTCTCAAGCCGTGACCGAGCTCCCAGGCACTTCCTACTTCAACATCGTAGAGTCCTTCTCTATGATCCGCGGCGGGTACATGGATGCTGCGGTGCTCGGTGCGCTGCAGGTGTCCGAGAAGGGTGACCTGGCTAGCTGGAACAATCCGGCGAGAGGGTTAGGAAGGCTTGGCGGCATCGGCGGGTCCATGGACCTGGCGATCGGAGCCAAAAGGGTTATCGTCGCCATGGAGCATGTGACCACCAATGGGGAGCTGCGGATCCTCAAGGAGTGCACATACCCGCTCACGGGCCAGCGGTGCGTGGATCTCATCGTCACTGATCTGGCGGTGATTGAAGTCACCAACCGTGGGCTCGTGCTTAGGGAGGCCGTGCCGGGCGTCACTCCGGAAGACATTCAAGCCTTGACCGAGCCGGCGCTCATCGTCGCCGAGGATTTTAAGGAGATGCAGCTGTAAGAAAACATGAACAAAGAGTGTTCAACAGTCGACGAAGCGATCGCAGATGTATTCGACGGCGCGAGCATTGCCATCGGCGGATTCTTCTCTGCTGGGTTGCCACTAGCCCTGGTGCGCGGGCTGATTGCCAAAGGAGTGCAGAACCTGACTATCATCGGGGGATCCGGCCCTCTGCTGGGTTCGGGCGATGAGTTAGACCTGCTTGTCGCGACCGGACAGATTCGGAAGCTGATCGATTCCTATCCGTTCTACCGGTCGGCCAGCAGGGGTGCAGAGAGCCTGTTCGAACAGGCCGCTAGAAGCGGTGAGATCGAGGTCGAGGTCTACCCGATGGGAACCTTGGCAGAGAAGCTTCGCGCTGCTGCCGCCGGCATCCCCGCCTTCTACACTCCTACTGGCGTGGGCACAGTCGCCGGGTCTGGCCGGGAGACGAGGTTCTTCAACGGTGTAGAGAACATCATGGAGACTGCTTTGCAGCCTGATTTCGCCTTCGTTCACGCCTACATGGGTGATCGGGAAGGCAACTTGGTGTATCGCATGACCGCGATGAACTTCAACCCGGTAATGGCCGCAGCGGCGAAGGTGACTATCGCCGAGGTAGAGAACCTTGTCGAGCCGCACGAGATCCGCCCGGAGATGGTCCGCACTCCGGGCATTTATGTGCGGCGCGTGGTGCAAGTAGGTCGGATGAAGCGCAACGTCACCCCCACCTAAAGACCAATCTGTCCGGTAGGGGCACGATATCCCCGCACCTGGGCGGGCAGGCTTCACCCCTACCGCTTACCATGGATCATGTCAAAGACGACGAATGACTCTAAAGAGGGAGAAGAGCATACGCAATGGAGAGCACTGTTGTAGTCACCGGCGGGAGCCTCAGCAAGGCGAAAGTGGTGGCTAAGGTTCAACGGCTACCCAGGCTCGACCGGCAGTTGATCGCCTTTCGGGTAGCCCGTGAGCTGAAGGACGGGATGTACGTCAACCTCGGGATCGGTATCCCTACCTTAGTCTCCAACTGGATCGAGGGTCGGGACATCATCCTGCAGTCCGAGATAGGAATGTTGAAGACCGGCCCTTTGGCCGACGAGAGCCAAGCGGATCAAGACTTGGTTAACGCCGGCTCGCAATGCGTCACCGCACCTCATGGATGCTCATTCTTCGATCTGGTGGAATCCTTTACCATGATCCGCGGCGGACGGATGGACGTGGCCGTGTTGGGGGCGTATCAAGTGTCCGAGAAGGGCGACCTGGCTAGCTGGAACAATCCGGCAAGGGGATTGGGAAACATCGGCTGCATCGGCGGGTCCATGGATCTCGGCGTTGGCGCCAAGAGGGTCATCGTTGCCATGGAACACGTAACCAGCAACGGGGATTTGCGGATCCTCAAGGAATGCTCGTATCCCCTCACCTGCAAGGCCTGCGTGGACCTGATCGTCACCGATCTGGCGGTCATCGAGGTGAGCCCGGCTGGCCTCGTGCTCAAGGAGGTCGTCCCTGGTGCTACAGCAGAGGACATTCAGACCCTGACTGAACCCACGCTGATCATTCCTGACGACTTGAAGGAGATTGAGCTATAAGAAGCTTCCAGCTATCAGCCGGGTGATAGGTGGTCTGATCGTTCCGGCGCTAGTCCTTTTCAACAGCCTCGAAAGCCGGAATCCAGGCCCCCTAGCGTCTCCGGCACAAGGCCCGGAGTCCCCGTCAATCCGTCCTTTAAAGGAACGACGGAGTCCGTAACCCTTCTAGGTGTAACCCGGTCGAGAGCGCGCATATCGAACATCGATGGACGGATCGGCTGGGTGCCTGGGCGGTAGACAACCGCAGATGTATATACATTAGGGCAAGTCGATTCTGACTTGCTGGAGGGCAATCTCGTCAGTCGGTCCAAGCGGGGTCGTCACCGGCAGCCGCTGCATCGTCGCCAGTAGATACATCCCGACCTTGATCTGGTAGTTGCCAGGTGGTGCCTTCGAATCGATTCTCAAGCGATACTCGTCCGCCACCACTTCGCCTGCATCCCACCGACTGGTAGGGTAGCTACCGGTCAAAGGCTGGCTGTCCGCCTGGCCCCAAAGCCGGCCGCTGCCATCCACAAGGTGAGTGTATACGGTGTAGTCCTGAGCGACAGGATGCAATGACTGCCAGTATAGAGTGATCGCGATCGTCTCCTCTGGCTGATATGAGCGCTTTGGGAGAGTCAACCGAATTGGGTTATCGGTTAGCGCGGTCACCGTGCGGGTGATTCCCACTTGATAAAAGTCGATGTCAAGGTCATAGCCGATCAGCACAATGCTATCGCCCAGGCGGGCGTCAAGAGGATGCCGAATCTTGAGGTGTTCCAGACAATAACCGTCCACACGCAGGTGCGCGATGATCGCGCCCTGTTTCGAGACGGAGTCGTCCTCGCCCTGTACGGCTAGCGGCTGAGGATGCCCTGTGGGGTGGATGCCGGCGACCAGCACATAGTCACCAGGCGCGGTAGCGGCGGGAATAGTCAGGGCCATCCGGTCCTCAACGAGCTGTCCCTCCGGCCAGCCTGCCGTTGGCTCGCTGCCGCCCAGAGGCTCACTGTCGGTGCCGGCCACACTACGGCCGCTGGAATCGACTAGCTGCACGAACATAGTGTACCGGCTAGTGATCGGACATAGAGCTTGCCAGCGCAAACTTACGGCCATGATATCGAGCGGCTTGACGTCGGTCGCACCCAGTTGGACCCCGGTCAGTCTCAGGACTTGGTTACCCTCTGGATCCGCAAACTCGAAAGACGTGCTCCGCCAGACCTCGCTGTTCGGCCTGACGTACGAAATCAGGCGGGTTTCCCCTAGCAATATCTCCTCACCCTTGTGCCAATTGCGGTCGAGCCATTCCTCCAGTGGATACTCCGGAGTGCGCATCGGTACCCTGAACATCGCCAGCCAGACCCGCGGGTGACGAGATAGGGTGGCCTCAACAGTCGGCAGGGAGAGTGCCTCCATGTTGTAGCAACTCGGCGCCACGCCCTGATAATGAGTAGTGAAGTAGCCAATTTGCCAGAAGGCCTGGAAGATCACCGCATCGTCGGGCTGCGCCACGGCCTGGAGGCGCTCAGTCAGACGGATCGCATCGTCTTCTACCACGTAAGGCTCCACGCTATACGCATCCGCCAAGGCGTAGCCCGAGACCCCGAGGACCACGATCGCGCCAGCGGCGGTTAGCCACCACCGCCGCCCGGACAAGAGGGCGGCCAGGAGCAGGAGATAAGGCGGGATACAAAAGATGAGGAATCGCGGCCGGACAGCATAGGGTACAAAGAAAAAGAGCAGCAAAGACCCGGCGACCGGCACGGCGACGGCGAAAACTAGGAATCGGAGTTCTGGCCAAAGCGAGCGAATATTCCTCCGTTGGACGAGGAGTGCCACTAGCCACAAGACGAGTGCCACCAGTGCCAAAGCGCGGGCCCGTTCGATCGCCAGGAAGTCCCCCACGTTGAAAGGGATCCAGATTAGCTCAAGGATACCCTGGACATCTTTTGGCCACGGTGCATTGGAGATGATGCGAGCGGTGGTCGTGGCCGAGGTCACTGCAGCGAACAAGAGCCAGGGTGAGAAAGCAATGAACGCCGCGCCAGTGGTCAGAATGAATCGAGCGGCCGAGAGCTTGGAGGGGCGGCCTTCACTGTCCGCCCTCGGCGCGTCCGTGCCGTCTCTTGAAGACGCCGGTCTAGCCAATCGCAAAGCAAACCATGTTCGCCCTTTCCACCCCCACGCTACGTAGGCCACCTCGGCCACTAGTACGGCAAGGCCGTAGTAGTGGGTGTAGAGCAGGAGCCCGGTGGCGAAAGAGTGGGCCAACCAGTCCCGGCAGCGATTGAGATCAAGTGCCCGCGCAAGGGTATAGGCTGACAGTAGTGCCAGCAGTGCCAGGAGGATATACATGCGTGGCAGGCGCGAGTAGTGGACCAGGGCAGGAGAAGCGGCGACTAGCAGCGATCCGAGGATTCCCGCCCGCCGGCCGAACTGGCGCGCGCCAAGACTGTAAGCCAAAGGGACCATCAGCACGCCAAACACCACGGAGAGCAGGCGGACCGTTAGCTCGGTCTGTCCGAAGACAAGCATCCAGACGTGCAGCAGATAGTAGTAGAGAGGGGGATGGCCGTCGAGCACGCGCTCTTGGGCGATGGTGATCCAATCTTGCCGGGCAGCGTAGACGCTGTAGGCGTAGTCTCCGTACAGGGTGAGACCGGCCAGATCGTAGATCCGCACCGCGAAGGCGAACAACATGACGATCGTCACATTTGCCACGGAAACTAGATCGTGTTGCCGCGACAGGCATTCTACAGACGCCTTCGCTAGACCAACTCGGTGTTCAAGTCCGAGTCGGCCCCGCAGTGAGACGCCGATTCGTGTACTCGCGACCACATTCGTTGATAGCCCGCCCCAGATCTGGGTTGCCTTCTTACTCACGCCTATGGGTCTATGCATCGATGACTACTCATTTGTTCTACGCACGAACGGCATATCGGCGACCTCCGTGTTCTCCGTGTCTCCGCGGTGAGACTCGTTCCTTCGTCCCTGGGGTTCAAGGTCGCTTCCCATAACCGACCTTTACCAGGCCGCCCCTACTGGGCACCGTCAACTGAACGTCGTGCAGTTCTGTCCCTGGCGGGCCGTCGACCCACTGGGGGGACTGAGGCAGCTTCCAGATGAATCCACCAGCCGGCTGGGCGGAGCCTTCGATCCTCAGAGCAAGCACTCCTTCCCAGTTGCCACCGCTCATGTCCAGGTTGCTCTCGACAACCGCGGTCAGTAACCCAAACTCCGTCGGAGCCGATCGGAGACCGAAGGTCTTACCGCTGGCAAGCCAAGAAGCCGGTACCCCGGTAAACAGCTCCAAGGTGTCTCCATGACGCACAGCAAGCATCTCGCGAATCAGGGCTACGTAGCTGGCCGCGGCCCAAGCATGGGGCATGTCACCGCCCGAGATACCGCCGTTTGCGGGGTTCACCTGCTCCGCCCAGGCGTAGGTGCCAGGCAAAGTCTGGTGGCTCAGCGTCCAGGCGAGGATTTGGTGGACGATGTCCTGCCGGCCGAGCAGCAGGTAATCACGGGCAAGGCCCAATCCGCCGTAGGGCCACCACTGGTCCCAGATGTGCCGGTAGCCGCCGTCGTTTGGCGCAAGCCACTTCCGGTAGTAGGTCTCGAAAGCGCGCAAGATCAGCGGGTCGTCACGCGGGAAGACTTCTACCGGATAGAGACTGACGGATGTGCCCCTGGCCATGGCGGAGCTCGTCAGGTCTTCCGGCGCGCCCGGGATGTAGTCAGGATCGGTACCAAGGACGCTGGCGATGCTCTGGCGGATCGCACCCCGCAACTCTTCGGCCTCCTTTTGCATCCAGGTCGCGTCGGCGCCGTGGCCTAACTCGCCTTCGATAAAGGCGGCTTCCTCCAAGCCGGCTACTGCCCAGAAGTCATCCCAGTAGTGATGCCACTCCGCTGGGCCCAGGTCTTCAGCGCTCTTGCTCGGCGGTAAGAGGCCGCGCGTGGCCGGCGGGTCGCTTTTCGTCTGCTCACGTAGCGTACGCAGGAACTCGGCGGCGCGCTTGACGTTTGGCTCCCAGCGCTGTAGGAAAGACAGGTCTTTGTCGTATCGGTACACGGCAGCGACGAGGGTAATCACCTGCCCTTGGGCGTCCCATTCGTCTGGCGGCTCCGGTCCGGACGGACCGATAATGGCGGGAACCCGGCCATCAGGCGCTTGGTAGGCGAATAGTGCCGGCAGATACTCCTTCACCCGCGCACCTTGCCCGGCGCCGAGCAACGCCTCGCCGATAAAGGAAGCATCGCGGACCCACACTTTGGCGTGCTCCAATGGGCCGGGGCGCGGTCCGCCGGGGGATACTGCCAGCAGCAAATAGCCAAGAGACGCATAGTAGGCATTGGCGACCGCCTGGTCGGGAATGACGATGCTGGCATCGCCCAGTGCCGCTTGCCAGACCTGACGAGTGCGATCGAGGCTGTCTGCGGACTGGGACTTGGGGAACGACGCACCCGCGGCCGCGGGGAATTCAAGCGACAGATCGAAGCTTCTGCCCGGCTGAAGACTGACGGGGAAAGCCATCACTGCGGCCGCGTCGCCTTGTGGCGCACAGGGCAGTGCCTGTGCCGCGGGGACAGAGCCGGTTCGCACTGCCTCTAGCACTTCAGGAAGGGTGCCCACGCCGAACCGCGCAGCCTTCGGAGAGGTTTCCACGAAAGGTTGGCCGCCAAGCCACAGCCGGCTCTGGCGGTCAAAGGCGGCAGCGAAGGTGGAGTTTAGACCCCCATTGAAGGCAAGTGGCCACACCACAGCGAGCAGCGTGCTGCTGGCGGGCTGACCTTTGTCAGCGCTAACGGCGACCTGCCAATGCGTCGCTTCCCCATTCGCCGTGCGGTAGAGCGTAGTGTGGACGGTGAAGCCACCGGCGGTCCACTCGGTTTGCGGGATAGGCAAATCGCCATCCAGCAGCGAGAATGCCGCCTTGGGGGCGATCAGGCGACCCGTGGCCTGGTCGTACAGCCACAAGGCAACGCTTGAGGCTGTAGGCCAAGGAGCGACCGCACCGTCGGCGCCGATCAGCGCCTTGCTTCCTACGGCGGGAAGCCCGGTAAAGGTCCAAGCATAGTAGTCGTTGCGCGCCCAACCCGGCATGGGCCAGTCGGTATGGGTCGCCGCTAGCCAGCGGACGTAGCTAGCCGGGGGAAGCACAGACCATGGATCACGGCCCACCAGTACGGGTTGCTTGATCCCGCCCGGGCCGCCGAGGTTCACCACACGGATCGACAACTGCAACGGCTGGTCCGCCGGCAGTGGTATTACCTGGCTGGCATCGCCCGTGGTCGGATCCCAGTTCAGCTTGACGCCGTTGACCCATAATTGAGCCTGATCATCCACCTGGCCGATACCAATATAGACGGTGCCCCATCCGGCCAGCGGCTTGAACGTGGCTCGATACCAAGCCACGCCCACGTATTCCGGCGACCAGGCTTCCCCCGGCGCGCTGGCCTGCCAGCCGCTATCGTCCATCGCCGGGTCGAACCACTGGCTCTTCACACCAACGTCCTCGGGGTCGGTCCGGAATCGCCAAGGCACAACCGGGCTAACCGTCTCGGGCGACTTTGCGCATAGGGTGACAGGCGCAGCTTGCGGCACCTCGGATCGCCAGGAGAAGTAACCAGCCAAGATCGTCGCCGTTGCCAAGAGTAACCCCAAGACGGCGCTAACCACTCGGTGCGGTGTCGCGATTTTCTTGATGGTGAAGGACATGAAATCGGCTCTCTTCGTACGCGTAGTCAGACGGAAGTTCCCATTGTGGAAGAACTCAACACAGAGACACGGAGATCACAGAGATCTTAAGGTACTTGCCTGGTGGTGGAGGTCGATCATGACTTCCACCGATTCGCCGGTGGCCCGTTAGGACCAGGACAACTCCGTTGTGACCGTTGATGCCCTGCCATTCTACTCGAAATCGGCCGGGAATTTCCACCCACTCAAGATATAGAACGGGCCTTCCGAGGTGTAGTTGCGAAGGTACAGTTGGATCAGTCCAAGGTCGGCTCTGCCATTCCTTGGAGTCCTCGTCGCACCGGCGAAAGCCGGAATTCAGAGCCCCGAACGGATATGCGGGTCGGTTCGGGGTGTAGCGGTCACTCTTGCCGTGTCGAGCGTGAGGGAGTCGCCCCTTGGTTCCAAGCCCCCGCCTGTAATTGGCAGTCTCTGCATTGTCGCCGAATCATAAAGCCCGACAAGTACCTGATATTCCCCTGGTGGCGCCTCGGCGTCGACGGGAATCGACCAGTCGGCTCGCCACAGCCGTCCCGGTTCCCACTCCGAGGTTGGCAAGTACTCTCCCGTCGGAGAGCCGTCCTGCTGGCCCCAGCGTTTGCCGTTGGTGGCGATCAGGTGGGCAAAGAGGGAGTAGTTGACCTCTGGCTGGCGCTCGGCACGCCAGTAGAGAGTGAACTTCAACGAACCGCTGGGAGCCACCTCGAGATTGTCCGGGTGGTAGCCGACGAGCGTGATCTGGTCACCAAACGTCACCCCGATGGTCTGCCCCACGTCTGGCGTTTCCCGGTGGAACAACAAGTATCCGTCCCGATCGGCAATCAACCGGTACCCCGCATCGGCCTTCACCTTTGACAGAGCCTTGAGATATGGATAATCATAACCCTGGGGGAGAGGATACCGCAGGGCGTTGCTGTCGGTATCGAGGAAGTAGTAGTCGGGGAGCAGGCCGGGTTCGGCGCGGGAAAAGACCTCAATGGTGCGACGGTGGCATAACTGGGGGACGAGTCCAGACTGGGCGATCACGCTTGCCTGGTCTGGGATTTGAGCGATCAGCTCGCGTGCCGTCGCCAAGCGTGGCGCTTGCTGATACTGCTGCGGTTCGAAGTTTCGCGCGAGAGGCAGTGGCCCGTAGAGATATCCGCCAAGAACTGCCGCCGCGACCACGAATCCCACTACCCCGGGTACTAATGAGTGCCAGCAATTCCCGGTGCGCGAGCGCACCCAGGCGAGGCCCACCACGCTCGCCGCCAGAAGAGTCGGCAGCAGCATAGCGCTGTAGTGGTGCCGGATAAGCAAGCGGGGGAACGAGTCCGAAAGCAGGACAGACAAGAATGAGGGCGTGGCGATGACCAAAACAGGCCAGCCTAGTAGTGATAGGCCGCCTAAGGGCGCCAACAACTGCTGAATGTAAGCTTGCTTTTCAAAACCTACCATCGGCCTTAGGAAGCGACTAGGGTCATGCAGGATGTTCGATACGAGCCCCTGCGGCGTGGTGCCGAGATCTTTGTAGAGCGCTGCAAACTGGTATACGCCGCTGGGGTTTAGGCTGGGAATTATGTAGCACACGAGAAGAAACGTCCACAGTGTTCCGGCAAGCACGACACCAAGGCCAAGCCGCCAGCGCCGCTGGCTGAAGACGATGAACATCCCGATTGCGGCGCCGATTAGACCGATATCCTCTTTAGCAAGAAACGCCAAGCCCAAAGCAAGACCAAATGGCGCATAGCGCTGACGCAACAGGAAATACAACGCTGTGGCTAACAAGGGCATGGCGATGGCGACTTCGTGGAAGTCGAAGAGAGCAATGTAGGCGGTGGCCGGTTGCAGGAGATAGGCGACCAACATGGTCAGCGCGAGAACATGGCTATGCAGGAGATCGCGCGCCAGCAGGTAGATCGGCACCCCGGCCACGGCCAGGAGTAGCGCTTGCATGCATACCAGCGTGATCGGGCTGGGATAGACCCAGTAGAGCGGAACCAGAATGACGACGATAGGAGCGAAGTGAAGACCGAGAAAGTGCGGTGCTTCGGGCGCTACCGAGTTCTCGAACAATCGGCCGTGCGATGAGTTCCAGACAACTTGGTCGAAGACCCCCAAATCATATGCACTGGAGTTGAAAGACAGGTGTTTTAGTACTGCTAGCGTGCCGACTAGCCCGGCCCATCCCAGAACCAACAGCAGGGCCATTCGGTTTGCCATAGCTGGCCTAATGTCGAAAGAAGGGAAATGCCGAGCTATCAATAGGGCACCGATGCCGGCGGCCGCTCCACCGCCAAAGATCACGACCAGGTCGATGATACTCACCCGAGCCCAACCAACCTCCTGGTGCGATATCTTGGCCGCGGCCGGCGTGAGCGTCGCGCCGACGGCGATCAAGAAACGTTGGGTTTCACCACGACAATGGCATCTCCAGAGCGGGGCGATCATAGGCGACGCGGGGCGGCACGGTCAACCTCAATGTGGGTTAGATTGTGGAACAAAAACCTCTTATTCAAGGACTGCCTCTTCCTCCCACGTGTGCGGCTCCGATTCCTGCCTTCGTAATTCGGCATGCCCCAAACGTTTCTAGCACGAGACGGACATGCGCGAGCACGAGGCCTTAGATCTGCCCCCTGTTTGCCCTGGCGATAAATCTCTCTAAAGTTGTGATTTCGACCAAATCACCGTGGACGAGGTATTTCCTCAGTCCACCGCCGGCAAAGAACTCCCGCAGCTTCCACCCTTCACCACCCAGGACCATATAGGCTTTGTCGTGCTTATCGCCGCTCTTCAGGATCACATCGGCCAGGCATGTGGCTTCAAAGGGCACCTTCTGCTCTGCTGTACCGGGAACTTGTTGCCATTTGAGAGAAACCAGGCAGATGCGTCCGGCAGCGTCCTCTGCTACGATGTCAACCTTGTGCTTTCCTGCACCCAGTCGCTCGCCAATGTGGACCTGCGTGTTACAGTTGTAGCCCTCTTGCTTCAATGCGGCGAGGACCATCTCCTCAAGGACAGCACCAGTGCGAGTGTCACGCCTGGTCATGCGGTCAGACCCCTCGGATCGCCAGGACTTCCTGTGCGCGAGTCCTGTCCCCAGTGCAACTGATCATCCGTGGAGCGCTTAGGAACCGGAGGAAGAATCCAAGACGCTCATACAGGGCGACGATCCGCTCGGTGGCCTGATTGGACAAGACTACCGGACCTCGGTGTCTCGCCAGCCACTCGGCGAGGCGCACCTGATCGTCCCATCCGAACCCCTCCTTGGCGTACTGTCTGAACTCCACGTCGTAGGGCGGGTCGGCGTAAACAAAGTCGTCGGGCTCGATGGCTACTGCCTCGAAATCACCAGAGGTGAATTCCCAGTTGGCGAAGACGGCGCGATAGGCTGAGAAATCCCTGGCGTAGTTGATGCGCTCGTATTTCCCAAAGGGGACATTGAACTGCCCACGGCGGTTGAATCTGCACAGCCCATTGTAGCCGGTGCGGTTGAGGTAGTAGAAGAGCGCCGCGGCCTCTTCGCTATCACCCTCGCCAGCCTCTACCAGGTGATTGAACCTTGCCCGGTGCGCGTAGTAGACACCGGGGTCGTTTCGCATTTCGATGCGAGCGGCAAGACCGCGTTTCAGCCAGCGGTAGAAGCTAGTTGCGTGCGGGTTGACGTCATTGAGGAGGGCCCTTGCTGGCATTAGACCCAGCGTCACCGCCAGTCCTCCACAGAGCGGTTCCACCAGCCGGCGATGATGGTGAAGCGCCCAAAACGGCTTCAGGTGGGGCACAAGCCACCGCTTTCCCCCGGCCCACTTCAAGGGCGGTCTCACACTCTTCGCCCTGACCGCGAGACCATCCCTTTCTGCATCGGCGTACCCTCTGCTGGACTCTGCCTCTGACAACGCCTGCAATTACCCGATCCTCGGCATGTTCCTACTCACTACGCTGAGCAATACGAACGGTGCATATCATAGCCGAAACGATTGATGCTCGCAAGGTGGGCTGGCGACGAGAGTAAGCAAGTCCGGGTAGTCTCTTCGCGCGGTCTCGTTCCCGGACCGATTGCCTAGTAGATTGCTAGCTGCAGGAGAGTGATCGTTCGGATAGCATGTCTGGCACAGCGCTCCGCAGAACTAACGTGAACATCCTAGTTGCTGGCGCGGTCAGAAATCTGGGCTCGAACTGGGCCTGCCACTTGATAGGAAGCCCGCTTGAGCTAAGAGTCCTCACTCACCTAAGGGAGCCGTCCTTGGAGGCCATGGTGTTCCCAAATGTTGCTGCCTTCAGAGCCGATCTAGCTGACCTGGCCTCGCTAGGTAGAGTTTTGCGGAGCGCGACACCTACTGCCAAAGCCCGCCGGTCCGACCTTGGAGGAAGAACTGGCCGTGCTATAAGCATATAGGTTCGGGGCGCGCTTGACTGTCATTCCCAGAGCAAGCGCTAGCCGGAAAGTGCTATAGGCATATAGGTTCGGGGCGCGCAGCGGGTGAGGACTGGATAGGCAACCCAGCGTAGCAACGGAGATCAACCCAGGTATAGAGACCGCAGAATGCCAATATCTGCGGTCTGTGGGTGTGTTTGGCATAGATAACGACACCTCCTTAGTGGGGTCATACCGAAATCCCGCTTTGGAGGTGTTGCTATGTCTACCACGTTGGCTTGCTGCAAGGTTGAACCAATACGAGAAATCGTCATCGCTCACTACGGATTGGACCACAACCCAGCTCAAACCTTCGCCGCCATTGGCCACCGAATGGGCGTCAGCCATTCTAAGCCTCTGGCACCAACTCCTGTTGGTCTTCCCCGTGGACGGGAACCTCCCTCCGTCACCCAAGGTCCGTTACCGCTCGCAGTACCGCTATCCTGGCCCCGAGCGTTTGCTGGACGAAGCCGAGTGGG
>Ga0315298_1004272_pt1 | contig 21543 bp, 14 predicted proteins | sample WHS_1_MG_FD_203077 | JGI IMG/M metagenome (GOLD analysis project Ga0315298, IMG submission 203077) | Extremophilic microbial mat communities from Washburn Hot Springs, YNP, Wyoming, USA - WHS_1_MG | ecosystem: Environmental > Aquatic > Thermal springs > Hot (42-90C) | place: USA: Wyoming...
CCATCAACAGCCCCTTGGTCAGCCGCAGCCGTATCTTCCAGTTCTTTCCTCTTTCGAACGACGAGATCCGGCAGATTCTGCTGCGGGCCATGACCGACCGCCAGCGCGGCTTGGGCAACCGCGTGATCCACATGCATCCCGATGCTTTGGAGTTCCTCATCGAGACCAGCGATGGCGATGCCCGCCGGGCTCTGTCGGCCCTGGAGGTGGGCGTGCTTTCCACCGACACCGATCCGGTCGAGTTCACCCGCCAATTGGCCGAAGAGTCGGTCCAGCGCAAGGCCATCCAGTACGATCGGCTGGGCGATGCCCATTACGACGCGGCCAGTGCGTTGATCAAGAGCATCCGGGGCAGCGACCCGGACGCCGCCCTGTACTGGTTGGCCCGGATGCTGGAAGGGGGTGAAGACGTGCGATTTCTGGCCCGCCGCCTGGTGATTCTGGCCAGCGAGGACGTCGGCAATGCGGACCCGGCCGCGCTGCCGCTGGCCGTGGCGGCGGCACAGGCTTGCGAACTGGTCGGCCTGCCAGAGTGCCAGTTGAATTTGGCTCAGGCCGTAACCTACCTGGCGTGTGCTCCCAAATCGAACGCGGCCACGATAGGCATCTTCGAGGCCCTGGCGGATGTGCGCGAAGGCCGGTTGCTGCCTGTGCCCGTTCACCTCCGCGATGCCAATTATCCTGGCGCCAAACGCCTGGGACACGGCCAAGGCTACCAGTATGCCCACGATCATCCCGACGGCATTGCCCCGCAGGACTATCTAGGGGTGGAGCGCACCTATTACCGCCCCACCGATCGCGGATTCGAACGCGAACTGGCCAAGCGCCTGGAAACCATCCGCGCCCGGCTCCGGGCGGCACGCCAACCCCCTGCCGACCAGCAAATGTGAAACCCCGATTGGGCGGCCTATGGCCCGTTCACAGCCGGGCCAGTTCGACGCGTACGCTGCGGTCCAATTCGGCCACGGCATAATAGCCCCGCAGCCCGTGGCCGCAGTTGACCACCGTCGTATTGCCCACCTGTTCCACCCCGCGCCCTTCGTGGATATGGCCGCACACGACCAGCAGCGGCCGGGTCTGCTCCAAAAACTGCCGCAGCGCCGTGCTGCCGGCGTGCAAAAAGAAATGGGTGCGGTCCAGCGCCTTCATCCCGCGGGGCGGGGCGTGGGAGAGGACCACATGGTGCCCCGCGGCGTGCTCGATGTCCGACCAGCCGGCCGCAAGCGCTCCGGCCAATTCCTCTTCGGTGAACTGGTACATCTTGTGCTTCCAGGGTGGCATGGCCGAAAGCCCCTGCACACGCATCGAACGGAATACCAACCCCCGGCCATGCAGCCCTACCCCCAACTCGGCCAGTCGGCGGTCGATCTCGGGCGAATCGCAATTGCCGGCCACGGCGAATACGCTGCTGGCGGCTTGGGTCGCTATGCGCACCATCTTCTCGGCATCGCCCGGCGAGCCGAAATCGGTAATATCCCCGGCCAAAAGAGCCGCATCCACTGGCCCCGCCCGTTCCAGAATCTTGCCCAGTACCTCGTGCTGGCCGTGAAGATCGGATATCAGAAGTAATCGCATACGGAACGCGGATGCTTGCCAAGCCGGCCCCGACACCCGACACTATAGTAGTGCGGCGCCCCGCTCTGCGGCAACGCTGGCCAGGCGGGTGCCGCATGCGGAAGGTGGCAGCGCCAGGCCGCTGGGCCCCCAACGGTTTTCCGAGTCTCGCAATTCCCATCACGACGGAGAGTCATCATGAAAAGGATGCTTGCCGCGACACTGATGGCCGCCGTGGCCGCCGCTTACGCCGGATGCGGCAAATCCGAACCCCCGCCCGCAGGAGGAGCCACAGCCACGCCCACGCCTCCTACCGGCCCAGGTGCGCCCGGCGGTCCCCCCGGGGCCCCTGGAATGATGTCTGGTGCCCCTGGCGGACCTGGAATGGCTCCCCCCGGCCCGCCCGCTGCAGCAAAGGCCGAGGCCCCAAAGGCCAAGGAACCCGAGGCCAAGAAGCCCGTGGACCTGAGCGACGACCCCTTCGCCAGCGAAAAGCCGGCCGAGAAAGGCAAGACCACCCCCACCGGCGCGCTGGGGAAGGCGATCCTTAAAGGCGTGATTCCATCGGGCGCAGGGGCCAAAACGAAAAGCCCTTGATCCACCGGGGGCAACCCGCCTCGCCGGGCCGCAGGGGCTTCAAGCCAGGCGTCGCGCAGCCTCATCGGGTTGCGTTCTTGCCGGCTTTTAGCCTACAATCGCCTTCCTTTGCGATACCCCGTAAGGGACATTTTGTGCGCACGCAACAGGCCCCGCGATGGAACCCATTGCGTGGGCGCAAGGCAGCCATCCTACGGCTATTTGCAGAAGGGGATTCGTAAAAGACGTACCTCGAGAATCACAGCTTTGGGCACAGGCCAGGATATGCGCTGGACTAACACCCTAATCCCCACAATGAAAGAGACGCCTGAAGGGGCCGAAATCCCCAGCCATGTCCTGATGCTCCGCGCGGGACTGGTAAGCCAAGTGATGGCGGGGGCCTACACGTATCTGCCGCTGGGATGGCGAGCGCTGCGCAAAGCCATAGAGATCGTTCGGCAGGAGATGGACGCGGCCGGGGCCATCGAGCTATTGATGCCTGCACTGACCCCGCTTTCGCTGTGGGAGCGAACCGGCCGCGTGGAGGCCTTCGGCGATGTGCTCATCCAATTCGCGGTGCGCCGCCAGAACCGCCAGGTTCACATGGCCTTGGGGCCGACCCACGAGGAAGTGATTACCGAGTTGGCCTCGCGATTCCTGTCCAGCTATCGGCAAATGCCGATCACGCTGTACCAGATTCAGACGAAGTTCCGCAACGAGGAGCGGCCGCGGTTCGGCGTGCTGCGCACCAGCGAGTTCCTGATGAAGGACGCGTACAGTTTCGACACCTCGCTGGAAGCGTTGGGGCAGAGCTATCAGAAGATGTACGACGCGTATTGCCGCATCTTCGATCGCTGCGGGCTCAACTACCTGGCCGTGGAAGCCGAAAGCGGCCCCATCGGCGGTGAAGTCAGCCACGAGTTCATGGTCCCGGCCGACAACGGCGAGGACACCGTGTTGCATTGTCTGACGTGCGGTTACGCGGCCAATGTGGAAAAGGCGGAGGTTGGCCCCCAGGACCCCCTGGGCGACGATCAGCCCCTTTCCGAACTCCGTAAAGTCGATACCCCCAATAGCACTACCATCGCCGAGGTCAGCCGGCTGTTGGGTTGCCAGCCATGTCAGATGATCAAGACGCTCATCTATGTGGCCGATGGGGCGCCGCTGGCCGTGCTGATCCGTGGCGACCACGAGGCCAATGAGTCCAAGATTCGCCGGGCGGTTGGTGCGCAGAAGCTGGCGCTGGCCGAGCCCGCCGTCATCCAGCGCGTTACAGGCGCCCCGGTGGGTTTTGCCGGCCCGGTGGGTCTGAAAGAGGAGATTCCCTTGTGGGCCGACCGCAGTATCCGCGGCTTGCGCAATGCCGTAACCGGGGCCAACCAGGCGGATGCCCACCTGATCGGGGTGAACCTTGGCCGCGATTTCCAGCCCCATGCCTTTGCCGACCTCCGCAACGCCCAGCATGGGGACCCGTGCCCGCGGTGTTCCGGCACGCTCAGCCTTCGCCATGCCATCGAGGTGGGGCACGTGTTCAAACTGGGAACGAAATACTCCGAGGCCTTGGGCGCCCGCTTTCTCGACCACCAGGAACAGTTGCGCCCCATCATCATGGGTTGCTACGGCATCGGCATTAACCGCATCCTGGCCGCGTTGATCGAAACCAGTCACGACCAGCAGGGAATCGTCTGGCCAGTGGCCCTGGCCCCCTATGAAGTGTTCCTGGTGCCGGTGAACGTGGCCCACGACGAAACGCGCCGCGTAGCCGACCAACTCCACGATGCCCTGCTGGCTCGAGGCGTCGAGACCCTGTTGGACGACCGCGACCTCCGGGCCGGCGTAAAATTCAAAGATGCCGACCTCATCGGCTTCCCGCTGCGGGTGGTCGTGGGCGAGCGCGGCCTGAAGCAGGGCCAGGTAGAGATCAAGTGGCGATGGGAGACCCAGGCCGAATGGATCGGCCTGGACGGGGCGGCCGAGCACATCGCCGAACTCGTCGCCCAGGAGCGGCAGACGGGCCAGCGGTTCCGGGCCTGGCAGGCCGAGCGGATTGCGGCATGTGGTTGACTGCCATTTCCCTTTTTCCCTTGAGGACTCCTTTTTCATGAAAACCGCCACGATTACCACCAACCGGGGAACGATTCGCATCGAGCTGTTCGCCGACAAGGCGCCGCGCACCGTTGCCAACTTCGAAAAACTAGCCAAAGCTGGGTTCTACGACGGCCTGAAATTTCACCGCGTCATCGCCAACTTCATGATCCAAACTGGCTGTCCCCGCGGTGACGGACGGGGCGGTCCAGGGTATACCTTCCCCGACGAGTTCCACCCCGACTTGCGGCATGATGGCCCGGGCGTCGTGTCCATGGCCAATGCCGGCCCCAACACCAACGGCTCGCAGTTCTTCATCACTCACGTGGCGACGCCCTGGCTGGATGACAAACATTCAGTCTTCGGCCGGGTATTAGAAGGCCAAGACGTGGTCAACGCTATCCGCCAGGGCGACGTGATGGAAAAAGTGGTGGTCGAGGACGAAGATGTCCAGTCTGCCGATGCATAAGCCCACAAAAAGTCGGTAAAGCTTTTGCCGCAGTTTAGCCTCCGTTCTTCGGGCTCCCCCCTCGGGTTGGCATGGGTGCCGTTCAATGGGGTGCTTGGGGAGCCCATTTGGCCCCTGGCCCATGTCCCCGCCGTCGTTACGATCCACAGGCTAAGACGCTTTGGGCGGAACCCTAGTCGGCTTGCTCTTGACGCCCGTCGGCCACGCTTTGGTGGGCCGAGCAAGTGGGCGATCGTATGGCGGGCGGTGATAAGCTGAGAAGAACATATGAGCTGGCGGGCTTTTGCGGATTGACAAGACTTTTCCGAAAGTTTCGCAGGGGGTATTTCCGATAACCTTGCCGCCGACTGGGACTGGGCTGGCGCCCTCGGATTCCCTCCCCCTTTCGATTGAGGAATGGACGATGAACGTGCTTTGTGGTGCTATTGGCGGCATGATGGCCGTCTTCACCGCCTTGGCCGTTTGCACCGCTTTTGCCCAGAATACCGATCTCTCCCAAGGCCCCGAGATTTCGTCCCCCCGTGGCCAGTGGCATCGCCGGGTAACAAGCGCCCCGCAAGCCCGACAGGGCGAGGTGTTGCGCAGTGCAAACGCCGCCCGGTCCATGCCGCCGTGGTCCCCTAACCGAGACGGCACCGATGGCCCCACCTTGACGGCGGCGACGGAGCCTGGACCCGTGCCGGCCTCAACGCCTGCACCGGTTCCGGTGGCGCCGCCAGCGCCTCCGCGGCCTGTGCCGTCCGCCAGCGCCAATGCGAAAGCGCCCGCAAACGTCGCGCCACCTGCGGTTGCGCCCGAACCCATTCGTACGCCTCCTCCGGTACCGGCCCCCGAACTGAACGAGCCTCAGACCGACGTGCAAATGGCTCCGCTGGGCACGCCTGGCGGGCCCTTCGTCGAAGAGGAAACGTATGGTCCTCGGTGCGAGGCGTGCGGGCAACCCTGCTCTACGTGCGATGAGTGCGGCGACGTGGTTTGTCCGGACTGCGGCTGCCACGGTGCCCACTGCCGCGAATGTTTCCGGTTTCTGTTCCGCCATGTGGCCTTTTTCGCCGGCGTCCAGGGATTCAAGGGCCCCGTGGACCTCGGCCGCAACGGAAACTTCGGCTTTCACGAAGGCGTCAACTGGAGCGGCCCCTTGGGCGATCCCTGGCACAGCGGCTACCAGATGGGAATTCGCGGCGTCCACAGCAACTTCCTGGGAAATCAGGTAGCGCAGGCGGGCGGCAGCCCCGTGTTCGACGACAACAGCCGAGACCAGATCTTCGTTACCGCGGGCGTCTTCCGGCGGGCACTGGAAGGCGGTTTGCAAGGGGGAGCGGTCTTCGACTACCTCCACGATAATTACTACGACCAAGCCGACCTGAAACAGGTTCGTTCCGAAGCCTCGCTAGTGGCCGGCCCCCACGAGATCGGGTTTTTCGGCTCTTTCGACGTGGGCGGGCGGGTCCCCTTCGGACGTGTCAACGTCACCCCGATTCAAGCCAACGATATCTACTCGCTTTTCTATCGCCGGTACTTTTCAGGTGGCGGCCAGGGACGCATCTGGGCCGGAGCCAGCGGATTCGGCGAGTTCCTTCTCGGTGCCGAAGTTACCGTCCCCTTGGGCTCCAGTTGGGCTTTGGAAAACAGCGTGGTGTATCTCATCCCGGATGAACAGCAGGACGAGTCGTGGAGCGTCGGCATATCGCTGGTGTGGTATCCCGGCCGAGCCTCGCGGTGCGTCTATAACAATCCGTACATGGCCTTGTTCAACGTGGCCGATAACGGCACGTTCCTGCTGCGCCGCCAAGGCCCGACGCAATGAGGGCCGTTGCCACGCAGATCCAGCGTCCAAGGCGGCATGCCCGGCGCGATTAGTCTAGCGGCACGCGGTCTGTGCCCTGCGACAGCACTTCAACCACGCGGCCGTCCAGCAGAATCTGATATCGCAGCCCTTTCTGTCCGTCGATGACAGCTTGGCCTTGCGCGATCCGCACGGGAAAGGGCGCTACCACCCGGTGTTTTCCGGCGACCGCCACGCAAAGCGAATCCAGCCGGCCGTCCAGCACCAGCCGGAGGCTCACAAGCGCACATGGGTTGATCCGCGGCGGATTGCGCTGCTGGCTTGCCAGCACCAACGAGTCGGGGAGCAGCCCGGCCCACGGGCCATCGGGGTACTGCTGTTGCTCCGCACAGATCAAGATTCCGCGAGCCAGGTGTTTCCAGTCGAGCGACGAATCATAGGGCGCCAACAAGGCCAGGCTGTAGGCATAGACGCCGCCGACCCACTGCACAGGCAGGCCCATCCACACCGGGGCTTTCCAGTGGGTGGCCCCAAAAACCGGCGGAGTGGCGTACACCATGATGGGATATCGCCCCCACAGGTAAGTAAACGGGATGCCCGAAAGTGCCCACCGCCGTGCTTCGGCCAGGTACTCCGTTTTGCCCGTCAGCTCGTACCCCCGCACGTAGGCCCAGACCGCGTAGGCCGATGCCAATTGGTCCGGCGTATGGAGGGGGATTTCCCAGACCTGGGCGCCGCGCGGGACGTCGAATCGCTTCATGTATTCCAGGGTGCGTAAGCCCGCCTCCTGGGCTTTGGCGTCGCCGGTCCAACGGGCATATTCCAGCAGCACCATGGCCGGCCGGGCGCACACGCCGCTTGCCGTGTCTTCGAAATGGCCCCGGGCAAACGGCCCGTTATAGCGGTACGAGCCATCCGGGCGTTGCTGCGCCAACAGTTGGGCGACCTGCTGCTGCTGGTAGGCCTTCCACTGCTCCGCGCGCCCCGTAACGAAGTAAATGGCGTCGTTGGCCACGTGAGCCCCGCCGGGGACCAGCCGGGGCAGTTCCACGATCCGGCCGGTCAAGCGCCAAATAGTCGAGGCCATGTCGGCATACGGTTGTCGCGTCCAATTGGGCTCCGCACAGTGGCCCCATCCCGCCTCGCTCCGCAGGGGCGGCCCTTCCAAGGCCCGCAGGCACAACGCCCATTGCTGCTCCGCGGTCCGAGGCGCAGGCGGCAGCGGCGGCAGCCCGTGCCTGGCCACCCCCCAGGCGATCGTTTCTTCGAGAGTCTTGCGGTCCACCAGCACTCGGGCCTCGATCCGTTTGCCACGCAAACCCATGCGGTGATCCCGCGTTCCGTCGAAAAAGTTCGGTGTGGCGTAGGTCGGCACCAAACCCATGTCTTGCCAGCTCATGGCAAGCGCCGCCCGATCGGTTACCAGCGATGCCAGAGGAAAGGTAACCTTCAGCGGATCCGGGGCAAAACGCAGATGCTCTTCGGTCTCCACGTCCAGGCGCGACGAGCTGGCGTCATTACGTCCCAGATACTCCAATCCTGCCAGTACGCCACCTCGAAATTCGCCCACTGCCCGGACCACTGGCCCCTCGCATTCCTCGCTGGCGGCCAGCGAGTACAGCACTTCGTTTCCCGCGCAGCCCAGCGAGAGCGTTAGTCCGGCGCCCTGGAATTGCAACACCGCTTCTTCTTTGACCAGCCGAAGCGCCGGCAGCCGCCCACCGCAGTGCACCAACGGCGCCAGAACCCCTACCACTCGGCCGGCCAGCCGCAAGCGCGCGATCGTGCCCTGGCGACTGACTTCCAGCTCCCCAGCCTCCAAAGGCCGGCGGATCCAATCGTCTTCCGCCTCCGGATTTACGAGAAACACGGTTCGCCGTACCGCTGGCCAATCGCGGCCCACCACCTTCGCTTCAAGCGTAATCGCCTGGAGCGCCTGTCGCTGGGCCCGGGCCATTTCCAAGGTGGCAACGCCGCCAGCAGGTACCGCAACCTCCTGTCCCCAAGCCACGAATCGCAACCTCTCGCTCCCATGGTTCTTGATCCAAAACCGCGCTGTGGCCCCTTCGGCCTGAACCGCCACGATCTCCAGCGGATGCAATTCCCGCCGCCCCAGCCGTATCCAGTCCACGTCCACCTCTCCCGGTGCAGTCCCCGGATCCAGGCGGAGGTCTTTCAGCCGCCCGGCGGCCTGGAATACGATCTCGTACTGGCGCCACTGGCCGTCGTGCACCAGAGGGAATCCTTTGGCCTGGGCTTCGCCCCGCCGGGGAGTGCGATCGGTGGTCCAAAACACCTGCCCCGTGCCGCCGCCCCGGCACCGGGCCCGCATGCGGAACACGATCTCTCCCCCGGGTATGTCCACGGGCCGATGCAGATATGGATCTTCGCCGGTGCTTCGAATCCGCAGACTTCCCTGTTCCGCAGACACCGTACACTGATGCTCTGCGGTCCATCCTTCGGTACTCGTTTGGAACTCCCAGCGGGCAACCTCCTCCTCGGGGAGCCGCACCCGCGGGACGGGATTGATCTGTTCGGGCACCGCCGCACCTGACATTACCAACCCGAGAAGCCATACCAATGTCATGAGACCCTCCCGTGCCAATTGAAATGCGCACTTCATGAAGGTGGCATTGTGCGGTTCGTGCCTTGGGCCTGTCAACCGCCGAGGCACAAGAGGCATGACCGGCTCCGAGGCCGCCGGGTCCCGGGCTGAGCGAGCCTTGTCGTTGAGCGAGCCGGCACGCTCCCCAGGCTCTCTGGAACCGGGGGCCGTGGTTTGGAAGGCCTGTCAGGGAGGCTCCAGCAAGGCGGGAGCCAATGGAGGCATAGCCGCCTTGCCCGAAGCCAGGGCCTCTTCGTATTGCCGCAGGGCTTGCTCCAGAAGGTCTACGATTTCGGGACAGCGATCCGCCACGTCGCTGGCCTGCCAAAAATCATCGGGCAATACATAAAGTTCCGGACGCTCGGCCCAATGGTAGTACCAGGCGGGCGTTACCAGGGCTCGCTCGGCCGATGCCGCGCCGGCGGGATCGGCCAGTCCTTCCTGCCCGCTGTCGGCCACGATGAGATGCCGATCGCGAATCGTTTCCACCTCTCCGCGCACCAAGGGCAACAGGCTCCGCGAGGTGGGGGGGCCCGAAGAATCTTTCACCCCGAAGAAATCCAGAAGTGTCCCGGCCAGATCTGCCGGGTGGACGATGGCGTTGGTCCTCCCAGCGGCCTCCACCCCGCCGGGCAAGCGAAGTAACAAAGGCACGTGGGTGACTTCGGCATGGAGGGTATCCCGGCCGGGCCCTACCCGCAGATGTTCGCCCAGCGGCATTCCGCGTGCCGAAAGCACGATCAATAGCGTCTCGCGCCCCGCGCCGCTGTTCAACCACTCCAACAGGCCGCCCAGACACTGGTCCAGAAGCGTTACCTGGCCGGCGTAGGCGTGGGTGATAGCCAATAGCTCGTCGGGGTCGAAGTCCGGCGGAAGTGTCTGGGAGGGAATCTCGGTGGTGACCAGCGGCCTGGGGTCGCCCTCCTGCCGGTAGGCCTGCCGCAACGACACGGGAGCATCCCAGGGCGCGCCCAATGCCCGCAGGTGGCACCAGACCACAAACGGTCCACGCAAGTGCTCCACACACTCCAGCAGCCGGGCGAAACAGCGGGCCAGATGCGTGTCCTCCATCTGACGTGCCGCTGCGACTGCCGCCGGTTCCTCCAGCTCCCACCGCATGGCGAAGGCGTCGGCCAACGGGTGGCGGGCCACCAAAGGCTCGTCCGTTATCAAAGCGGGATGCAGGCCCGCGGCAGCCAGCGCCGTGATCACCGATTGGCCGCCGATGTCCCGCTGACGAGGATGAAGCCCCAGCCACAGTCCCTGGCACAACGCATCAAGCACCGGGGAATCGACCCACGCTTGATCGAACACAAATCCCTCGGCCGCGAGGCGATTGAAAGCCGGCGTGTCGATCCACGTATTCCCCAGCGGCCCGAGATATCCCACATGCAGACGATCCAGAATCAGACAAATGGCGTTCATGCCGCGATTTTAGCCGGGCTTCCGCTGAGGGATAGAGGGTGGCCCTTCATTGATTTCGCGAGCAAGAAGCCCGCAAAGCGCCTGCGCCTCCAAGCGTTAGCGACCAACGTGAGCCGCCGGCGCACCGGGTGCCGGCACCGCCGCCGCGCCCGCCGTGGCTACGTGCAAGGGGCCTCAAATTCGCCCTTGGGGTGGTATGCCGGGGCGGCTAAAATGGCGTAACCGGTAACGGCATGCCTGGGCAAGCTCCATCGGATGAGCGCCAGCTCACAAAATGAGTTCCGGCGCGGAGGGTTGCGCAGTCTGGGTAAGGAGGCTTCCATGAGGATCCTGATAGCATTGGGGCTGGTGTTGGCGTTAGGTGTGTGCTCGGCCTTAGCTCAAACCGGCCCGCAGGGGGGGGCCGCGGGCACGCAAGGGCCGTATTCCCCCCGTGGCGCGGCCCAATCGCCGTCGGGCTACTCTTCCCCCACGGCGGCCGGACCCGCTGAACCAGACCAGCCGGTGATGCCGCGGGACCCCCGGCTCGAAGGCCGGGTGCAGGCTCCCGGGCCCGAAGGCCCACTTGGCAAGCAGTCAGGCGGGCAGGGCCCTGCTGCCCCACTGCGGGAACCATTCATACTCAGCCCGGAGGAACAAGCGCAGTTGGATCGCGTGTTGCAGGTCTGGGAGCAACGCAGCGCCCAGATACGCACCTTCCGCTGCAAGTTTTTCCGTATGGAGTACAACGCGGCATTCGCCCGGACCGGCCAAGCCGATCAACCCCTGCATATCGACAAAGGCGAGATCTATTACGCAGCTCCCGACAAGGGAATGTTTCGTGTGGAGGAACCCAGGCCGGAACACTGGATCTGCGACGGCAAAGCGGTCTATCAGTACGATTACCAGCAGAAATGCGTCGTTCAGCGGCGTCTGCCCCCGGAACTTCAGGGCAAGAACATCACCGAGGGGCCTTTGCCGTTCATCTTCGGCGCGCGGGCCGACCAGCTCAAACAGCGCTATTGGATGCGGATCGTTACTCCCCCGGACGCGAAGAACCAGATCTGGCTGGAGGTCTATCCGAAATTTCAGGCCGATGCCGCCAATTTCCGGCGGGTAGACATCATTCTCACCACCGACACCGTGTTGCCGTTTGCAATCCAGCTCCACGATCCCGGCGGGCAGAGCCGAGTGGTTTATCAGTTTCCACCGGAAAACATGGCGGTCAACGCCAAGAACCTCCGCGACATCTTCGAGGATCCGTTCTCGCCGCGCGTCCCTCGCGGCTGGAAGATGATCGATGGCGACGTGCCGCAGACCGGGGCTGGACCGCGCCGCCTGGAATAGTAGCCCACTGGTTTGGCCGCGCAAGGCGGGGACTGCCAGCAGGTTGAAGCATTTGCCGCTGGCCGAAAAACTCGCAGGCGGCCAGGCCGGCGTGGTGTTCGCCGGTCGCTTCGCACCGCTTCCAAACCGGATGTGCCCGACCAAACTGCTGGCTGGCCCATGGCGATATCTAAGGACCTTCCGCGGCGTGTGCTGGTAGTCGGTGCCGGGACCATGGGCCGGCAGGTCGCCCTCCAGTGTGCCCTATTTGGACTGGAGGTGGCGGTTTACGATATCTCGGCTACCCAACTCGACACATTGGCTGCCTGGGTAGAGCAACGGTTGCGCGAGTTCATCACGGCCGGCTGGGTAGAGGCAGAGCGGGCCCACCAGGCAGCCAACCGTATTCGCCGGACCACCGATGCCGTGTCCGCCGCAGAAGGCGCTGACTTGCTCTCCGAGTCGGTGCCCGAGCGGCTGTCGGTCAAGCGGGATGTATTGCGGCAGTTTCATGGCCTTTGCCCGTCGCAAACGCTGTTTACGACGAATAGTTCATACTACCTGGCTTCGATGATGGCCGCGGCAACCGGCCGCCCTGAGCAGTTCGCCGCCTTGCATTTCCACTCGCCCGTATGGCTGGCCAATGTGGTGGACATCGCCCCGCATCCCCGGACCGCGCCCGAGACGGTCGAGCAGTTGGCCGCCTTCGCCCGGCGTATCGGGCAGATCCCCATCGTGCTGCGCAAGGAGAGCCCGGGTTACGTGTTCAACGCCATGCTTTGGGCGTTTCTACTGGAGGCATTGCGCCTGGTGGGCAACGACGTGGCCAGCCTCGAAGACGTGGACCGCTCGTGGATGGGGGTGCTGAACACGCCGATTGGCCCTTTTGGCATTTTGGATCGCATTGGCCTGGATACCGCGCACGAAATCATCACCCAGTGGGCCCCGCTATTGGGCAAGGGACAGGCGGAGCGGCCGGCGGCGGTACTGGAGGCGCTGGTTCGCGCAGGCCAATTGGGCGAAAAGACCGGTCGAGGCTTTTACACTTACCCGGCGCCAGCATGGGCGGAAGCTGGTTTCCTGGTTGGTTTGGCGGCCCCTGCCCCTGGCCAGCATACAGAGGGCAGCGGCGAACGAGAGGCCCCTGCCTCCGCCTCCCCTATTAGCGAAGCGCCACCGTCAGGCCTTGGCGGCCAGGCACTTCAGCCGGTACCGCGGGGCCTGGCGCCTCTTGTCGCCGGGCGAAGTCTCCCCGACGTAGAGGTATGCCAGCGTTATACGCTCCGCTTGGTGCCAGCTCCGGTCGACCACCGGCTGCGACACGCCCCTCGGTTTTTCGGCCGAGCTTGGGTCCTGGGAAACAATGCTGCGGCGGTCGCGCTGCGGCAGCGGCTTCAGGGTTTGGGAATCCCCGCCTTGGCCGTCGCCAGCGAGGATCAGGCTGCGGCTTCGGCCTGGATGGAAGCGGCGTGGCAAGACGGCCCGGCCCCCCACCTGTTTCTGCTTTCTGGCCGCGGTGAGCCGGGGCCCGACGGCGTGGGCCCCGGCTACTGGCTTGGCCAGTTTGAGCGGGGGCTATTGCTGCCCTATTTCGTGGTACAGCAATGGTTTGCGCGGGTAAGCGGTGCAGGCCTTTTGGACCGGGCCACCTTGGTTGCGGCGACCGCCTTAGGCGGCGACTTTGGCGTGGCTGCCCGCCCTTTGATCCCTGAAGGGGGCGGCATCGCCGGCCTGGTCAAAGCCGTGTTTATGGAGGCAGCGGCTCAAGGGGCGCTGGGCCCCCAAACTGTGGTTGTTGATCTTCCGGCAGACTATTCGGCGGGTGACGTCGCCGATGTGCTCCTTGCGGAAATGGCCCTGGCCCAGGCCGCAATAGTACGCGGGGGCCAGGAGGAACTCGTTCGCCGTCACGCCGAAATCGAGGTCGCCTACCCGCAAGGCCTCCGGCATGTCCTGCGACTGGCTCCTTCCCCCAGGCCGCCAGAAATACCCGAAGTGCTTCCGCCGGGCCCGTGGCTTTTGACCGGAGGTGCGCGGGGTATTACCGCGCTGGTGGCCCGGCAACTCGGCAGCCGATACAGAATACCCCTGCACCTGGTCGGCACCACGCCGTTGCCGCCGGCCGATTACTCCTCCTTGGACGCTGCGGCGCTTGCGGAGCTGAAAAGCCGGGTGATGCAAGAGGCTTATGGCCGGCACGAGAAACCAAACGTGGCCTGGGAGCGGGTGGAGAAGCAGATCGAGGTGCAGCGAAATCTGGCCACGCTGGCCCAGTGCGGCGTCACCGCCGAGTATCACGTCTGCAACGTCCAAGACCGAGACGCGCTGGATCACGTGCTGAAGCGGATACGCAACCGGCATGGCCCGCTGGTAGGCGTGGTACACGGGGCTGGCGTAGAGGTTACCGGCCGCTTCGAGAAAAAGACTCTCGAAGTAGTTTCTACCACGGTGGGGGTAAAATACCTGGGTGCTTTGGCCTTGGCTGAGTTGACCCAAGCCGATCCCCTGCGATATTTCCTTGTATTCGGATCGCTTTCCGGCAGGTTCGGGGGGGTGGGGCAGACCGACTACGCTATGGCTAACGAGGCGATGGCGAAAGTGATCAGTTGGTTTAGGGCACAGCGGCCGGACTGTGTTTCGGTGGTTTTGGATTGGCCTGCATGGGGCGAAGCGGGGATGTCGGTCCGGCCGACCAGCCGCACTTCACTCCGTCAGGTGGGTCATCGGTTTATGTCGAGCGCCGAAGGATGCCGACACTTTTTGCGGGAGTTGGCCGCAGGATTTTCCGGCGAAGCGCTGTTTGTTGCCCCTCAGGAACTGCCTCCGCAGCATGTCTCGCCCCCGACGCACGCTTAAGATAGACAATTTGGGAGGATTGGGGGGGCGTCTGTCGTCATAAGCAATCCAAACCGCTCTTTCCCCACTTGCGTAGGGGTAACGTTTCGCAAATCCCAGTCGGTTGGTATGCTGAATGGCAAGGTGGAAAAGGGGAGATACCCCGGAGTGTTCGGTATGTGCCTCTTAGAAGCTCAAAACCTGTGGAAGACCTATGGCGAGGGGGAGGCCGCCGTCGAAGCGCTTCGGGGTATCAGCCTGAAGGTTTGCCGCGGCGAGTTTCTGGCCGTGATGGGGCCTTCCGGATCGGGCAAGAGCACGTTACTGCATCTGTTGGGCGGCGTGGACGTGCCTACGCAGGGTCGGGTACTGCTGGAAGGCACCGATTTAGCTTCGATGGATGACGACCAGCGGTCGCGTTTCCGGCGGCAGCGGATCGGCTTTATCTTTCAGTCGTTCAATCTTCTGCCCACATTGACGGCCGAGGAGAACGTCGCGCTCCCTTTGGAGCTGGATGGAGTCCCCCTGGCCGAGGCCCGCCGGCGCGCGGCAGAGATGCTGGCCACGGTAGGGGTAAGCCACCGGCGGCATCACCTGCCCAGCACCATGTCGGGGGGTGAGCAACAGCGGGTGGCCATCGCCCGGGCTTTGGTCATCCGCCCGGCTTTGCTCCTGGCCGATGAGCCCACGGGCAATCTGGACAGTGCCAACGGGCATCAGGTGACCACCATTTTGCGGCGGCTGGTGGACCGGGAGGGCCACACGATCGTGATGGTCACGCACGATGTGGAGGTGGCGGCCCATGCCAATCGGGTCATCCGCCTTCGCGACGGTCTGATTCAGAGCGACTTGGACCTCTCGTCCAAGGCGTCGCTTAGCGAACTCCGCACGGAGCCGGTCCCATGATCCTGGCCCGGCTGGTGTACAACGAGGTCCGCCAGCGACCCGGCCGGGCTGTGCTGACCCTGCTGAGCATTGTCATCGGCGTTTCGGCCGTGCTGGCGGTCGGTTTGGCCATCGACAATGCGCATCGGGCATACGAGGACATGTACAAGACCATGGCGGGTCAGGCCGACCTGGAAGTGGCCGCCGTCGATGGCAGCAGCTTTCCTTCCTCCGTGCTCCCCGAGGTGGAGCAGGTTCCCGGGGTGGCGGTGGCCGTGCCCGCCTGGCAGAGTCTGACAACCTTGCTGCACGCTGGCGCCCAGGTCCGCGTGATCGTCATGGGGATCGACCCTGCCCGCGATCCGGAGATCCGCGATGCCCAACTGGTCGCGGGCCAATATCTAGGCGACCAGCCCGCCGCGCTGTTGGACACAGGTTTGGCCAACGCCCTGGGGGTCTCACCAGGACAGGAGGTGCGCATTCGGGTGAAAGCCCGCCCCTACGTCCGATCGGTGCAGGTCGTGGGGCTTCTAGCCCCTCGCGGAGCCGCGGGGTTCAGCCAGGCCGGGACAGTGTTTCTTCCTTTGTCGGTGGCGCAGCGGTGGTTTAATCTCCGCGAGCGTATCAACACTATCAGCTTGCGTTTAGCAGAAGGGGCCGATGCGCAGGCCGTACAACAAGCCGTGGCTTCGCGGCTGCCCGAGGGGCTGACAGTCCGGCCGCCGGCGGCTCGCAGCCGTGTACCCCGCAGCGCGCTGGAAATGGCCGAGCACGGACTGAACTTCGGCTCGGCTTTGGTGGTCATCCTAGGGGTGTTCATCATTCTCAACACGTTTTTGATGAACCTGAGCGAGCGGCGGCGGCAGTTGGCTATTCTCCGCGCAATTGGGGCCACACGGGGCCAGCTTGCCCGCATGGTGCTGGGCGAGGCGTTAGTGATGGGCGTTTTGGGCACGGTATTGGGGTGTGTGCTGGGCCCCTTCGGAGCACAATTCATTTTGGGGGCTATCGCGCAGGCCCAGGGCGCGGAGCCGCCGCCTTTGCATTTTGCGGCCGGGCCTTTCGTATTGGCAGCGTTGGTAGGGCCGCTGGTCTCGCTGGCCGCCGCCTACGTTCCTATGCGGATCGCCGCCCGCATTCCCCCGCTGGAGGGCATCCGGCCTGTGGTAAGCGTGGATCGGGCCGACGTCTCGCCCCGTATCATCTGGACCAGCCTGGTTCTGTGCCTCAGCGGCGGGATGGTGCTGGTGGGATGCATCCTGGGCTGGTTTCCCGCCGTGTGGTCGATACCCTCGGGAATCGTGTTCACCGTAACATGGGTGCCCGTCTTCCCGGGATTGCTGCGGCCGGTGGCGCCGCGATTGGCGGCGCTGTTGTTTCCGGTGCTGGGCACCGAAGGCCGCCTGGGATGCGTACAGCTTTTGCGCCGCAGCGCCCGGGCTGGCCTGACCGGCGGCGTGCTGTTTATCGCCGTATCGACAGGCATCGGCTTGGGCACCACCATCGTCAATAACGTCGAAGACGTGCGGACCTGGTACCGCCGGACCATGGTGGGCGACTTTTTTTTGCGGGCGATGTTTGCCAATCCGGCCACGGGCCAGACGGTGCCCATGCCGGAAAGCCTCGGCCCGCAAATCGCCCGCATCCCGGGAATCACCAACATCGATACGATCCGATTTCTCGGCGGCCAGGTGGCCGATACCCCGGTGGCCGTGGTAATCCGCGAGTTCACCGACCCCACCAACCTGCCTGTGGACCTGGCGCACGGCTCGCCCGACGAGGTTCGCCGCCGGCTGTTCCAGGGCGAGGCGGTGCTGGGCACCGTGCTGGCCAACCGGCTGGGGCTGAAGCCGGGCGACGAGTTCACTCTGCAAACCAGCGAAGGGCCGCGCCAGCTCCGCATGGCCGGCACCGCCATCGAGTACACGCTGGGGGGCAGCGTGCTGTACTTGGAGCGGACCTCGGCCGCCAAAATTCTGCCAGTCGAAGGAGTCGATGCATTCCTCATCACCGCGGCGCCGGAACACCGCGAGGCGGTTGGCCGACAACTCCAGGCCCTGGCCAAAGCCGAAGGTCTGATGCTCCACAACGCCTCGGAACTCAGCGAACTGCTCGAAGGCGTCATGACCGGCGTGGTCCACAGCCTCTGGGGGGTGCTGGCGCTGGGGTGCGTGATCGCGGCATTCGGCGTGGCCAACACGCTGACCATGAACGTTCTGGAACAAACCCGCGAGATCGCCCTCTTGCGAGTGGTGGCTATGACACGCCGGCAGGTCCGCAAGATGATCCTCAGCCAAGCCATCATTTTGGGGCTTATGGCCCTGCTGGCGGGCCTGGTTGCCGGCGTGGTCACCGCCTGGTTCATCAAGCAGTCCATGGTGCCGCTGCTGGGCTACGCAGTTGAGTTTGTCATCCATCCTGCCCTGCTAATAGGCAGCATGGTGGGAGGGTTGGCCCTGGTGATAGCCACCGCGCTGGTGCCAGCCGAACGCGCCGCGCGGCTGAATCTGCTGATCGCTTTGCAGTACGAGTGATCGTGACCGCATGCGCTTAATCGGCACAGGTTGCCCTGCCCGGTGCCATGAGATAGCATCCAAGAGGTTGCCTTGTAAGGTCGGTGGTGGCCTCTTGTGTGACCGTCTTCTGAGAGGCTGCCTGGGTATTTCGCTGTTGTCACTGGCAATTGGGTTGTTCCCGCAATGGCAGAGGAACATGGGATGAGTGCGTCAGATCAAGAAATCGGTGAAGTCCGGGTTAGTCGTCGGGCGTGGCTCGGGGGCGTGGCGGGGGCCATGGCGCTGGCAGGCTTTCCGGACGTGGCGGTGCTGGCGGCCGCCAGCCGCAAAGGCCGGATCAAACAATCGGTCTGCCTGTGGTGCTACCAGGGCTTCATGCAGAGGAAGAAGATGAGCCTGGACGAGTTCGCGGCGGCCTGCGCCAAGCTGGGCCTGCGATCCATCGAATTGGTGAACCCCGACCAATGGCCCACGCTCCAAAAACACGGACTCATCTGCGCCATGTGCAACAGCCACAGCATCCCCAAAGGGCTCAACCGCAAAGAGAACCATGAGGAGTGCCTGGCCCGCATCCGCAAGAGCATCGATGCGGCCGCCGAGGCCGGGTTCCCCAACGTCATCACGTTCTCCGGGAATCGCGAAGGGATGGATGATCAGGAGGGCCTGGCCAACTGCGTCCTCGCCCTGAAGAAGATTGCCCCCTATGCCGAACAGAAGAAGGTAACCGTCTGCCTGGAGTTCCTCAACTCGATCAATCACCGCGACTACATGGCCGATTCCACCCGATGGTGCGTGGAACTGGTCCACCGCGTCGGCTCGCCTCGAGTGAAGGTGCTGTATGATATTTACCACGCGGCCATGATGAAGGAGGACGTGCTGGCCGACATCCACAAGCACCACGAGTGCTGGGGGCATTACCATACCGGCGGGTATCCGGGCCGGAACGAAATCGACCACACCCAGACGCTCGACTACCGCAAGATCATGGAGGCGATTGCGGCCACGGGCTATCAGGGATACGTGGGGCAGGAATTCATTCCCAAACGGTCCGACGCTCTGAAGAGCCTGGAAGAGGCCGTGCGCCTGTGCGATGTGTAGTGCCGATCAGCCCTGGTGAGCCCATGGAAAGACGGTTCTTTGGTTCGAAGATTGGCAGGACGGCCCGGGGGATACTGCTGGCGATGGGGGTGGGGACCGCGGCGGTCGTGGCGGGTCTGTGGTGGCACGGCTGGGGTAGCCCCACGGGTCCGGACGCCCAGGCCCGGCCGGCTCCCAGCCCGCCCCCACTGGAAAACGCCAACCGGTCTCACCCCCTCTACCCTGCGCTGGAGCTGGCCCGGCGGATCGAGCAGCGTATCAGCTCCCAAATCCACGATTACCGGGCGACGCTGGTGAAGCGGGAACGCATCGGCAGCGAAATCCGCGAGGAGCACTTGCAGGTCAAAATCCGCCACGAGCCGTTCAGTGTGTACGTCTGCCGCCTCGATGCCCAGGGGCAGCCCGGCGATGAAGGCATCTTCGTCGATGGGCGGAACGACAACAAGCTGATTGGCTACACCAAAAGCTTCCCTGGGCGACTTCTGGGAACCGTGGCCATCGACCCGCGCGGCTCGATCGCCATGACAAACCAGCACTACCCCATTACCGAGATCGGCATCCTCAACCTTAGCCGCCGGATCATCGAGATCGTGCAGGAAGACATGGCCCACGAGGAGTGCCAAGTGGCTTTCCACGAGACAGAACTCGATGGCCGGCCGGTTACCTGCGTCGAAGTGGTACATCCCCAGCGCCGGCCCTACTTTCGTTTTCACCTCGGCCGGGTATATTTGGATCGCCAACTGGACGTACCGTTGCGCTACGAGGCCTACGACTGGCCAACTGAGCCCGGCGGCCAGCCCGAGCTGATCGAGCAGTATACCTACCGCGATCTGGAGCTGAATGTGGGGTTGTCGGACCGCGACTTCGACCCGAAAAACCCGGAGTACCATTTCCCGTAGGTCCGCGGAGGGGGCCGCGCTTTTCGCCGGGCCGCAGTTCGGCGCAGGCGACGTAGCGCATCCCCCCATAACTTTGAGGGCCCAGCGTTGGGGGTACGTGCCGCCACGGCCCACCGAAGGGGCGGTTGAGCAGGGACTTCTGGCCCAATATGTAGGGGATCCGCTGGATACCCACTAATCGGAGGGGCGTTCTTCGGAAAGCGACCTGGACAATTGAGCCCCGTTCGGGTACTTTCCGCTCGCTCTTCTACCGAACTGATTTGCGGGGACGGATCCCCGTTTGCTTTGCGTCCGGAGGCATGGATGGCTTCAGGCGCATTGCCGCGCGCCGTCGCGGCCGCCCCCATCGCGCGACCTCAAGACTTCGTTCTGCCGATCGGGCTGATCGCCAGTGTGCTGGTGATTTTGATCCCGCTTCCGGCCGCGCTGATGGACGTGCTGCTTTCGGCCAATATAACTCTGGCGGTCGTCATTTTGTTGACGACGGTTTACGTGAAGACGCCGCTGGAGTTCAGCATCTTTCCGTCGCTGTTGTTGGCCACTACTCTGTTGCGGCTGGTGCTCAACGTGGCCACCACGCGGCTAATCCTCACCCGCGGCGGCAGCGAAGGCATGGCAGCCGCCGGCGGGGTGATCCAGAGCTTTGGCGAATTCGTCGCAGGCGACGATATCGTCGTGGGGCTGATACTGTTCGTAATCATCGTGGTCATCCAGTTCGTGGTGATTACCAAGGGGGCCACGCGCATCAGCGAGGTGGCGGCACGCTTCGCTTTGGACGGCATGCCCGGCCGGCAGATGGCCATCGATGCCGACCTGAATGCGGGCATTATCGACGAGCACGAAGCTCAGCGCCGCCGTCAGGAAATCACCCGGCAGGCCGACTTCTTCGGTGCCATGGATGGTGCCAGCAAGTTCGTGCGGGGTGACGCCATCGCCGGAATCATTATCACGCTCATCAATATCATCGGCGGGTTGGCCATCGGAGTACTGGAAGCCGGAATGCCGCTCGGGCAAGCGGCCTCGGTGTTCACCAAGCTGACGATTGGCGACGGCCTGGTGAGCCAGGTCCCCGCGTTTCTGATTTCCTTGGCAGCTGGCCTTTTGGTCACCCGGAGCAGTTATGAGGTCAACCTGCCTTCGGAGTTTCTCAAGCAGTTGTTCGTGCGGCCGCAGGCGCTGGTGGTGGCGGGTGGTTTCTTGGGGATACTCATTTTCACCAACTTGCCGCGAATCCCCCTATTCGCGCTGGCCTCGGGCTGCGTGGGGTTGGCCGTGGTGCTGTCGCGCCGGGCAGCCCGCGCCCAGGCCGCCGAATTGGCCCAGAAAAAAGCCGAAGAAGCCAAGCCGCCGGCTGAGCGCGTCGAAGACTATCTGCTGGTCGATCCCATGGAGCTGGAGATCGGCGTGGGGCTCATCCGGCTGGCCGACCCCAAGCGCGGCGGCGACCTTTTGGAACGCATCCAGCGGATCCGGCAGAACGTGGCAGCGGAGATCGGTATCATCCT
>Ga0315298_1004275_pt1 | contig 21541 bp, 19 predicted proteins | sample WHS_1_MG_FD_203077 | JGI IMG/M metagenome (GOLD analysis project Ga0315298, IMG submission 203077) | Extremophilic microbial mat communities from Washburn Hot Springs, YNP, Wyoming, USA - WHS_1_MG | ecosystem: Environmental > Aquatic > Thermal springs > Hot (42-90C) | place: USA: Wyoming...
AGCGAAACTATGAGGTAGGGTTTATCCGTGAGAATCTCATTCGGCTCTGTATAGTAGACCTTTGCCAATCGTATTATTGTGTTAGTAGTGTTGCTTGCATCTGTATATTTGTAAGAGCCTGAGAGCAAGCCTGTTGTCTCATTAAGATCAATGAATGTTGGCGAGGACATAGAGGGGGAATGAGAGATGCCTATGGAAACGATGCCTGGGTAGAATGATTTGTAAACGCTCGTATCAACATCAACAATTGTGCAATTTGATGCATTGACTGAGGTTATGTTTGCGGGTACGAGGCCAATGTCTATGTAGATATCACCAGAACGATAGTAAAGAGAGGTGAAGTTGCCTATTAGATCGGTGCCAAGGTCTGCACAAATCTCAACATATATGTTTGGGTTGGAGAGAGAGGTATCTACATATGTGCCGGTTGCTGTATCATAAGAGAGTGTTGCAGTCGTACCGTTTGAATAAACCAGCCGCCCACTCGTGACTGCAGCACTCTGTATATTGAAAAGCAGAAGTGAAAGTAGGAGTGAAAGCACTGCAACGCTTTCAGGGCAAATGTTCCTGCTTTTCTTATTCATTCATCTCACTCCCGCAGGGTTAAATCCCAAGCCATTTTGAGATGGCTGCAAACACGTTGTATGCATACTGTGTAATCTCTGAGACATACTCATCCTGGTGGATAACGTGCATCGTGCCCTCCTCACCTGGGGATGGGAGGCGCGCACTCATATTGCTAACGGTGAAGTTGTACTCGCTAATGAGTGCTGTCCCGTTTGTCTGCTGTAGCTCTGCGCCTGTATTTGTATCGAACAGCTCAATGTAAAGGGAGTAATTTCCCACATACTCTGATGCCTGCAGGTATGCATATTCCGGAGTATAGATCTTGTTGCCGGTCGGGATTATTGCAAAATCAACAAGGCCGTTCTTTGTTTTAGTCTCACCATAACTTACGGATTTGAGACCGCGGTAGGGTGTTGTTGTATTATCTATGCGCTGGATTGGCGAGAACAGGCTTATACCGTTAACTTCAGTGATGTGGACCGTAACATTTGCTGGAATGCCGTCGCTGTCAGTAACATTTACTGTAAGGTTATAGGGCCTGCCAACATCCGGGAATACATTAGATTCTGTGCCGTTTATGAATGTGCGCACGAGATATGTCTTCTGTATTGTGAGCGTATTGCTGCTCTGGTTATTGCTCGGGTCGCAGTCCGCAATTGTTGTTGTGGAGAGGTTTGCAAGGATTGTGTGCGGGCCGGATGCATTCAGCCCAGTATCAAGCGTGAATGAGCGTGTTGTGGATGTGTAGCGCGTAAGTCCGCCTGCAACAGTCAGCGTTTGGACTGGCTGCCCGTCAAAATATACATCCACGTTTATGGGTTGGGTAATATCTACATTGCCATCATTTCTTATGCCCACTGTTACCAGCACCTGCCCGCCTGCATACTGTGTAGAAGGCGTAAGTGTTACACTGGTTACTGCGGGGTCAGGGCCTATACAGAAGGAGGAGTTCATCCCATTTATAACATAGTATTTTGTGTATTTTGCAGTATCTGGGGGGGAAACTACACCTGTGAATATCGAGTAGGATGTGCCTCGTGATGCGCCTGAGTAGCCACCTGTACATCCCCATGCGTAAAGGTCCGCTACTGGTTCACACACACCAATCTGGAAGTAAGGCATATCAACAGTGTTTGTTGCTGAGCCAGAGGAAGTATAACTCGTAACACCAGTAATGGTTAAGGAAACATTTCCTGTGGAGGGGGTATAGGAAGCTTCAACATCATTGGTGGAATAGGTACCTCGGAGATGGCTCTTCGGACCGACTGCAATGAATGTATCCGATTCTGTGAATACCTCATCATCTGAAACTATTGCATAGATATATGCTGGGTAGACTGCTGTACCGCTGTAGAAGTTGTACGGGCCCACTGGCTGGCCGCCCACATTATTGATTGTACTCATACAGCAGGAACCGGAGCAGTTTACTAATTGCGTGTGGTCTTTCCCCGTATTATCCTTTGAGATGTTCTGGAATCCAGAAACATTCCCTGTACGGTACACGAACATTGCATACTTATTCTGAATCTCGCCGATGTTCGCGGGGTTATCCACGCATACCTGTATTACTGTGTCGGGGTTCCCACCCACTGAGTCCATATACGACTTACTACCTGTATCCCAACTCATGTTTACTGGGACGCGCTCGGCTGGATTAAAACTCACATTGAGAATTGTTGCATTTATTATGGCCGCAAATGATAGCGGCAGGGCAAACAGCAATAGGGTAAAGATAAGCTTTTTTATCATAGAGATGCACCGTTCTGTGAATATTTTAGCGTGTATTATTTAAATATTAAAGGGGAATAAGAGCAGTAAAAAGATGTGAAAGTTATGGGAAAAAATTCGCCCATCATTGCTCTAATTGTGCTTATTGCATTTTCTACCGTGGTTGTTAGTGCAAAGAGCTACTCTCTAGAAAATGCATACGAAAATATTACGATACTTGATGATGGAAGAGTGCATGTTATTGAGAAGATTGAATATGATTTGCACTGCGAGGGAGATTATTTTAGGGAATTATACCTTCAGAAACCTCCTGAACTTGAGATAGAGAATGCTAAAGGGTACTGCATAGGTGCAACGTGCAGGTTTAGGATCGATGAACCAGGTGTATCTGTAAGCGGGCAGAGAGAACTCATAAATGAGCTCGTTGGTGGCGGGTGCGGAAATGTTACCGCGGTTTTTGAGTATGATGTGAAAAAACAGGTTATAATCTATCCCGATACTGCACAATTCTTCTATAGGGTGTGGGATGATTGGTGGGATAAGCCGACAAATCTGTATGTTACAATCAATCTGCCTGGGAATGTAAAGGATACGACTTACTATGTGCATTATGATTATGTTGCATTCACACCTCTAAAAAATTACAACGGGTCGGACGCCATATTTATTGAGACTTGGCAGCCAGAGCAGAGGTTATTAGAAGTAAACTTACTGATGCCGAAAGGGTGGTTCAAAGAGAATGAAGGGTATTTTAGGTATAGGAATGATATGAGGAAGAAAGATATTGTTGAGATTGATGAGAAGACTGTAAAAGAGCTTGAGGGCAAGAGACTCGCTACACTGTTCTTGATGGTTTTTACTGTGATATTTCTATTATTGCCGTTTTTTGTAATCGCATTTGCATACATTTTCTTTGGGAGGGAGAGTTCACCTGAGGAGGTTGGATATGTGGGAGTTTATGAGCGGGAACCTCCCGAAGGGATATCTCCAACTGAGAGCATATTCTTCATTACAATGTCATCGAAATATGGATATGAGGAGTTAGGGCGTGCACTGTCTGCAACAATGCTCACACTTGTTAATAAGGGGGCCTTTGATATTGTTGAGAGGCCACAAGGGAATAGCGATAAAAAGGATATTGTATTTATTGTGAAAGAGCCTAAAGAGAGTCTTCTGAGTTATGAAGAGAAACTTTTCAATTTCATGAAAGCAAATGCTGTTAATGGAGAGATTAACCTGGATAAATTCGCAAAACAGATGAACAATTCTTTGGGTTTCGCAAGATTCTTGAGAGAATGGAATAGAACGATAGAAAGTAGCATAGAAGAAAAAAGATATGCTGATTTAACCGGGTTCAACATAGCGGTTGTTTTTATTGCGCTGCATATTTTCCTTAGCTTTATAACCTCCTGTGGGTCTGAAGAGATCCCTTTGCTTTACTATGTACCAATGATTGCATTTCTTCTTGATTTCTTGTTATTGGCCGTATTGCTAGGTAAGAAATACTGGCTGGGCAGGTGGACAAAGGAGGGAAGAATACTTAACTTGAAGTTTGAAAATTTCAAGAAATATCTTGCGGATTTCAGCGCGCTTGAAGAGCACCCGCCCGAGAGTGTAAAGATCTGGGATAAGTATATGGCATATGCAGTTGCTCTGGGTGTTGCGGAAAAAACAATAGAGGCAATGAAAAAATTGAGGCCCGAACTGGTAAATCAATCTCATTTTGTGCCAGTGTACACACATTATGGTACATATCATGCATTCACACATAGTGTTTCGATGGCGGCTGCTAGCGCATCACACCATAGAGGAGGAAGAGGTGGTGGCGGGTTTGGCGGAGGAGGCGGAGGTGGGGGAGGCGGTGCCAGATAGATTTTATTCCCCTTTTTTCTTGTTCTTTGCTGTGCGTTTTGTTATACTTCTTAGTTTTTCGTTGTTGCAGTTGCAAGAAGTTTGTCTCTTCTTTTTATCGAATTATCTATCAGGAAAAGGAAAAGAGGCGCGGGCTTCTCTAATCGGCTTTTGAATTCGGGGTGGGCCTGTGTACCTATCCCAAGGCCGTTTGGCCACTCTGCCACCTCTGCAATGCCGGAGTCTTTGTGCCTACCTGAGAATATGAGGCCGTGCTCTTCAAGATCCCGGACAAACTCTGGGTTAACTTCATAGCGATGCCTGTGCCTCTCCTCAACCGTTTCGGAATTATAATAGGCGGCGGCAACTGTACCGGGGACAAGATGCATTATATATGAACCGAGACGCATCGTGCCGCCTTTCTTATCTATTGTCTTCTGCTCTGGGAGGAGGTCTATCACTGGGTGTGTGGTCTCGGGGTTTATTTCTGATGAATGTGCATCAGGCCACCCAAGCACATTGCGTGCATACTCCACAACCATAAGCTGCATCCCTAAACAGAGGCCAAGGTATGGAATATTATTAGTGCGCGCATAGTTGATCGCATTAATCTTGCCTTCAATACCGCGTTTCCCAAACCCGCCGGGCACTATGATCCCGTGATAATTTGAGAGGATGGTTGGGTCGCTCTCCTCTAATTGCGTAGAATCTATGAAATCCACTTTCGGCTTAACGCTGTAATGTGCAGAGGCATGGACTATTGATTCATAAACAGAGGCATATGCATCGCGTGTAGAAGTATACTTACCTATTAATGCAATACGCACCTCTCCGTTTGAGGGGGAGATTACATTATTCACAAGCGAATTCCACTGCGCAAGATCTGGCGGGGTGGGGTCTATATCGAGGCGGGATGCAAGCGCATTCATTATCCCTTGGTCGTTGAGTATCTTCGGGAGTTCATATATTGTTGCAAGTGTTGGGTCATCATATACATATTCAGGCTTTATGTTCGCGAAAAGTGCGATCTTTTCTATTGCCTCCCTTGTTAGCGGTTCATCCTCTCTGCATACAATAGCATCCGGACGCAGGCCAAGGCTTTGTATGAGACGGTTGGCGTGCTGGGTTGGTTTTGTCTTTGGCTCGCCCTTACTCAAACTCGGCACGCGCGTGAGTTGGATGGTCATGAAATACTTCTCTTCATAAGATAGCTGGCGGATTGCCTCTATAAAATATGAATTCTCCAAATCGCCAACTGTACCGCCAACCTCTATAACTACAAAATCTGCATTTGTCTCATCGCCGAGACGTCTTATCCAGTCTTTAAGTTCGTTCGTAAGGTGCGGCACGATCTGAACATCGCGGCCAAGAAATCGGCCCTCGCGCTCCTTCTGTATAATGTGCTGGAAGATCTTTCCCCCTGTAATGCTTGAGAACTTATTCATGGAGATGTTAAGAAAACGCTCGTATGTGCCGAAATCCATGTCAACTTCCGCGCCATCATCAAGAACGAATACCTCGCCATGTCTGAAAGGGTTCATCGTGCCGCAGTCAACATTAAGATAACCGTCAAACTTCAGCGGGACTGCTTTATACCCTTTCAGCTGGAGGAGTTTGCATATAGAAGCAGTGAGGATTCCTTTCCCAAGGCCCGACATTATTGAGCCGATAATCGCGATGTATTTTCTCTGTGCGGAGGGCATCATAGATATATTGCACCAAGGATTAAATAGTTTGATGTTTAGATTTTGTGCATGAAGAATTTACTGGCAATTTTTATTGCGTTTGCAATTCTCACGAATGTGGTTGTGTATGCTGAATCTGCCGGCACGATCACGATCGATTTCTATTATGGGGTTGGGTGCCCGCACTGTGCTGCAACTGAAAAGTTGTTTGAAAAACTTGGGCAGGAGTATAAGTTGAACATTACAAAATATGAGGTTTATAGAAACAGCACAAATAGAGAGAAAATGATTGAAGAATATCAAAAGTTCAATGTGAGCATAAATGAGGGAGGGGTGCCCACTACAATAGTAAATGGGAAGGCTTTTGTTATTGGTGAACTCAGCGAGGAACAGTGGAGAGAGCTGTTTTCAGCATGTATTAATGAGACGTGCCCCAGCGGAGTGCTAACTCAGAAGAAGTTTGACCTCATGCAGGAGAATGGAAAGCTTACCTGGACTGTGTTAATTGGTGCTGCGCTCGTTGACTCAATAAATCCGTGTACACTCGCAATAATGGTAATTCTCATAAGTGCAATATTGTACTCAAAAGGGAAGAAGGATGCATTGGTGAGCGGGCTCCTCTTCTCATTAACTACTTTCATCATGTACTTGCTTTACGGGCTCTTCATAAAAGAGGCTGTTTCTTACTTCAACATAGCAGATGTGTTTTATATCATTGTAACGATTGGTGCGCTTGCGCTCGCAATTATGGAATTCAATGCGTATCTCAATTATAAGCCGGGTTTCCTCGCTGTTGAGATGCCTTTATTTTTGAGGCCGTATGCACATGCTGTCCTTGAGAAGGCCACGAGCCCGTTGGGTGTTGTTATTGCTGCCCTGTTCTGCTCACTTTTCCTGCTTCCCTGTTCTTCCGGCCCTTATCTTATGGTGCTCGGGATGCTTGCAAAATCTATCACACCGGAAGCGCTCACTTATCTCATAATATACAATATGGTTTTCATACTGCCGATGATTGCAGTGACTTTTGTTGTGTACTTGGGAAAGACAACGATTGAGCGTGTGGGTGAGATGAAAGAAAAATACATCAGAGAGATTCATTTGGCTTCGGGAATTATCCTGTTCCTACTATTCCTGATTATGCTGAATGAAATTGTGAAATTCGTATAAGTGAAATCAAAGAAAACATATCTGAGAGATTCAACTGGGTTCGAATTATCTTTTTAGTTCTGCTTTCTTTCTTGATCATTTTTGATTGTACTAAATGAGACTGTGAAATTCGTATGAGTGAAATGAAAGAAAAACATAGCAAGGAAATTCAGCGGGGTTCGGGAATTATCCTGTTCCTACTATTCCTGATTATGCTAAATGAAATTGTGAAATTTGTATGAGTGAAATGAAAGAAAACATATCTGAGAGATTCAACTGGGTTCGAATTATCTTTTTAGTTCTGCTTTCTTTCTTGATCATTTTTGATTGTGCTAAATGAGACTGTGAAATTTGTATGAGTGAAATGAAAGAAAATACGTGCAGGAGTTGAACCGGGGTTCGAATTATCTTTTCTCTTTTGCTTTTTCTTTCTTGATCATTTTTGATCATGCTAAATGAAACTGTGAAATTCGTATGCATGAGTGAAATGAAAGAAAAACATAGCAAAGAGATTCAACGGGGGTTCGGGAATTATCTTTTCTGTTTTGCATTTTCTTGATCTTTTTTGATTGTACTAAAAGAATGTGTGAATTCACAAAAATAAAGGGGTTATTTGGGAGAGGGTTCGCTTATGCTCTTTATGAATTTTGCCACGTTTTTCTTATACCCGCCGGTAAAATAGCTTAAATGAGAAACCGAGAGGGTTGCAACGGGTTCCCTACCACATAGATATGCCATATCTTTGAGCACATTCTTAGAGCTGAAACCGCCGCTTGTGCAGAAGAAAGCAATGCTGCGGAACTTTTGCTTAAACTTGAGTATGTAAGCCTTTACTGGTAGGGAAAGCCCGCCTGCCCATACAGGTGTGCCTATTATAACCAGATCATAGTTAGATGGGTCGTTTTTAGGTTGTTCGATCTCTGCAAGCTTGTTTAGAAATACATCTTTACCTGTACGGAGCGCACCTAAGAGCCCGCGCCTGTCTTTCTTATCTTCTATCTTCTCTAGCTCTGCACCTATCCCGCTCGCAATTAGCTGTGCAACTGCTGCTGTGGTTCCTGTGCGTGAGTAGTAAACAACAAGCGATTTTGCAGGCATAAGGGAAGATTAGATCTAGTTGGGTATATAAGTGTTTGTTTATGTGAGGGAGGAGGGGTTGGTGTGAAAAAATGTTACTAGAGTTACATCAAAGAAAATAATCAGAGCATATTAACAGCGGCCTTGAGCGCTTTCATTGTGTAAGGTTCTATTTTCTTGGATTTGAGCGCTTTCTTGAAGTCCATCCAGATGTATCCTTCTCCCTCTTCATTAAGCCGCACTTTGCCTGGGTTTCGTGCACGGCACAAAAAGTCAAACATTATGAAATGCTTTTTCTTCCAGAAAACCGGGTCGTGGATGAATTCATGGGTTATAACGTGTTTAAGGCCATAAATATCCAGGTTTGTCTCCTCTTTTATCTCGCGAATAACTGCGTGTTCAATATTCTCCCCAAGCTCTATGTGCCCACCTGGAATACAGTACATCCCGTGCCATTTATGGGAGCGCATGAGAAAAACCCTGTTCTTGTCATCAAGTATTATGGCCCCCACAACGGGTTCAGGAAAATACTGGTGCTCTTTCACAAGGAGGATTGCATCTAGAAGACCGTATGCATAATCAGAACACCCAAATGATGTGAAGTAGTCGCCTTTTTCATAATAGTACTTTGCATCTGAGTAATATTGAGAGGCGAGGTCATACTGAATGGCAAAGTTGTGCTTTAAATCTTTGCACTTCTCAAGGAGTTTCGAAAGAAGGTGGAGACTCCTTCTTGCCCTCTGCTTCTCATTTTTTGCCATGGCGGGGCTATGATTTCTGCGTTCAGGATTCTTATCTTGCGCCATGGTGTGGTTGTGTTTTTCTGCTTTTATAAATGTTTGAATTCTCAAAAATAGCATGCTTACTATTGCAGACCTTAAAGGCAGAATGAAAGTGAAAGTGACGGAAGTGGAAGAGGTAATGCGCAAGGTCATGCCGGAGAGAGAGCCGAAGAGCGTGTACTCGCTTGCATGGGATTTTCTGTCCAGGGGCGGGAAAAGAATAAGGCCATACTTGCTTCTCACCACCGTTGAAGCGTTTAATGGAGATTATAAGAAAGCATTGGATATTGCCGCAGCAGTTGAAATATTCCACAACTTCACGCTTGTGCACGATGACATTGAAGATTCTTCAGAGATGAGAAGGGGAAAACCGTGCCTCCATATTATGCATGGCATTCCGCTTGCAATCAATGCCGGGGATGGAATGTTCGCCCACGTTTTCAAGGCGCTCTACATGTCAGAGCTCAGTGCAGAACAGAAGGAGAAGGTGCTTGGGATGTTTGCAGATGCGTTCATCGGCGTTGTTGATGGACAAGGGTATGAAATAGACTGGATAGAGAAAAAAAGGTGGGATATTTCAGAAGAGATGTATCTTGCAATGGCTGGGGGTAAAACTGGAGAACTCATGGCTGCGTGCACAAGAATAGGCGCATACCTTGGCGGTGCGAGCGAGCGCGAGAGTGAGGAGATGAGGTTGTTTGGATACGAAGTTGGGCTCGCATTCCAGATACAGGATGATGTGCTCAATCTTATAGGCGAGGAGGAAAAGTATAAGAAAGAGATTGGCGGGGATATCCGAGAGGGCAAAAGAACACTCATTGTGATTAAGGCGCTTGAGAGGGTTCAAGAAAAAGAGAGAAAAGAACTCATAGAGATACTTGAGAAGAAGGAGAACACAAAAGAGGAAATCGCACGTGCAATTAAGATAATGGATGAGTGCGGTGCTATAGAATATGCCAGAAATTATGCTGATAGACTGGTCAAGAGCGCAAAGGGTAGGTTGGCTGTGATAAAGAATGCTCAGAAAAGGGAGGAAGTGGAACTCCTTGCGGACATGTTTGTAAAAAGAGAGGAGTAGAATGTCGCCTAAAGAATATACTACAAGGGTCTCAAAAATTAGTGAGTGGGCCAGCGGGCTTAAATCGATCTATCTTGTGTTTGATGGGGAAAAAATGGATTACAAGGCCGGGCAGTACTTGATGATGAGCGCAGAAATTGATGGGAAGAAGGAATCCCGGGCCTATTCAATTGCCTCTGCACCACAGGATGAAGCGGTCGAGATCGTATTCAGAGTGGTTGGGTCTTTTACAAAATACCTGGATACGCTTAAAGTCAATGATACGGTTAAGGTCATTGGGCCATTCGGCCATCTCACAACTGAAACCGCAAAAGAAAAAAACCTCATATTCATTGCAACAGGTACTGGCATTTCGCCTTTACTGAGCATGGTCAGGGATATACACAAGAAGGCGATGTGTGGGCATTTTGACTCAATCACTCTGCTTTATGGTACGCGGTACAAGAATATGCTCGTGCACAGGGAAGAGCTTGAACTGCACGAGAAAACATGCCCTCATTTCAGGTTTGTGCCCATTCTGAGCAGGGAGGAAGGATGGATGGGAAGAAAGGGCCATGTCCAGCAGCATCTCCCGGAGTTTATAAGAAAAGATGCTGATTATTTTGTGTGCGGCCTCCGCGAGATGACGGATGAGATAGAGAAGATACTCAGCGAGAAAGGGGTCGCTAAGGAAAACATACATTTAGAGAGATATTAAGAAAAAGTGGAAAAGTATAGAAGGCAGTAAATCTTATTTTATTGTTTCTGCTCGGTTATGTTGTTTGCGGCCATATATTCTCTATAAGTTTCTAGCTCGTTGCGAGAACTGATTATGATGTTTGCAAGACAGTTAGGGCCGTCATACCACTGTCTCTTTGGCAGCGGTTCTGTGCGCTCATATGTTATGCCCGTTGCGTTTTGTATGTATACGCACGCCACATCCGCGGAGGATTGGTTGTCAACTGAAATCTCAAGTACATAATCGCCTGCTGGCAGCGTGCGCTGGCCGCTCTTGCGTCTGAGCAGGAGAAGCGCCCAATCATCTGGCACGCGAATAAGAGAGGTGTTGAACCCCATCACGCTCTCTTTTGAGGGTGTGCTATTCACAATAGGATAGAGCTGGTAAGAAATTGCCGTATCTGGGGAGAGGATGAACGTGCGTCGAACAAATATGCCTATGGAATCTATGTTTACATCGCTGTCAAAATGCAAAATGCGCCCATAAGTCCTCTTGTCGTATATGCCTGTGTAGTTTCCCACATCAAGAAGCACATAATCCCTCTTGCAATAACCGGTGCTGGAGTTGTTGCATTCGTAATAGGAGGTCTTGTTTGTCTGTGTCACAACATTTGTGAAGTTGCCGTATGGAAGGATTTTCACAGCGTTCGTGTAGACATCATTTGAAGCATTATTATCAAAGAAGACTTTTGTATCGTCAAGGAAGACGACTGCAGTAAGGTTTGCCGGGCCGTCAATAGTTGCCGGGAGCATAACCTCTTTTGTTATGTTGCTGGTGTACATCTCCTTGTAGATATCCTCTCCATTAAGGCGTATGTGCAGCGTGTATGAAGCATCTGGGTTTGTAGATTCAACCCGTATCCTTGCAGGGAATACCGAGCCAAGAGTGAGTGGAGATACATTCTGAACCTCAAATGAAACAACAGATACATCTGCTGTTTTTGCCTGCTGTCCCGGTGGCTGCGTAATACAGCCAGCAACAAAGAATGCAAGAATTAATGCAAGTACAATGCCCTGTTTTGCCATGGCATATTGTTGAGAAGTCAACAATTAAATAACTGGGGGCTCACAGCTGGACGGCACCTATTTATTAAAATTTCAACTTTTAAATGAGGGAAGGTGTAACTGTGATTACCGCACGCGAGATCAACCAAAAATTCCTTAAATACTTTGAGAGTAGAGGGCACGCCATTATTCAGTCGTCTTCAATCATCCCGGAAAACGACCCGACCGCGCTGTTCATCAGCGCCGGGATGCACCCGCTTGTCCCGTTCCTGCTCGGCCAGCCACATCCACGTGGAAAACGGTTGGCGAATATACAAAAATGCCTGAGAACAGATGATATAGATGAGGTCGGTGATGGGTACCACCACACATTTTTCCTGATGCTTGGGAACTGGTCACTCGGCGATTATTTCAAGAAAGAGGCAATTGAGATGAGTTGGGAGTTCCTTACAAGCAAGGATTGGCTCGGCCTGGATAAGGATAGGATTGCCGTAACCTGTTTTGCTGGGGATGCAGATGCCCCAAAAGATGAGGAAAGCGCACAGATTTGGCAGTCGCTCGGCGTTCCAAAGGAGAGGATCTTCTTCAACGGAAAGGAGGATAACTGGTGGGGACCGGCTGGAATGACCGGGCCGTGCGGGCCGGATACAGAGATGTTCTACTACACGGGCAAAAAGGAAGCTGAATGCGATAAGGAAGGGTGCGGGCCAGGGTGCCACTGCGGCTTGTGGGTTGAGATTTGGAATGATGTATTCATGCAGTATAACAAGACAAAAGAGGGCACATTTGAAAAAATCAAGCAGAGAAATGTTGATACAGGAATGGGTCTGGAAAGAATAACTGCAGTAATGCAGGGGGCAGCAAGCGATTACGAAACAGAATTGTTTGCGCCTGCAATGAAATGGATCCGCGAAAACTCAAAAAGCTATAATGAGAGAAGCGCACGCATAATCGCAGATCATCTCCGCGCCGCCGTGTTTGTGCTTGCTGATGAGAGAGGGGTTGTGCCAAGCAATGTGGAGCACGGATATATTTTGAGACGGCTCATACGTAGGGCAATCCGCCACGGAAGGCTGTGCGGGCTCCCGGCACCCTTCTGCAGAAAGGTTGCTGAGATATTCATAGAGATATATGGGGATGACTGGCCTGAACTCAAAAAGAACAGAGAATTTGCACTGGCAGAGCTTGAGAAAGAGGAGGCGCGGTTCGCAGAGACGATTGAGCGCGGGCTCAAGGAGTTTGAGAAAATAATAACTGAAATGCAGGGGGAGATTATTGACGGGAAGAATGCATTCCTGCTATTCCAGAGCTATGGGTTCCCGCTGGAAATCACAGAGGAATTGGCACGTGAGCGGGGCAAAAGTGTTGATAAGAAAGGGTTTGAAGCGGAGCTTGAGAGGCATAAGGAACTATCGCGAATGAGCACAACACAGAAGTTTGCTTCGGGGCTGGCCGATTACAGCGAGAAAACCGTTGCGCTCCACACAGCAACGCATCTCCTGCACGCGGCATTAAGAAAGGTTCTTGGAGAGCATGTCAGGCAAAGGGGATCAAACATAACACCAGAACGGTTGAGGTTTGATTTCTCGCACCCTGAGAAGATGACCCCGGAACAAATCAAGCAGGTTGAGGACCTGGTAAACTCCTGGATCAGACAAGGTATTGCTGTGGAAAGAAAGGAAGAAACGATTGAGGAGGCAAGAAAAGAGGGGGCACTCGCTTTCTTTGACGCAAAGTATGGAGAAGTGGTATCTGTATATACAATCCCGGGTGCGAGCAAGGAGGTGTGCACCGGGCCACACGTAAACAACACAGCCGAACTTGGTTCATTTAAAATCATTAAAGAAGAGGCAGTAAGCGCGGGCGTCAGAAGAATAAAGGCTGTGATAGAAAAGAAGTAATGTGTATTGCCTCTTTTTCTAGCTGGTGGGGGCACGCACTCTCGGGCAGAGGGTGCTTTCATATATATTTAAGGCGTGTCTCGTCCTGTTATTTTCTTGAATATGTATTTGATGTTTTCCCAGTGCGTGCCCTCCCAGTAGGCTTTGTTGCATTTTGGACACAGCCAGAACCTCTCCTTGCGGGCAAGAACATCTGGGGGAACATGGCCGGCGGCTTCTTCCTTGGTGATGGGTTCTAATTCTGTATTGCATATGGAACAGCGTGTGTGGTTTGGAAATGGTAGCTCAATCCCAAGTTGGGTGACTATTTGACGGATCTGTTCTTCTGAATCAACGCTCTCAATGAGAAGACACTGCACCTGCTTTGCCTGGCACCTCTCATATAATTCCTTATCTCGGGTTACAAGAACACGGCCCTCTGCTCTTGCCAGTTCTATAAGTTCAGTATCGTTGCGTGGACGAACATACTCAGTATCAACACCATATATGCGTAGGAGTACTGCTGCATTCTTGAGCATTTCATCTAGTAAGAGCTTCATCTTGTCGCCTCTAAATATATGTGCTCAGTATTAATATCATAAATGCATGTGTGTACTGCTGCATTCCTGAGTATTTCATCTAGTAAGAAATTTCATCCGAACCTCCAAAAAAGACGTACTAAAAATATCATAAATGCATATGAGTACTGCCACATTCTTGAGCATTTCATCTAGTAAGAGAGTTCATCCAAACCTCAAAAAAAGAGGTACTCAGTATATCATAAATGCATGTGTGTACTGTTGCATTCCTGAGTATTTCATCTAGTAGGAGATTTCATCCGAACCTCTAAAAAAAGATGTACTCAAAATATCATAAAGGCATATATGTGCTACTGCATTCCTATGCGTTTCGTCTAGTGGGAGATCATCCGAACCTCTAAAAAAAGATGTACTCAAAATATCATAAAGGCATATATGTGCTACTGCATTCCTATGCGTTTCGTCTAGTGGGAGATCATCCGAACCTCTAAAAAAAGATGTACTAAAAATATCATAAAGGCATATATGTGCTACTGCATTCCTATGCATTTCGTCTAGTGGGAGATTCATCGATCTAAAAAAGATGTACTCAAAATATCATAAAAGCAAAAGAGGATTTCTTTATTGAGGATTTCATCAAGAGGGGGTTTTATCTAATCGTCCTTAAAAAGAGGGCAGTCGATCACGAGAGATTCAAACTCACCTCCCTCGCCAGCAATATTTATGCCGTATTTTTTATGGAGCTGCACCAGTTTATCTATATCCTTCTCCGTAATCTCGCGGTTAAGCCAATATTTCTTGTCAAGGCCTTCGGCCGCAACTGCGGTAAATACAAATTTGAATCCGTCTTTTATGAGGCGTCTCATGTGCATTTCCTGGTCAACATGCCACAGTGGGGAGAATACGCACACACCTATCCTGTCGCAGAGAGCTTCTATGCGCGAACGCTGGTAATCTGAACTTATTGCACCAGTAATAACCCCTTCTATGCCGTATTGCCGAACGGCCGTTCTGAGCGCCCGTTCAAGATCTTCGAGTTCTTTCTCCTTCTCGCCAAGTGTCGCCTGCACTATCTGCGGGAGGTGCATCCTGCGTGCGTGCTCTTCTGTTGCATCGATGCGCGGCGTATGGAACATGTACGATTCTTTATTCTCGCTTTTGATTGTGATAAGACAGCGCGGTTCATAATTGCGCTGTTTCATTAGGTAAAGAGCATATGCACTGTCCTTGCCTCCTGTGTAAAGCGCTGCCAAAGGGATGTTCCTACTATAATACCTGCTGAGCAGGGCGTTGATACTCTCTCCTTCCTTCCTTGCGAGCCTGCGCAGGAGTTTTGCCGTTCCTGAGCCATACTGCACGGCCTTCTTTGGGCGGGAGAAGTACTTTTCATTTAAGGAATAGTACTCTTTGAGAATCTTCCTAAGTACTGATTTATTTTTGAGGAGCGGTTCTGGGAGTGAGAGTGCAAGATGGATGAGCGTGCGATCAAGATAGGGAACACGCAACTCTATGTTGTTGTGCATTGCAACACAGTTGTCTCTGTATAGGTCGCGCTCGTAAATGCTCCTCAGCGAGCTGAGCTGTTCGCTGTGTATGCTGTGGCCCCCGCGGAAACGCGCATACCCTGCAAACAAGTCATCTGCACCAAGACCGGAGTAGATTACCTTTGTGCCGTTCTGTCTGGCGCGCTTGGCTGCAAAATAGAGCGATGACGCAATGCTTACCTTTACTGCATCAGAAGAATCTATAACATGGCAGATGTGCGGAAGTTCTGCTTTGAGGTTTTCAGGTGTAATCTCCGCTTCAAAGAGCCGGAAGTTGTACTCCTCCGCAAATGCCCGTGCATATTTTATATCTTCAGAATTCTCATCCGTGTATGCGGTGTAGAGCGAGATATTTGCTCCGTCCTCTGCAAGGCGCAGGGCAAGGAGCACTGAATCTATTCCACCAGAAAATAGAATACCCAGGGAGGTTTCGGCAATCCGCTTGTCAATTGCCCTGAAGAGGAAGTCGCGCGTGTCCTCATAAGTAGATGGTGGGGTTGTAGGCTGGAAAATGTCCAGATAAATTTTCCTGATAGCGTGCGTCTTCGTGTCATAAAATAATGTTGTTCGCGGATGAAGTTCTCGGAGTATATCCGGGGCGGCTTTACGCTCTGATGCAAAGAAGAGCGGGTCAATCGAGTAGAATAGCGGGTTGACGCCTATCGGGTCGCGGAAAGCCACCAGTTTGCCGTCGTAGTAGTAGATGCAGGCAAAATCGCCGTCAAGTTCTTTTATTGTTTCAAGTATCTCCTTTTCTGAGCCATGGGCCTTCTCTAGGATGTTAAACAGAACTTCGGCATCATTTCTGCCGCTTACGTTGTATCTCTGCGCTAGCTCGCGCCAGTTGTATATCTCGCAGTTTGCAACAAGCACGCCCTCCCCTTCAAACGGCTGGATGACGCGTTTCCCCACAACAGAATGCAAAAAATGCGAGAAGGTTATGCCATCTCTCTCTGTGCGGTTGTGTGCATCTATTCCTCTGTGCTCTAGCTGGTGCTCGGCGAAAGAGAGTTTGTTGTTACTAGAGTTACATACAATTATCCCGCACATCCTACATATTGGGCCTCATCACATTTATTATTTTTAGGGGGCCGAGAATACTCGTGGACGAAAGAATTCTTGTTGCATATTCGGAAATTGGGACAAAAGGAAAAAGCACGCGTCCGAAGTTTGAGAGGTGCTTAATAAACAACATAAAGGCAACGGGCGCAAAATTCAAGGTATCAAGAAGTGGCGGACATATCATCCTCATTCCGGATTCTCCTAAGGATGTTGAGGTTTTGAAAGAACGGCTGTCAAGGGTCTTCGGTGTGGAGTATTATGCACTTATAAAGCAGGTTGCATATAGCGATTTGGAAGACCTTGCTGATGCCGTCGTAAAAATGTACTGCGACCAGATTAAGGGAAAGGTTTTCAGAGTTACGGCGCGCACACACGAAACGCCCGGGTTTGGCTCCATGGATGTGATGCGGGTGGTGGGGGCCCGGCTTGTCGCTTGCGGTGGAAAGGTAAACCTCAAGAAATATGATATGGATGTAAACATCAATGTAAGACGGAATTCTGCAATTGTGTTTGATAATATGTACCGGGGGCCAGGCGGGCTGCCGATTGGTTCAGAAGGGAATGTACTGGTCTTGTTCTCCGGCGGGATAGATTCGCCCGTTGCTGCGTGGATGTCAATGAGGCGGGGTTGCAGGCCCTTGTTCTTGTTCGTAAACCTTGGGGGAAAGGACTCCCTTGAGAGGGCACGTGCGGTGTATAACAAGCTTTGCGAATTATGGGGTAACGGGCCGTTCGAGTTCCTTGTTGCGGATGGCACAAAAATCGTGCAGGAGATCAAAGCGTGTGTTTCACCTGCTTTCAGGCAGATTGTCCTTAAGAAATCCTTCTACACGCTTGCTGGGCGCGTGTGCAGGGAGAGAAAGCTTGATGCTGTTGTAACTGGTGAGAGCATCGGGCAGGTGTCTACACAAACGCTCAAAAACATGTGGGGCATACAGCACGGGTTGGATGTTTTGTTTATTCGACCGCTCGCCGGAATGGACAAGCAGGAGATAATAAAGACTGCACAAAAAATTGGAACATATGACGTTTCCATTGGTGTTGGAGAGCTCTGTAATATATCAAAAGGGAGCGTAAAGCTTTCTGCAAAGCCGTGGGAAGTGGAGAAGGAGTTTTCAAAGGTTTCGGGGGTGGTGAATGAAACAGATGTTACTAGAGTTACATTAGAGCCCGCCACCCCTTCTCAAAAAGAGAAAAAAATTATAGACCTAGACAAGGAAAGCATAAACCCGGCAATGCTTGACAAGAATAAATTCTATGTTATCGTATGCAAGGATGGTGTCCGCGCATCACTCGAATGCGATGTCCTGCGCGGGCTCGGCTATGACTGCACAGGCATGAAAAGAAGTGCCCTCACTAAAAATAAAGAGAATTATCCTTCAAAATAAATCTGCTTTCTCTCTTCATCTACCACTAGACCGCGGCCCTCTCCCCAGATTTTTGATATCGTATATATGTTTGTTCTTGAATGCTGTGTGAGTTCGCCGTATTTTATATTCCCTCTTCCGGCAAGCGCCAGATAAAGTAGCAACTGGTCCGCCATATGGCTGTCCGGCGCACCCCCTGCCTCCTCTGATTTATAAGAAGAGACGACCTCTTTAGCAACCGCCTCTGCGGGTTTTCCTTTCTGCCCAAGCCCGTCTGCACCTATACAATAATTTTCATATTCGCCTATGATCGTTATCGCGTTTCCGGTAGATGTATTACTAGATATGCTATTTTTCACTAACGATAATGGCCCTGCCAAATTTTCACGTAGGATATTCTCCTCCCTATCTAAGATATGCATTGGCAGGTTTGCAGATACCAGATATGCTGATGTGTTCTTATGCGCACCAGGCTCTGTAAACTCGCATTTTCTGGGGCGGGAGGGCAACACCTGTATCATTACCTCCCCCCCGCCTTGCGGGTAAAAACCCGGGCGCCTCATTTCTGCCTCAACACGAATTCCCATCTTTCTAATATTAGGCAGAAAACAGTGTTTGAAATACTCAAAAGAAGGGGACTTTATAACGTGCGTCCCACCGCGAACTATTATTTTGCTCTCTCTATCTGCCCATGCAAGTACGGGAAGAAGTGTTTGCAAAAACAACACACACGACCCGGCCGTCCCAATATCAAAAAAATAATCGCCTGCTTCTATTGGGCCCGGCTCAAAAACCAACTCCTCAGATCCCAATTTATTCCCTTTTATTTTGGCATTGCATATTTTTGCTGCTGCATTAACTGCTGTCAGGTGCTGGGGCTGTAAACCGGGCTTGGGCCTGTTTGCCCTTATTTTACTTATCCTAAAAGGAACCTGCTTAATAATAGATAAGGAAACTGCTGTTCTTAAAACCTGGCCCCCGCCCTCTAAATACGATCCATCAATCTCTATCACAACTCTTTTTTAATACACAATTCTTTTATTAGAGAGGGGGCGGGCGGGGGGCAGGAGAGGGGTCACTTCCACTAATATAAATAAAATAGATTTATATCGTTTTGTTACTCTAGTAACATTATGTCCAAATACGACCTCATCTATGTATATGATTTAAAACCCAGAAAACACACTGAAATGGGCAAAATAAAAAGAAGCTTTTACTACCACCTCAACAAAAGAATGCCTTTTCTACGACGTGCAACAGAATCAGTAATTCTTACAACAAAAGCACACGAAAAGCACTTAGATGAATTCTTCCAGCGCTTTATAGATGATGTTGAGGTATACAAGTGCGAAATAAGAAAACTCACAATTATAAGAAAAACCACCTCTCCCCAACCAGAAAGCCAGCAAAAATAGTAGAAGTCCTCTTTACTAAAAAAGGGAAGACAAAAAGGTGCAAGAAACTAAAAAACAATAAAATACGGAAAATAGTAGAAGTGTCCCCCCTACCTTTCCTTATAGTTATCTTCCACTATAATGACATCCCCAACAGATTTTACTTTCTTGTACAGGATGCTCTTGTCCTTAAGGACTTGCCTTGCCTCCTCTCTCGAGCCGATGCTGTTGAGAGGCTCCATAGAGATGCGAATGATCTCGCCCTTCTCCAAGTCTATTATAACGTCCTGGACCTTACCAACAAACTTACCGCTTGCTGTGAAGATGTCCATGCCATACAGGTCTGCAATATCTAACGCCATTTTACCACCTTAACGCTATACATTATACAGCAAAGTATTTATTATTTAGCAATAGAGTTCTTCCCATATGATTCCCTTTATACGAGAAAGGCCCGCGGCATTGCTCCTTCTTCTCAGGAACAACACGAAGAGCTGGCACGTCTCTTCCCTCTCACGCGAAGCCGGGCTCACCTATCTTCACACCCTTAATGTTTTGAATCAATTCTATAATCTCGGCCTTGTGGAGTATAAACCCGAGGGGAGGAAAAAGGTGGTTCTCCTCACCGAAAAAGGGAAGCGCATCTCCTCTGTCTTAAACCAGTTAATGGATGAATTCAAGGAATAAACAAAGTAGAAATTAGTTTGCATATTCCCCATTTGCCTTCCTGCAATTTTGCATGCGCATAAAATGCATTTGTTTTCTTGCCCCGGCAAGAACACACAAAAATTTCTCAAAAAGCAAGATCAATACATATACTTAAAGTAGCAAAGCAATCCCCTAAGAAGCACAAATTCTCTCAAAGAGCAAGTCAATATCAACAAGCATTAGCGGCCAGAGAAAACAATTAGAACAAAACTAAGGATATTCAGAGCAATAGACAAAATAGAAGTAAGAAAATAAGGAACACTTATTTAGACAACTCTCAAAGTAACTTCCTTGTAGGTATTCCCGATAACATGCGAGAACCCTCTATAATGCTTGTTTGCAGTTACTTTCACAACATAACTTCCAGTAACCGTTTTCTGGTGTGAGAACAGGTCAATTAAAAGCGTTTTCTCCTCTTTAGGAAGCATTTTTCCGATTCTTATTTCCTTTCTGAAAACGATCCCTGTCTTATCAAACCCGACCGCCTGCGGTATGTCCACAACAACACTCGCAAGCACATCTTCCTGCTCATTGTTTTTGAGCCACACCTTCATCTGCAACGGCCTATCATCGCCCTTTTTCAGCCTGAGCGGTGAAAATTCCACTTTCATATCAAAAGGTAATGCCATGGTATCAACTCCACTGCACATATATTAGACGCAATTGTTTTTATAATTTCATAGACAACATATTTGCATGTGCGAGATGTCAATAAAGGGAAACATCCTAGTTTTTGACTGCACGAACTCACCATATGAGTTCATGAGCCCGGAGTTCATAGGCAACAATATCAGGGCGATGACGACGCTGGTCCGCACAGATTTTGAGAAGATAAGATATGAGGAACAGCTGGTGTTTGAACTAACAGGGGAGAAGGCAGACATTATTCTCTCATACATACGCTTCTTGAAACAAGTAGAAAAGCTCCTGCTCAACCAGCAGATATATGGCCGTGAAGATGACGACGCATACAATCAGAGAAAGACCACGATGGCGAAGATTTACGAAGAACTAATGATGAACCCGCTCCTTGCAGAGAGAACAATTACAGAGTATGATGAGGCACAACCTTCCAAGGCGGCATTTTATGAAGCATTCAAGGCATACAAAGCCTGGCTTAAAGGCATTCTGCAGAAATTGCAATCCACAAAACTGTATGCGCTTGTAAAAGAGAGGGGCGATATGAGACAGGCGTTCATCCACCTGCTCAACATGAAGATAATGCAGTTTGTGGATTCTCTCGAGCTCCTTCTTCCCGAAGGCTCAAAGCCTCTGGACAAACCAGGCGCATCTTATGAGCTGGATTACGGGTATAAGATCACGATTTATGATGTTCCCGGCTCAGAGGCGTACTGGTACATCATAGAAAACCCAATCGTAGATTCGCTCCCGCAGGAAGCAGTTGCTGAGG
>Ga0315298_1004277_pt1 | contig 21531 bp, 24 predicted proteins | sample WHS_1_MG_FD_203077 | JGI IMG/M metagenome (GOLD analysis project Ga0315298, IMG submission 203077) | Extremophilic microbial mat communities from Washburn Hot Springs, YNP, Wyoming, USA - WHS_1_MG | ecosystem: Environmental > Aquatic > Thermal springs > Hot (42-90C) | place: USA: Wyoming...
CTGGTTTAGAGGCATTTTCGACCGCACAATTCCATTATAATACAGCCTTGATTGGAGCCAGGCCTTGAACATACTCGCTTTCGACACATCCAACGAATACTGCTCTCTCGCCCTCTCCTTGGGAGGGACTATCCATGAGCGCGAAGTGCTGGCGGGACAGCGCCATTCCGAGCTGATCCTGCCCATGATCGCGGATATCCTCGATGAGGGAGGGATTTCGCAGAGCGAGCTGGATGGCATCGCATTCGGTTCTGGCCCGGGCTCCTTCACGGGGCTCAGGATAGCCTGCGGAGTCGCGCAGGGTCTGGCTTTGGGGATGGGAATTCCGGTTGTCGGCGTGGGAACGCTCCACGCGCTTGCCGAGGCCATGCCGGGCGAGCAGGTTCTGGCCTGCCTGGATGCCAGGATGGGCGAGATTTACCATGCGGCATTCGAACGGGTGAACGGGAAACTCGTCGTCGCCCTGGAGCCGGGCCTCTATTTCCCACTCGATGCGCCGCAATTGCCCGGCACAAACTGGGTGGGCTGCGGCAGCGGCTTCGCGGCCCATGGGGATGCGCTCTTTCGGCGCTATGCCGGGCAGATCGATGCTGCGGATGCCTCGCTGAAGCCCCATGCGCGAGAAATGGCAAGGCTTGCGATGGCCGAATTGATGGCCGGCAACGGCATCGATGCGCAGCTTGCGGCTCCGCTGTACATCCGCAACAAGGTCGCGCTCAAGGAGTCGGAGCGTTGACTCTGGACAGTCTTGCCTTTCGCCAGATGAGCTTCGAGGATCTCGACAGGGTGATCGAAGTCGAGAATGAAATCTACGAATTTCCCTGGACGCGCGGCAATTTCGCCGACTCCATCGAATCGGGCTATCATTGCGCCGTTATGGAAAGAGGGGGATTTCTGGCAGGCTACGGCGTGATGCTGCTGGCGGCAGGGGAAGCGAGTCTGCTCAATCTGAGCGTGGCGAAGAACTGGCAAGGCATGGGCATGGGCAGAAAATTGCTGGAATATTTCGTGGAGGCGGCAATGCGTGCGGGGGCGAACTGCTTTCATCTTGAAGTCAGGCTCTCGAACAGTGCGGCGCTCAACCTCTACAGGAGCGCAGGCTTTGGGGAAATCTGCGTCAGGCCGAACTACTACCCCGCAGAAAAAGGCAGGGAGGATGCGCTCGTGATGAGGAGGGAACTTTGAAGCGGGTGGAGGCTGCCATGGAGGAAATGGGCCTCCATCCTCTCTGGCGGCTGAGGCGCAAGAAGGCAATTGAGCCTCCGGGCGAGCCGGTTGCGATGGGCTGGGAGGAAATGAAATCGGCCATCGAATCCTGCACTGCCTGCTCCCTTCACAAGGGGAGAAACAGGACGGTGGTGGGCACGGGATGCGAGAGGGCTGACTGGTTCTTCGTCGGGGAAGCGCCGGGTGCGGAGGAAGATCTGAGGGGGGAGCCTTTCGTGGGGCAGGCCGGGGTGCTGCTCGACAATATGCTCGCATCCATCGGCCTCTCGAGGGAAAACAACGTCTATATCGCCAACACCGTGAAGTGCCGCCCGCCTGGAAACAGGAATCCGGAGCCTGCGGAGATGACAGCCTGCCGTCCTTTCCTTTCCCGACAGATCGAGCTTGTCGGTCCCAGGCTTATCGTTCTGCTCGGCAGGATCGCAGCTCAGTCGGTCCTGGGCTCGGATGCATCGATCTCGTCCCTGAGAGGAAAGGTGCATGCCTGCGGGAACATCCCGGCAGTCGTGACCTATCATCCCGCCTATCTTCTGAGAAACCCGGTGGACAAGTCGAAAGCCTGGGAAGATCTCTGTTTCGCCAGGAAGATCATGAACGGCCTCTGATTCAGAGCCGCTTTTTGGAGTAGCCGTAGATCAGGGCCATCGTAGAGCTGATGAAGAGGCCGAAGAGCACGATGATCCAGTCGATGTTCATGGCCGCCCTGATCATGCCGGCGTAGCAGCCGAGGAGTATCAGTATTCCGATGTTTTCGTTGAAATTCTGTACCGCGATGGAGTGCCCCGCGCCCATCAGGACATGTCCCCTGTGCTGCAGCAGGGCGTTCAGCGGAACCACGAAGAAGCCGCCGAGGGCGCCGATGAAGAACAGTGCGATCGATGCGATTTTCCAGCTGCCCATGAAGCTGATCGAGACTACGAGCAGCCCCATCAGGATTCCGGCGGGAAGCGATTTGACGGCATGCTCGAGTTTGATGAAGCGTGCAGCGAGCAGCGAACCCACGGCGATGCCGAAGGCGACGACGGCCATCAGATAGCCTGATTCCTTGACCGAGAAATCGAGAACCTGATTCGACCAGCCGATGACGACGAACTGCAGGGTCGCGCCGACTCCCCAGAAAAGCGTCGTGACGGCGAGCGACACTTTTCCCTGCGCATCCTTCCACAGCAGCTTGAAGACATGCCAGAAATCGTGCAGGACGAAGGCCGGGTTCCGTCTGGGCAGCTTGTGGTCTATCGGGACGTGCGGAATGAACAGGTTGAAGAAGGCTGCGATCAGGTAGAAGCCGACGATCATCTTGATCGCGAAAAACGGGTCGACCGAGGAGAGCACCCCTCCCGCGATGAAGCCGAGGATGATCGCCACTACCGTCGAGCCCTCCATCCAGCTGTTCGCTGTCACGAGCAGCCCGGACGGGAGAATTTCCGTCAGGATGCCATATTTCGCCGGCGAGTAGGCCGCGGCTCCCATCCCGACTATGGCGTAGGCATAGAGGGGAGGCATGCCGAGGAGCATCGCCATGCAGCCGGCGAGCTTGATCGTATTGCTGAGCAGCATGACGCGCCCTTTGGGGTAGGCATCTGCAAGTGCGCCGACGAAGGGGGCGAGCAGGATATAGGCGACGACGAAGAATTCCCTCAGGAGCGGTTCGTGCCATTCTGGCGCGGACAGCAGCTTGAGCAGGGCGATGGCTGCGAAGAGCAGTGCATTGTCGGCGAGCGCGGAAAAAAACTGGGCGATCAGAATGAGGTAGAAACTGCGGTTCATCCAGGTAGGCTGTGTTCTTCAAGATTTGCAGGAAAGAATTCGATTTATACCACGAAAGGACTAGGCTGCGAAGAACTATTGCCCGAGCCTACCCTGCCGTCTCGATTTGTGATTGAATGACGCATTGTGCATCGAGAACCTTATGAGCAGACCCATTCAAGCCAGAATCAGCCTCAAGGCGCTTTCCGAAAATCTTTCCAGGGTCCGTGATTTCGCGCCGCGTTCCGGAATCCTTTCTGTGATCAAGGCGGAAGCCTACGGACACGGCCTCCTCGAGGCGGCAGGAGCGCTATCCGGTTCCGATGGATTCGCGCTGCTCGATCTTGCCGACGCGCTGAAACTCAGGGAGGCGGGATTCAAGCAGAAGATCGTTCTGCTCGAGGGTTGCTTTTCGCGGGGCGAGCTTCGCGCAGTGTCCGAAAATGGCATCGACGTCGTCGTCCATTGCATGGAGCAGATCGACATGATCGGGTCGGTCAAGGTTCCGGGAAAGATCGGCGTATTCCTGAAGTGCAATACCGGAATGAACCGTCTCGGATTCAGGCCCGAGGTTTATCCTGAGGCCCTTTCGAAGCTGGAGAGCCTGGAGTCGATCGGTGAAATCGTGCTGATGAGCCATTTCTGCTGTGCCGACGGGGCGGCAGGAGTGAAGGCGCAGATGGCTGTTTTCGAGGCGGCAACTTCGTCCATGAAATACCCGCAGAGCCTTGCCAATTCGGCGGCCCTGATCCGCTATCCGGAAACCAGGACGGAGTGGGTGCGTCCCGGAATCATGCTCTACGGCGCATCTCCTTTCGCGGATGAAGATGCAGCGAGCCTGGGCTTGAAACCCGCCATGATGCTTTCCTCGAAACTCATCGCCGTGCAGCAAGTCAGACGGGGAGAGGGGATAGGCTACGGCCCGATGTTCCGCGCAGACGAATCGATGCGCGTCGGCATAGTCGCTTGCGGCTATGCCGACGGTTATCCGCGGCATGCTCCTAACGGCACGCCGGTTATGGTAGGAGGCAGGCTGACCGGAACGCTGGGGCGCGTATCCATGGACATGCTCTGTGTCGACATATCGCAACTGCCCGATGCCGGAATCGGAACCGAAGCCGTGCTTTGGGGGGAAGGACTTCCCGTCGAGGACGTGGCTGCTGCCTGCGGGACCATCAGCTACGAGCTCCTCTGCGCCGTCGCTCCCAGAGTTCCGGTCAGCTACTATTGACCATGGCCAAATCCAGAACCCTCTATTCCTGTACGGAATGCGGCGGACAAAGCCCGAAATGGCAGGGCCAGTGCCCGCATTGCAATGCCTGGAATACCCTGGTCGAAACCGTCCAGGAGTCCGCGCCGTCCCGCTTCACCGCCGTTTCCAAAACGAGCTCGATCAGGCGCCTGGGGGATGTCGAGGCGGCAGACTTTCCGCGCTATCCGACAGGCATTGCGGAATTCGACAGGGTGCTCGGCGGGGGGCTGGTCGAGGGCGGGGTAGTGCTGATAGGGGGCGATCCGGGTATCGGGAAATCCACCCTGCTGTTGCAGGCGCTTTGCCTGATGAGCGGGTCGATGCGCGTGCTTTATGTGAGCGGCGAGGAATCCGCCCAGCAGATCGCGCTCAGAGCGAGAAGGCTGCAGCTCGATGCGGGGTCAGTCGAAATTCTGGCGGAAATTCAGCTCGACAGGATACAGAACGCGCTGCTTGCCAACGATCCCAAAATCGCCGTCGTCGATTCGATCCAGACCCTTTATTCGGATGCGCTCGCGTCCGCCCCGGGTTCGGTCGCCCAGGTGAGGGAATGCGCAGCCCAGCTTACCCGGCTTGCCAAGCAGTCGGGCATCACCGTGATCCTGGTCGGGCATGTTACCAAGGAGGGGGCGATAGCAGGCCCCAGGGTGCTTGAGCATATCGTGGACACTGTGCTTTATTTCGAAGGCGACACCCATTCCAGCTTCAGGCTGGTCAGGGCATTCAAGAACCGCTTCGGTGCTGTCAACGAGATCGGCGTGTTCGCCATGACCGAAAGGGGGTTGCGCGAGGTGAGCAATCCATCCGCGCTCTTTCTTTCCCATCACGAGGCGGATGTTGCAGGCTCCTGCGTGATGGTGACGCAGGAAGGGACGAGGCCGCTTCTCGTCGAAGTCCAGGCGCTGGTAGACGAAGCGCATGCGCCCAATCCCAGGCGCCTCACGGTGGGACTCGACCAAAACAGGCTTGCCATGCTGCTCGCGGTGCTGCACCGGCATGCCGGAATCGCCTGCTTCGATCAGGATGTCTTCGTCAATGCCGTGGGCGGGGTGAGGATCAACGAGCCCGCATCCGATCTTGCCGTGCTGCTTGCGATCGTGTCCAGCCTCAAGAACAGGGCGCTGCCGAAGAAGCTCGTGGTATTCGGCGAAATCGGACTCGCAGGCGAGGTGCGTCCCGTTCAGCGCGGACAGGAGCGATTGAAGGAGGCGGCGAAACTGGGTTTTTCCCATGCCATCATTCCCAGGGCCAACAGGCCGAAGGGGGGAATCGAAGGCATGGAGATCATGGCCGTCGATCGCCTCATCGATGCGATCGGCTATTGCCACTAGCTACCAGGGCGAGCCAGAGGAAAAGTTCAGGGTCTCTATCGCATCCACGTACAGCAGGAAGAAGTTCACCAGAATCGAAATGGCCGCAGTGATCTTCCAGGCGAGAAGCCGATTCCTGCTCGCCAGGGGCGTTTTCTGGGGAGCGGGAATGCGCGAATTTTCGCCGCGTTCCATAGCCAGCAGGAATTCTTCCGGCATTTCGAAGCGCCGCTCCGGATCCCGAGAGACCGATTTCAACAGTATATTCTCGAGCCAGGACGGGATGTCGGGGCGAAAGCGTGTCGGGGGAATCGGGTCGGCGAAACTCGGGAGCTTTCCTGCGCCGATTTCGCCATAAGGGCATTTTCGGGTCAGCAGCTGGTAGAGCGTGACTCCGAGCGCATAAAGGTCGCTCTGGATGCTGGCAGCCTGTCCCGAAAAGAGCTCGGGAGCCATATGGTTGGGCGACCCGGAAAAAGATTCGGCTTCGTTGCCGAGAGCCGGATTCATAGCCGAACCCAGATCGAGGACGCGCAGCTTGCCGTCCTTTCCCAGGTGCACATTCTCCGGCCTGATGTCCCTGTGGATGATGTCGAGACGGTGAATTGCACCCAGCGCCCGCGCCAGCTTGGTGCCGATATGGATAATTTCAGCGACGGTGAAGTGATGCCCGTCATCGAGCATTTCGCCGAGCGTGCTGCCCTCGTGCCAGGCCGTGAGGAAATACAGGAAATGGCGATTTTCCGGTGAGATGATCTGCGGGAAGTGTTTGGAGAGAATTCTTTTTCCGAGCCATTCCTCCATCAGCAAAGCGTTTTTGGCATGGCTGTCCGCCCCCTGTCGGAGGGTTTTGAGCACCAGCATGCGCCCGCTCGAAGTTTCCCTCACCTGATAAAGCAGGGCCTGCTCCGATCTGTGCAGAAGGTCGATCACTTCATAGCCGTCGATGCTTTGTCTTTGCGAGAGGAGGGGGGGCAAGGGAAGATCGGCTCCTTCCAGGAGCAGATCCTTCAGCGATCCTTCCGCCGTGTCCTCGATGCGTAGAACCTGGGCGGTGAGGTTGCCTTCGCTGCCCATGTCGAATGCGCTTTCGACGAGGACCCTGGAGGCCTCTTCCGGGTCGGGGTGGTTCGCCAGAAGCTCCTGAAGCCTGTTCTGTCCCAGCGTTTCCCATACACCGTCGGATGCGAGCAGGAAGATGTCTCCCCTTTTCAGTTCGCCCTCTGCGTAATCCACTGCAAGCTGCAGGTCGAGCCCCATGGCGCGCTTGAGAACATGACTGCCTTCGGTTCCCTCCCAGACATGATCGATGGTCAGACGGGAGAGCTCTCCGCCGCGAAGCATGTAGATTCTCGTGTCTCCCACATGCGCGATGGTATAGCGGTTTCCTCTCAGCACCAGAAGGCTCAGGGTGCTCGCCATGCTCGAGAATTCCCGGTGGGAAGCCCGCTGCGCCAGGAGCCAGCGGTTTGTCGAAGCCAGAAGCTTGCCCAGGGCATGGGGGATTTCCCATGTTTCGGGAGTGTCGTAGTAGTCGCTCAGCACGCTGAGCACGGAATATTCCGCGGCTTCCCTTCCGCCTGCTTCGCTCCCCACGCCGTCTGCAATCGCGGCCACGATCCCCTTGCTGGCAAGCAGTTCCCCGTCCGGGGTCACCAGTCCGAAGAAGTCCTCGTTCCTGTCCCTTCTTCCGGCCTCGCTGACTGCGCCAAATGTGATTTTCAGGGGCATGATGGGTATCCCCCGAATATGTGTTCCGGCTTCATTTCAGTTCCTTTCCCGTTTTTATTTCAGGAAAGCAACTAGCATGCCAAAAAGAATATTTTGTGTATCCTTGTGAATTATAAATACTAATTTAATTCTAGAAAGATTCTCCGGAACTGTTGTGCACCATTATAGTGCAAGCTGGAAAGGATCAGGGGCGAGCCAGCCCGGATTCGTACCAGGTTCTGGTAAGGTTTACCGTTTTCACCACCAGCAGCATCACTGGCACCTCGATCAGCACGCCGACCACGGTCGCAAGGGCTGCACCCGACTTGAAGCCGAACAGGCCGATTGCAGCGGCGACGGCCAGTTCGAAGAAGTTCGATGCGCCGATGAGCGCTGAAGGGCAGGCGACATTGTGCGCCTCCCCGGCAACCCGGTTGAGCCAGTAGGCGAGCGCCGAATTGAACAGGACCTGGATCAGGATGGGTACGGCAAGAAGTGCGATGACCAGCGGCTGCTTCAGGATCGCTTCCCCCTGCAGGGCAAAGAGCAATACCAGGGTGGCAAGCAGGGCGAAAATCGACCAGGGTCCCATCCTTTTCATGGCTGCCTCGAATTTTCCGCCGGCCAGAAGCGATCTGCGCCAGAGCTGCGCAAGGGCGACGGGAATGACGATGTAGAGCGCTACCGAAGTCATCAGGGTATTCCATGGCACGGCAATCGAAGAGATGCCGAGCAGCAGGCCGACTATTGGCGCGAAGGCGAAAACCATGATGGTGTCGTTGAGCGCCACTTGGGAAAGGGTGAAAAGCGGATCGCCGTTAGAAAGCCTGCTCCAGACGAAGACCATGGCAGTGCATGGCGCCGCGGCAAGCAGGATGAGCCCCGCGACATAGCTGTCCAGCTGGTCGGCAGGCAATAAATGGGCGAAAAGATGGCGGATGAAAAGCCAGCCCAGGAAAGCCATGGAAAAAGGCTTCACCAGCCAGTTTACGAAAAGCGTGACGCCGATTCCCCTGACATGGCGCCTCACTTCGTGCAGTGCGCCAAAATCCACCTTGACCAGCATGGGGATGATCATCACCCAGATGAGCAGCCCCACGGGAAGATTGACCTTCGCGATTTCCAGGCTGCCGATGATCTGGAAAACCCGGGGGGCGGCCTGCCCGAGAAAGATGCCGACAAAGATGCAGAGGAATACCCAGAGCGTCAGATACCGCTCGAAGAGGCTCATCTTGGCATCAGAGTCTGATTTACAGGGCATCATGAAGCTCCAGGGCTGCGCGGATGGCCGGGGCTAGCCTCGCGCGGATGTCGTCGAAAACCCTGACGAAGCCTTCAAGGGGTTCGCCGTGGGGATCGTGGAAGGGAAGATGAATGGTTTTTACCTGCCGCGGGAAAACCGGGCAGGCCTCCCTGGCGTTGTCGCAGACGGTCACGACGAGGTCTATGGTTTCGTTCATGACTTCATCCACGTCCTTGGGGTACAGGCCCTCCACAGGGAGATTCGCGAGCTTCAATGCCTCGATGGCGCCATCGGCCACCCTGGGCTGCGGCTTCGTTCCTGCCGAAATCGCACGGATCTGTCCAGCGAGGTCGTGATTGAGGATGGCTTCCGCCATTTGGGAGCGGCAGGAGTTTCCGGTGCAGAGCACCAGGACTGTTTTGTTCATGTTGGCTTTCATTTCAGTGACTGGGTCTTGGGCAGACAAGCCTGGTTTCCCTTGCAGCAGTTGCTGGTCAGGAACGCGAGCAGGTCATCCATCACGCCGTAGTCTGCGCAATAGTAAATGAAGCGGCTTTCCTGCCTTCCCCGGATCAGACCGACCCGGCTCAGGTGGGCGAGGTGGAAGGAAAGGGTGGCGGGGGCGAGCCCCAGGTTTTCCCCTATGGCGCTCGCATTCATGCCTTCCGGCCCTGCTTCCACGAGGCGGCGGTAAATCGACAGGCGGGATTCGTGCCCCAGGGCGGCGAGCAGTTCTGCTGCGTTCAATGTTTCCATATTTCGAATAATATGGAAACGTTATGGGCCTGTCAAATCGGGTAGTGCATCGAAGAGGGGCATTAGGCGTGCAATTCCGATTCGACCACAAACCGGTCGCGACCTGCGTCCTTGCCTTCGTAGAGTGCCATGTCGGCACGATGGATGGCATGCTTGCAGGATTCGCCCTCCTTCAGGAGGGCAATTCCCACCGTTACTGTCGGCTGGATCTTTTGGCCGCCCGGCAGTGTCACGGAAAGGGTACGGATGGTATCGAGAATGCGCTGCCCGGCGATTGCCGCATCGTCCGGGGAAGATAATTCGCCAAGCACGATGAATTCCTCCCAGCCGTAGCGATAGATCTGGTCTTCGCCGCGCAGCGTCCTTTTGAGGCATTCCGCCAATTCCTTCAGGACGGCATCTCCCGCGGTATGTCCATGCTGATCGTTTATTATCTTGAACCTGTCGATATCGACGATCATCACCGCAGGAAAGGTGCCCTGACGGCGTGTACGCTGTTTGAGCAGATCGAAATTCTGTTCGAGGCGGTGGCGCAGGGGGAGTCCGGTGAGTGGGTCGAGCTGGGAATCGCTTTGAACCACCAGTGTCTTGAATTCGGAAAGATAGGAAATCAGCAGTGTCTGGGTGGTTTCGAAGGCGCTGAGATCGGACTCTTCGCAGGGGAAATTTTCCAGAACCTTGCTGCAAATGCTGCGGATGGCGTCGTGCATCGATTTGTGGGCGACTTCAAGCGCTATGCTTTTGTGCGCATCGAGCGAATCGAACAGGGTGCGATTCTCGGAGAACCAGCGACCGAAGCGGCACAGGCAATGCGCTTCCGGTTTCATGACGTCCTTGCCCGGAGAAATGCGCAGCAGCGAACAGCGCAATACCCGTCGCTTCCATTCCAGATGCGCCTGCATGGCGGCATCCAGTTCCGTTATGAAAAGTTGATGGTTTTCAATCCGTGCAGCCCCGGCGATGCCAGTGGGTATCCTGCTGGGAATCGGCATGTCTGTAAATGGTGTCGCAAAACTCCTGCCGCTGTGGCAAACTGGTGAAAATAAGAAAGGCGGGAGGGATGGTGAACGAACGCGAAGAAGAAAACGTTGCCGAAGCCGGTTATGCCGAACTCGGACACCTGGTGCGCCAGCTTCATGGCACATTGAGGGAGCTGGGTGCCGATGAAGCAATGCAGAAGATGGCGGGGGACCTGCCGGATACCCAGGACAGGCTCAATTACGTCGCGCAGCTGACCGAGCAGGCGGCGCAGCGGGTTCTGGGTGCGGTGGAGAAGGCGCTGCCCATTCAAAGCGAACTGGAAACCGCAGCGCTCGCCCTTTCCGAGGAATGGCGCAATTCCGGCAATTCTTCCGGGCTCGGGGAGAAGATACAGGATTTCCTCGACAGTATTCCCGCGCGCACGCGCGAAACCTCGAATCAGCTTACCGACATCCTGATGGCGCAGGATTTTCAGGATCTCACCGGGCAGGTAATCAAGAAGGTTACCCGGCTCGCCCAGGACATGGAGCACCAGCTGGTGAACATTCTGCTCATCAGCAGGCCGGATTCACCCAAGGACGAAGGCTTGATGAACGGCCCCGTAGTGAAGAAGGAAGGGCGCAGCGACATCGTTTCAGATCAGGGTGAAGTGGACGATCTGCTGAGCAGCCTGGGATTCTGAAGCTTCGTATCGAAAAATATACTAGGGCCTGTTAACAGGCCCTGGCGGCCCGAATCGGGCACCCAGCCGGTTTGGGACGCGATTCAGAAGCAATCCGATAATTTATTATCTATCTGTTTTTAATGTAAAATATTCCGGTCAGAGCAATTCTTTGCGAGCCGTTTCGGGCATTCGGTTTGACAAGCGTCGCGAAAACGGTAATATTGCCGAAAACCGTACGATGGGAGGTTTCGGCAATGAGCAGCAGAAATGTCGTGATCACGAGCGCGGGTCTGCGCGCACTGCAGGAGAACGCCATGACCCGGGTGGCCAACCAGGTGCTCTGGCACATGGTGAACGAATTGCCGGTTACCGGGGAAGTGGTTTCCAAGGCCAGACTCGAAGAACGGCTCGCCATCACCCGCGCCCAGCTCAGCAACACCATCAAGTACCTCTGCCAGGTCGGTTTCCTGATGCGCGGCGCGCGTCACGGCCTTTCCTATCATTACAAGCCCAACCCGGCTTTCTTCCGCATCCTCGCCTGAAACGAAAGCGGCTATGTTCTGGCCGAGCGCCACCATTTTTCGGCTTCGACAGCCAGCGAACAGACTGCCGCAATCCCGATGATCGCAGCCCATTCCACGATGCCGATCGGTTCGGTCTGGAAGACATGGTTGAAGGTCGGCAGGTAGGTGAAGGCCATCTGCAGAAGTATCATCGCGCAGCTGCCCATCCATACCCAGGCATTCTTTCCCGCCGATCGGAATGGGCGTGTGATCGAGCGGCAATTGAACAGGTAAAGGATTTCGACCATCACGAAAAGATTGGCGGCCATGGTTTGGGCTTCGGCCATGGATTTCCCGCGGTGCATGGAAAATTCGAACAGGCCGAATGCTCCCGTCAGCATGAACAGGCTGACCAGCAATGTGCGCAGGATCAGGATGCGATCGAGGATAGGCGCATTCGGAGGGCGAGGCGGGCGGTGCATGATGCCTTCTTCTGCCGGCTCGAATGCAAGCATCATCCCGAGCAGGATGGAAGTGGTCATGTTGATCCAGAGAATCTGCAGCGGCGAAATCGGCAGGACCGTGCCTGCGAAAACGGCGGCGAGAATCACGAGACCTTCGCTGGTATTGGTCGGTACGGTCCAGGCGATGAACTTGACGAGATTGTCGTAAATGCCGCGCCCTTCCTCCACGGCTGCCTCGATGGTGGCGAAGTTGTCGTCGGTCAGCACCATGGCCGCGGCTTCCTTGGCCACTTCTGTCCCCCCCAGGCCCATCGCCACGCCGATATCAGCCTGCTTGAGCGCTGGCGCATCGTTGACCCCGTCCCCGGTCATCGCCACCACTTCGCCAGATGCCTGCAGCGCTTTCACCAGCCGCAGCTTCTGCTCGGGTTCCACCCGCGCGAACACATCGACCTGCGCCACGGCCCGCGACAATGCCTCATCTTCGATTCCGGCGAGATCCCGTCCGGTCAGCGCACGGTCCCCATCCCTGACGATGCCCAGTTGACGGGCGATGGCGACAGCCGTGCCGGGATGGTCGCCGGTGATCATTTTCACCCTGATTCCTGCTCGTTGACAGGTGTGCACTGCCGCAATGGCATGTGGCCGGGGTGGGTCGATCATGCCGACGAGTCCGAGAAATACCATGCCTTCGCGGATTCTGGCATCGTCGAGTTGCCGGTTCGGTTCTAGGATCGATCTCGACAAGGCCAGCACGCGCAGTCCTTCCCCGGTCATTTTGGCAACTGCGGCATGAATTTTAGAAGCATCGAGCGCGGCCTCTTGCCCCTCATGGTCCAGCATGGCTGTGCAGGCGGACAGAAGTTTTTCCACGGCGCCTTTGACGTAAATGATGCGCGCTCCTTCGATTTCGTGCAGCGTCGCCATGTATTGTCGAGCCGAGTCGAATGAAAGCGCATCCTGCCTTGGAAATATCGACGTCAGCGTGTTTTCGTCGAGCCCCCCCTTGCGCGCCGCAACCAGAAGCGCGCCCTCGGTCGGATCACCCGCAATCTTCCATTGCCGGTCCTCATGAAAAAGCCGGGCATCGTTGCAAAGCGCTCCCGCCATCAGCGTCTCCCGCAGCGCTCCTGCCGTCCCGATCGGTTCGCGGCCGATGCTGCCGGATGGATTGTACCCTGTTCCCGAAACAGCGAATGTGTCGCCTCCTGCCCAGATTTCACGGACTGTCATCGCGTTCTCGGTCAAGGTCCCGGTCTTGTCCGAACAGATGACCGTGGTGCTGCCAAGCGCCTCGACTGCAGGCAGTTCCCGGATGACGGCGCGGCGCTTCGCCATGCGCGCGACGCCTATGGCGAGCGTCACGGTCATGGCTGCCGGCAGGCCCTCTGGAATTGCGCCCACGGCCAGAGCCACCACTGCCATGAACATGTCGAAGGCCGACTCTCCGCGCATGACGCCGATGGCGAAGGTCAGCGCGGAAAGGGTCAGGATCGCCGCAAGGAGGCGCCTGGCGAACGCGTCGATCTTGCGCGTCAGGGGTGTGGCGAGATCCGGCACCTGAGCGATCAGACCCGCAATCTGTCCGGTTTCGGTGGCATCGCCCGTGGCGATCACGATTCCGGTTCCCCGTCCGCTGGCCACCAGCGTGCCGCCGTAGGCCATGTTGCAGCGGTCAGCGAGAGGCGTATCTTGAGCCAGCGCGCTTTCATGTTTGTTCACGGGAACCGATTCGCCCGTGAGCGCAGCTTCCGAAGTCTTCAATTCTGCGGCATCCAAGAGACGCAGGTCGGCGGGAACCTTGTCTCCGGCCGAAAGGACTACGGTATCGCCTGGAACCAGTTCAGCAGCATTCACCAGGCGCCGCGTGCCGGAGCGCAATACCGTTGCTTCCGATGCGATGGCCCGAGCGAGCGCGGCAAGCGCTGCTTCCGCTTTGCCTTCCTGGATGAAACCGACCAGCGCATTGAGCAGAACGATGCCGAATATCGCGCCAGCATCGATCCATTCGCCCAGCAGGGCAGTTACGCCGCCCGAGGCGATCAGCACCAGAACCAGCGGCTGGACGAGTTGCGAGAGGAATCTGGCGAAAGGGCCGCGTCCATTCCGGATATTCGGTCGGTTCGGCCCGTATTGTTTCAGTCTCGCTGCGGCTTCCGATTCGTCGAGTCCGCGGCCGGGGTCGACATGGAAGTGTTCGGCCACCTCGCTCGCTTCGATCGCATGCCAGTCGAGTTGCGTCATGAGCTATCCGTGAGCTATGTGCTCGTTCGTGAAAAGACAGACCAGCAGTTCCTTCGAAAAGACGGGACGGCGTATCCATTCCGGGGCCATCGAGGCATGCTCCCTTTCTTCATCGCGATTGGCCAGGTTGTCACCCGTAGGGACTTGTGTTGATCGGGCATCAGCCTGTTCTGTCCGCATACCCTAACAATATAGTCGATAAGGGCCGTGAAGATGCTTTGGGGAGCTTTGCCCGGATGGCAGTCCTGTCAATAGGAATTGCCGCTCCTGCGATCGACCAGTTGCCCGTCGGCTAGGCGCAATCTTTTCGAGAGCGATACTGCGATTACACGCACCACCTTGGCCGCAATGGCGGGAGCATGGAGTATCATGCTGTCCAGCCCGTCCTTCGACAGGACCAGCAGGGTGCACTGCGTTGCCGCGCAGCAGGTGGCGGAACGTCTTTCGCCGTCGAGCACAGCCATTTCACCGAATGGCCGTCCTTCGTGAAGCGTGGCAATTTCGACTGTGGTCCCGTCGTATCGGCTCTTCGATATGGAAACCATGCCGGAAACGACGATGCACATGAATGTTCCCGGATCGCCTTCCCGAAATACCGCGCCGTCCTTTTCGACTTCGACGAGGTTGAAATAGGGAACGATGGCGTCGATCTCGAGGCGGTCGAAGCTGCTGAAAAGATCGCAGTCCAGCAGCATGCCGCCGAGTCTTTTTGCCGCTGCAGCTTCCTGTTTGTCTGGCAATCGGTGCATTTCTGCAAATTATCCTTTTTTAGTCTTCCTGGCAACAGCAAAGGCAATTGGCATTTCTGCTCTTTTCCCGAAAAATCGTGTTCCAAATTGGCCTGCAGGCCGCCTGGCCAGCATCTGGAGGAATGGCTCGTTGCTCAGCAACGGGAGAAACTGGTAGCATGAGTTCCGTTCCCTGGAAACAGGGACGTTGCGGCCATTTGACAGCATGGTGACCGGTTGCAGAAGCAAGATATTGCGCGAAACATATTATCGAATGGGAATGAGTTGGAACGATTGAAGAATTCATCCGACGAGCAATTCATGCGCCGTGCGCTCGAGCTTGCCCGGGCAGCATGGACGGAAGGAGAAGTTCCCGTGGGTGCGGTGGTCGTGATGGATGGAAAGATCGTCGGGGAAGGCTTCAATCGGCCCATTTCGTCGAACGATCCTTCTTCCCACGCCGAAATCGAGGCGCTCAGGGATGCGGCAAAGAATCTGGGCAATTACAGGCTGGTCGGCTGCGACATTTTCGTGACGCTGGAGCCTTGCCTGATGTGCGCAGGCGCGATCCAGCATGCCAGAATCTCCCGGCTGATCTACGGCGCAAGGGACCCGAAAACGGGCGCCTGCGGGAGCGTGCTGGATGTTTTTGCGGATGCCAGAATCAACCATCATGCCAGCGTGACTTCAGGCATCCTGGAAGAAGAATGCGGCGGCATCTTGAAGCGGTTTTTTTCGGAAAGGAGGCAGCGGGCTTGAAGATTCAGATCGGAATCGCTTCGCAAATGCTGAAACTGCTGGACGAGCGGGGCGAGGCGATCAAGGAATACGCCATATCGAGTTCGAAGAACGGGGTCGGCGAGAAAATCGGCAGCTTCAGAACGCCGAGAGGGCGTCACATGATCAGGGCGAAAATCGGTGGAGGCATGCCGGTCAATACCGTTTTCGTGAAAAGGCGCCCTACGGGAGAAACCTATTCGAAGGAACTTTCCCTGCAATTTCCAGACAGGGACTGGATACTGACCCGCATCCTATGGCTCTCGGGAATGGAGCCCGGCTTCAACAGGTGGAGGGAAGTCGACACGATGCGCCGCTACATCTACATCCATGGCGCTCCGGATGGCACGGAAATGGGAAAGCCCGGATCACACGGCTGCATCAGGATGCGCAATGACGATCTCGTCGAACTGTTCGAGCAGGTGGAAACTGGAACCGAAGTCGAGATCATCGAGAGTCTTTAACAATATTGTCATTTGCTTATAATCATTCCTTAACATTGTCTGCTTAGACTGGTCGCGTTGTCATTCAATCGGAGCGCGACATGTTTACACAGCAAATCCTGATCGAAATAGCCATCGAGTTTGGCGGATTGATGTTCCTCATCCTGATCGAGGAGTGGTTTTTCAATCCGAAGCATTCCTGAAAGTGCGGCCTCTTCGGAAATAGCTTTGGTTGTCGTAATAGGCCGCGTTTTCGTTTTCCGCGGTCCAGCCCGGGACGCCGAGCAGGGGAAGGGGAGAGAAATCCCGGGTTGAAGCGATTTCAGAAAACTGGCTCTCGAATCGCTCATCCAGATGAGCGAGCTGCTTCCCGATCGGCCATCCGAAGAAAGACTGGTCGACGGGAAACAAGATGGCGTGGCCGGTAAGGCCGATGAAAGGGGAGATCCCCTTTTCGTACAGGCCGTGGCCGAAAATATAACAGCGCATCTCATCGATGACCTTTGCTCGGTTCTCCCAGAACAGGCGTTTCCATTCGAAGGCTTGGAGCATGCCAGATAGGGTTTCGCTGCTCGATGCGATGATGACGCCTGACTCGTCGAAAAGCGTTGCGATGTCACGCATTCTGCTGCGCCTTTTGTCGGGCTGATTGCAGATTTCCTCGAAATGAAGCAGATTGAGACGGGATTTTGCTTTCGGAAAGGTCATCCAGACCAGGGCGTTGAAGAGGTCGTGCCAGGAATTCGCTCTCGTCTCCACTTCTCCCCTGAGATAAATTCGCTTCTCGTATCCCAAGGGGTCGCCGCAATCTTCGACGAATTGTACAGGCAAGCCGTTCGCGTTATGGAGTGGACCGGCAAGGCGATTCAGTTCTTCGCAACTCGGCCAGTTTCTTCCGGTTAGGCGCTCGCACAAGGCACGAATCGGGAAGAACAGTTCGGATTCGAGATGAAAATTTCGAATCCGGCTACTTTCCATCGAAGATCGATCCGGAAAAAAGCGCACGCGGCACAAGCTGCAGCCAGTCGCGGCGTTCGAGCGTGGGGCGATTGCGAAAAACGTCCCATCTGGATTTTTCCATTTTGTCCAGAATCGCAAGCCCGCCCAGCACGATCAATTTCATTTCCAGAGAGAATCTGCCCTTCATCGCTTTCGCAAGAGGCGCGCCTTCGAGCATCATCTGCCTCGCGCGATCCGCCTGGAATGCCATGAGTGTCTGCCAAGGCTGACCGGCATGCTTTGAGGCGATGTCATGCTCTGAAATGCCGAATCGCATCATCTCGTCCTGCGGCAGGTAGATTCTGCCCATGGCATAATCGATGCCGACGTCCTGCAGGAAATTGATCAGTTGCAGGCTGGAGCATATCTTGTCCGAATGAAACCTGTTTCTCTCCGAGTCGACTCCGTAAAGGATCAGCAGCAGGCGTCCCACCGGATTCGCAGATTGTTCGCAGTAGCTGACGAGTTCGGTGAAGTTTTCATAGCGTTTCTTGTCGACGTCCTGAGTGAAAGCATCCAGGAGATCGTGAAAGAGCTGCAGGGGCAGGCCGTATTGGCTGATGACCGCGGAGAGCGCCGCGAAAAGCGCGGTTTCGGGTTCCTGTCGGCTCCGGATTCTTTCGAGTTCGCGGCGAAATCCGTTCAGGAGAGCGATCCTTTCCTCACGACTTCGCTCGCCTTCGTCGGCGAAGTCGTCCGCCTGTCTTGCGAAGGCATAGATCAGGCCCACCGGCTTTCGCATCGATTTCGGCAGGGCGATGGATGCGACCGGAAAATTTTCGTAATGCCTTTCCGTCACGGCCTGATTTCCAGATGCTGCATGACGCGCCGTGCCATGTCATCGATGGCGACGATTTCGTCGACTCCCCCCAGTGCGATGGCTTCCCTGGGCATGCCGAAAACCACGCAGCTCGCTTCGCTCTGCGCGAAATTGTAGGCCCCGGCCTGCTTCATTTCGAGCATGCAGGATGCGCCGTCCTTCCCCATGCCGGTAAGGATCACTCCGACTGCGTTTTTCCCGGCCACGTTCGCTGCAGAGCGGAAAAGCACGTCCACCGAAGGACGGTGCCTGTTCACCGGGGGGCCTTGGCTGAGCTCGGTCACATAACACGAGCCGGCGCGTTTCAGCAGCAGGTGGGAATGCCCGGGCGCCACATACGCATGACCCGGCAGGATTCTCTCCCCATCCACGGCCTCCTTGACCCGAACCTTGCAAAGACCGTCCAGCCGTTCTGCGAAAGGCTTGGTGAATGCTTCCGGCATGTGCTGGGAAATCAGTATGCCCGGGCAATTCTCGGGCAGGCCGAGGAGGAAGGTTTTGATCGCTTCGGTACCTCCGGTCGATGCGCCGACGAAGACGAGCCTTTCGGTTGATGCAATCGGATGGATGTTCAGGGGGAGTATGCTGTCCGCAGACAGACTGGGTTGCGCAACTGCAGCGTTAGATTTGATTTGCGAGTTCATAGACGGTTTTTCCCCGCAGCCTGAACAGACCGGCGACATGATGGAAGCTTTCGGAATGGCCGGCGAACAGCAGGCCGTCCTGTCGCAGCAATGGGGCGAATTTCCGGAGAATGCGCTCCTGGGTGTGCTTGTCGAAATAAATCATGACATTGCGGCAAAAAATTGCATCGAATGGCCCTTGGATGGCCCATCTCTCGTCCAGCAGGTTGATTTGCCTGAAGGTGACCATTTCCCTGATCTCGGGACGTATTCTCGCCTGGCCGCCGGATTCCTGAATGAAGTACTTCCTCAATTTCTCCTGGGACAGCTTCTCCAATTGGGCGGAGCTGTAAATGCCGGCTCTGGCTTTCTCCAGCACGGAAGTATCGACATCGCTCGCGAGGATGCTGACCGGCGGACGCACCGTATCGTACAGTTCGGCCATGGTCATTGCCATCGAATACGCTTCTTCTCCCGTCGAGCTGGCAGCGCACCAGAGGGAAATCGGTGGTTTCCTGGATTTCACATGTTCGGTCAGAATGGGAAAATGGTGCTCCTCCCTGAAGAAGAAAGTCAGGTTCGTGGTGAGCGAATTGATGAAAGCTTCCCGCTCGCTGCTGTTTCCGCGCTCGAGCAGGGCGATATAGTCTGAAAAGGCAGTGAGCCTGTTCGCCCGCAGGCGTTTCGCGAGGCGGCTGTAGACCATTTCCTGCTTGCTTTGATTGAGGGAAATCCCGGCATGCTCATGGATCAATGCGCGAACTCGGTCGAAATCCTGCTGAGTGAAGGTGAATTCCCTGGATGTCATCTGGGTAGCTGCCTGTCCATGCATTCGAAATAAATCGCCTGATCGGGCGGCGTGTTGTGTCTTTGGGAATGCCAGATCATCTCGCCCAGGCATTCCATGACGCGGTGCAGGGCGTCGTGTCGCGATGCAGCCTTGGCGAGCAGCCTTTCATAGCGTTCCTTGATTCCGAAAGGCTGGTTTATCGAAAGCTGTTCCGCTACTGCGAGATGCAGGCTGAGGTGCAAAAACGGATTTTGCTCCAGGGTCTCGGAAAGCTCCGGGTCTTCGAGCGCAGCATGATATTCGGGATGCGCCAGGATGGCGTCCAGCGCCATGGTCTCAAGCGGACTCATCAGGGCGCTTTCCCTGTGCTTGCGCCAGGTTTCGCAAAAGAACTGCCTGACTTCTTCGCGTGTCGGGTTGAACATGTCAGACAGATTTTCCCTGGAATTCGCAAAGATCGCGGATCAGGCAGGCAGGGCAATCCGGTTTTCTGGCCTTGCAGACATAGCGGCCATGCAGGATCAGCCAATGATGGGCGTCCTGCCTGAATGGCTTGGGCACTGCCCGCATCAGTGCCTGTTCGACTTCAAGCACGTTTTTCCCCGGAGCGATCCCCGTTCGGTTGGATACCCTGAAAATATGCGTATCGACTGCGATGACGGGTTCATGGAAGGCGGTGTTGAGGATAACGTTCGCGGTTTTCCGGCCCACGCCGGGCAATGCTTCGAGCGCCTCCCTCGTTCTGGGTACTTTCCCGTGATGGTGCTCGACAAGCCTTCTGCAGGTCTCCATGATATGCCGCGACTTGGTCTGATAGAGGCCTATCGTTTTAATGTGTTCCCTGAGGCCTTCGAGCCCCAGTCCGAGCATTTTCTCGGGCGTGTCCGCTACCGCGAAAAGGCCTCTCGTCGCAAGATTCACGCCCTTGTCGGTGGCCTGGGCCGAGAGGATGACGGCGATCAGAAGCTCGAACGGAGAACGGTGTTCAAGCTCGGTGGTAGGATGCGGGTTGGCAGCCTTGAAGCGCTCGAATATTTCTTGCAAGGCACGTTGCTTCATGCACCCTGGAGCAGATGTTGCGCCACGACAGCTCTCGATGCGGCGCGGCTGTCCAGGTGATTCTTGAGGGCGATCAGCATGCCCAGCCCAATGAATGCGCCCGGGGGCAGAATGGCGAGCAGGAAGCCGTGGTAGTTCGGGATCACCGTGATGACGAAGGTCTTGGCCGATTCGCCGAACACGAGATCGATTCCCGAAAAGAGCGTTCCCTTGCCGAACAGTTCGCGCATTCCCCCCAGAAGCGCAAGAACCAGCGTCAGACCCAAACCCATCATCAGTCCGTCAAAGAGGGAGGGCAGCATTTTCTGTTTCGAGGCGAAAGCCTCGGTCCTTGCCAGAACGATGCAATTGGTGACGATCAAGGGCACGAAAATGCCGAGCACGAGATAGAGCGGGTGCAGGTAGGCTTTCATGGTCAGCTGGATCATGGTCACCAGGGATGCGATGATCAAAATGAAGACGGGAATCCTGATTTCGCTCGGCACCAGGTTCCTGATCAGCGAGACGGCAAGGTTGCTGAGCGACATGACGATTGCGGTGGCAAGGCCGAGGCTGACGCCGTTCACCACGGAGCTGCTGACTGCGAGGAGCGGGCACATGCCGAGGAGCTGGACCACGCCCGTGTTCTGTTTCCATAGTCCGTTCTGGGCGATTTCGCCATAGCTGACTTCACTCATTTGCCTGTCCTTTCTTCGAAAAGGCTCGCCCTGTTTTGAGCGAAATATTCCAGCGCCTTGTGCACCGCCTTGACCACAGCCCTGGGGGTGATGGTGGCCCCTGTCATGTAGTCGAATTTCCCCCCGTCCTTTTTGACATGCCAGGCCGCATCCGGGACGGAATCGAGCGAAACATGATCGAAAATCCTGATCCACCGACTCTTGGCGATGTCGATGTAGTCGCCCAGTCCAGGCGTCTCGTTATGGCTGATGACGCGTACGCCCGAAATCTCGCCGTTCGCCAGAATCGCGATGAGCAGCGTGATCTTTCCGCTATAGCCGTCAGGAGCCGTCGCCTCGATCATGACCGCTGCCGGTTTTCCCTTGAGCCTCGCACGATAGGCGGTGACAGGGGAGGTATTGCCGAGCAGCTCGTTCGGTGCGATTTCTATCGTATCATGAATGATGTCATTGTCCGAAATGCCGGGAGGGAAAACTTGGTTGATCAGGGCGAGCTTTTCCGCAGCTTCGCTTTT
>Ga0315298_1004279_pt1 | contig 21526 bp, 18 predicted proteins | sample WHS_1_MG_FD_203077 | JGI IMG/M metagenome (GOLD analysis project Ga0315298, IMG submission 203077) | Extremophilic microbial mat communities from Washburn Hot Springs, YNP, Wyoming, USA - WHS_1_MG | ecosystem: Environmental > Aquatic > Thermal springs > Hot (42-90C) | place: USA: Wyoming...
CCGCTCCAATTGCTCGTGAGTTGCTCAAAGAATTCTTTGGGATTAAAGAACAACTTGCAGGAGTTGATACGACAAATGTTGCGCCCGATTAATTCCTTTTTCTCATTATATACACTATTAGAAAAATTAGGATAGACAGGTTTTCATTTCTTTCCATTTAGTTAAAAATCTATGCAACTTGGTTTATAAGCACAATGTATAGAAAATTACATTCTTTTCTAACCGATTGAGAAATTTATTGGTTTTTTAGATAAAAAATGTATAGTATTTGAATAAATTTTTTTTGGAAATTTGGTAGAAAATTATAATTTTGCATTGTAAATTATTATTATTATTATTTTGGAGGTTATATGAAAAGGAATCTGATTTTAAGTATAATCTTCGCATTGTTACTATTCACTTCGTGCTATGATAATTCACTCCAACCGTGCAAAAGGTCGCCATTTAAAATTGTCCTTTCCGATAGTACAACTATTGATGGTGGTGTATTTTTTATCCAAACATCTCATAGGGAAAACCCATCCAATGTTGATGTACAAGTAGATTTGTTTTACCAAGATTGGAAAGGTATTGTACCAATTAAGCTTGACAGTTTCGAAATTAACGATTATGATGTGCGTTTAAACATTAATCCTTGTACGAGTCATATTTGGTATGTCACTGCTAAACCTGAGCTTGGAATACCCTCGATTGAAAAGACCATTCCCGGAATGGAACCATTCGATATAACTTCTCACAATTGGTATGATACAATTTCATCGAACGGAACAATTACTTGGTCCACTCCTTCGGATTCCTCGAATACTGATATTTTCATTTCAATTTCTAATTATAAGTTTTTACCTCGGGACACAACAGGTTTGTCTGATGGTTTAATGTTCAAAACCTTGGATAATGGTAGTTATACATTCAGTCCAAGTGTTTTTTCTAATTTAGGTATAAGGTCTGGCGACACCATACATATTATTTTGGATAGAGTTTGGAGAGATATCGAAAAAATTGATGGAAAAAATTATCTTTTTGTAAATCTTTTCACTAATGGTATCTTGCTTGTATTACGTTGATTTTTTAGGTCAAAAAAATGGGCAAGAAAATAATTATTTTATTTTTGTTTTTATCTGTAATTTTTTCTTTCCTTGGGCTAAAGTGTGGCAGCTGTTCTCATTGTAAAATTACCTTTCGATTAGCAAATTTGCCAGCAGGGTTACAGATCTGTGAATCCCATATTGACATTTGGGAAGGGAAAAAAGAGAATTTAGATGCTGTCGACAGGGGTGAATATAGAAGGTGAATATAGAAGGTTGAACCATCGCTCGTCTATTAATCTTTCTTCTCAACAAAATCCAGAATCGCTTGCTGTTTTCGACAACTTTCCCTGTGATAAAGCTGTTAAATTATTTAATATGCAAATAGTTATATGTAACGATCCACGATGTCCAGGTCGAAGAGCTGTTTATAACCTTGCTCGTAGTAGTATAACCTGGCGTGAGCCTTTTTCTGGTAATGTTTGTGAGACCCCGTCCTTTCAGTATATTTTGATTGGGATTTAGCATTTCAAGGCTGTTATTAATATATTTTCTATAAAATTTGAGTGGACACAGCTATTAAGTGCCCAAGGTGTAGGGCTTCAAAAATTGTTAAAAATGGGAAAATTAATGGCCAGCAACGTTACTTATGCAAAGAATGTAATTACCATTTTACAGTAAATAAACTTGGGAAAAGAGTTGACAATAATTATATTGTCAAAGCACTTCAGTTGTATTTAGAAGGTTTGGGGATAAGCGAGATTGAAAAGTATGTTGGAGTGAGTCGAAATACAATTAGAAAGTGGATTAAAAGATTTGAAAATCTTATCGTAGAAGTCCGTAAAAATCAGTGCAATATTAATGTAGTAAACTTACAAGATTTAATTGTTTTTTTAAAAGAAAAGAATGAGCCAGGTTTGATTTTGTTTAGCTTAGGTAATAAGTTTATTGTCTTTTCATAAAAGAGTGGTAAAAACTATCTTTTTGCAACATCGACTTCAAAGGTTATTAGTTTGAAGTTACATTGAACGGGGGACTATTTTTTGTTTTTAACAATTTTGAAAGTAAGTTTGGTTAAGATAAACACAAAAAGAATATCTTACCAAAAGAAAATTTTTTAAAAAAATTAGATTCCCCTGTAACTTTTTTCAAAGTTTTGTATTATTGTTTTTTTAAAATTGGTAAAAATTCAGGGGGTTCTATGAAAAAGTTTATCTATTTGTTCTTTTTGGGTTTAAGTTTTCTATTCTTTACCTCTTGTAATGAAACTACAAACCAAACGACCGAAGAGAATATTTTCAGCGGAACTTTATACGATGAACAAGGTAATCCTGTGCCCAATGCCATTATAAATGTGGTTAAAATTTCCGACGGGAAAACTAATATTCTTGTTTCCGAGCAGGTAGTTGTGACCGATACAACCGATGAAGAAGGGAATTTCGAGTTAAAAAATCTTCCTTCGCCCCTCGGCTCGTTGAAATTACGAATTGTCCATCAGGATTTTAGTATTTTCGAAGAATTTCTGTTGAAAATCCTTGAAAATCAGGACAAACGGAAATTACGAGTGCATCTAAAACACGATGACCATTGTTGCGGGAAAATTATCATTCATACTTACACATCGGACTCATCGGCTTTGGGCAATGTTGAAGTGAGATTGAATCGTGGGCATGAGCTAGTTCGCAAGAGCAAAACCAATGACAATGGTGTCCTTGTGTTTGAAAGGGTTTGCTCGGGAAGTTATTGGGTTCGCATTGCCAAAGAAGGCTTTCAAGTCATCGAAAGAGAGTTCAATCTGCAAAATTGCGACACTTTGGAATTTAGTTTTTATTTGAATCGAAGAGAAACAGATACCTGCTGTCGTGGGATAATTGGAGTTGAAGTGAAAAACGGGAGCGGTGAATTTTTGAATGGTGCCATCGTTAAACTTCGAAAGCAGGGAACTTTATTAACAACTTTAACGGTAAAAGAAAACAAGCCTGTGTTTTTCCGTGAACTTTGCCCGGGAGAATATAGCCTTTTGATTTACAAAGAAGGCTATAAACCTTTGGAAAGAAATGTTAGAATTGAATGCAATGATTCTACATTCATTTCAACAGTTCTCGAAGTCGATACTTGCTGTAATAGTGTTCTCCGTGTCATTGTCAAGAATAGTGAAGGGAATCCAATTCCACAGGCAAAAGTTTCAATATGGAAAGGCGGAATTCAACTTGGATATTACTTAACCAACGAAGATGGAGTTGTCGTTTTCCGTGACCTTTGCAAAGGAACTTATGGATTTTCCATCAGCAAAGATGGATTCAAAGCAATTGAATTTCAAGTCGAGATAGGATGTAATGAAGAAAAATCTGTTACAAAGACTCTCGAAGCACTTCACAGCGATAGTTGCTGTAAAGGAGCAATTAAAGTTGTTGTGAAAAACTACGAAAATCAACCTATAACACAAGCCTTGGTAATTATCTGGAAAGATGGGAAAAAATTGGATAGTGCATCAACAAATTCCGACGGTTACGTTATCTTTAAGAACCTATGCCAAGGTAAGTATGGATTTGATATTTTCAAGGAAAGGTACAAGCATATTGAATTTGCTGTCGAGTTAGGATGCAACGAAGAAAAGATAGTTACACAAGTACTTCAAAGAACTGAAAACGATTCTTGCTGTAATGGGTTACTTGTTGTCCACGTTAAGGATAAACAAACTAACGAAAGTCTTAATGGTGCAAATGTAAAGATGTGGAAAAATGGCGCTGTTGTTCGCTCGGAAACTGTCTCGAATGGTTCAGCAATCTTTCGCAATATTTGTCCCGGCGAGTATGGCTTTTCAATCGTTAAGGATACATATAAAACGATTGAGTTTTCTTTGGAATTCGCCTGCAACGATACAATTGAAATCACAAAATATCTTGAATCCGAGCGGAAGGATACTTGTTGCAATGGCAAAGTAATTTTGTATGTTAAAGACACAACGAACAATCAAGGAATTGCCGGGGTTGAAGTTAGGCTTTGGTATGGCTCACAGAAAATTGCTGTTAGCACAACTGGCGAAAATGGTCGTGTAGTTTTCGAAAAAATATGCTCGGGTAAATATTCTATTTCGATGTCGAAGTCTGGCTATCGTTCCAAAGAATTTGAATTTGAATTAGGTTGCAACCAAACAAAAGAATTGGTGAAATATTTAGTTCCTTCGAGCGATACCTGTTGCACCGCTATTTTGAAGTTGAAGATACTGGATGATTCAACGGGAACAGCAATTTCTGGAGCTCGAGTGTTAGTTAGGTATGAAGGAACAAATATCGCCGACCCGGTTTCTAATTCCGAAGGTTGGGCGGTTGCGTATAATTTATGTGCCCCAAGAACATACTCTATACGGGTTTCTGCCGAAGGGTATCAGGTTCGCGAATTTACAATCAGATTTGGTGAGTGCAAAACAATAGCAGAAACTATTCGCTTGGTTCGCCAATAAAATATAATTTGTTGATAACTAAAGAGCAAGGGGTCATTCCCTTGCTTTTTTTTAATTTTGTTTTTTGTCAAATTTAGGTTTTAGCGATGGTTGTCTCAAAACTTTTCAAGGTATTAACTATTTTTGTTTTATTCTTTTTCGTATCCTGTGAAATAAATGATGTGGATAAATCTGCGAAACTTTTAACCATTCAGGAATTGTTGAACTATACTATTGGCTACGATTGGTTTCCTTATGAATTTTCTTTGTACAAACCCGATTCTTTGGTTACTATGCAAATTGATTCTTTATGGAAAATTAAAAAATACAGGTTTATAGTCTTTGTTAATCCAAGTTGTAATTGCACAGAAACACAAAAAACTTTTCCGAGCATTATTAAATCGCTAAAAGCTTCGAATATTCCTGATTCTGTAATTTTGATTTATTCTATGCTTAACGAAACCTATTCCCATCCTTTTATGCATAAATTCACTGTTAAGATACTTCCCAGTTGCTTCACTGAAATTGACTCTACAACATCAAAATACTATTCTGTTGTAGATACTTTTGAGCTTTATCGAGTGAAGTTTCCCGGAAAGTATCGAATGGAGCATATCATAGCAAAAAGTTTGGAGGATTAAAGATGTTTTGGCTTTTCAAAACCGACCCCGAAACATATTCTTGGGACGATTTGCTGAAGGATGGCAAAACCATTTGGGATGGAGTTCGTAATTTTCAGGCTCGAAACTATTTGGAAAAAGTCGCTCCCGGAGATTTAATACTAATTTACCACAGCCAAAGCGACAAAGCAGTTGTTGGAATTGCAAAAGCAGTAAGTTCGGCTTTTCCCGACCCAACCGCTGAAAGTTCAAATTGGGTTGCAGTTGAAATTGTTCCAGTAGTTGCTTTGCCACAGAAAGTAACGCTACAAGCGATTAAATCTGATAGCGAATTAGCAAATCTCCCTTTAATTCGCCAATCGAGCTTATCGGTTATGCCAATTGAAGATTCAGCTTTTTATCGAATTTGTGAAATGGGCGGTGTCGATGTGAAATCCTTAATCCGAAAGTAGTTCCAAAGCAGTATTTAATACATCTTTTTCGTTTATTAATTTCATACAGTCGTGGTGTTTGAGAGGGCATCGGTTGTAACCGTGAATTGAACAGGGCTTGCATTTTAAGTTTTCCACCTGAATTATTCTGCTCTTTTTGGAGCGGGGATAGAAGCCAAATTCAGGTATTGTTGGTCCATAAATTGTTATGCAGGGGCAATCAGAAAGCGAAGCAAGGTGGGTTGGACTGCTGTCGTTTGTTATAAGTAGTTTCGATTGTTTAATTAGATAAAGGCTTTCGACTAAACTTGTCTCCCCTGCAATATTCAATGCACCTGATTTTTTTGCTATTTCTTCGCAGAGCAATCGGTCGTCCTCACCGCCAATTAGCACTACTTTGTATCCTGCCTTTTGAAGTTTTTTGGCGAGGTATTGAAATCTTTCCGGTACCCATTGCTTTGTTTTCCAAACCGAACCGGGTGCCATTGCTACTATTTTCTCTTTTTCGAATGACTCACCAAGTAGTGCGGCGATTTTACCGGGTAAATTGTTTGGGAAAACGAAGTCAACAGTTGGTAGACCGAGCGGGAAAACAACATCATCAAAGGGTCTCAAAAGTTCAAAATTCCTTTCTATTTCGTGGTAGGTCTGCTGGTATTTGACCGTTTTTTTGTAAAGAAATTTCAACGATGAAGTATCGTATGAAACAGAGAAAACTGGATGGGAAAAGAAAGAAATCAAACTTGTGCGTGCGGAACGATGTGGTGCCAAAATTAATTCAATTTGTTCTTGGCGAATCTTTTGAACAATTGTGATAAATCCTTGTATTCCCTTGTCTTTTGTGTGTTTATCATAAGTTATAATTTTATCAATTGCTTTGACGCAATTTAAAAGTTCGAATAATCTGGATGAAGTAATGAAATAGATTTTTGAATTGGGATGAAGATTTTTTATTTGTTGAGCCAAAAAAATTGAAAGTAATACATCTCCAATGAATGCTGTATTTATGATTGCTATTTTCTGGTAATTTGTAATTTTGTTTTTTTCAATCATTAAGTTAATTTGAACTATTTCAAGTTTATAAAATTAATCATTTATGGGAAAAGAAAATCCTAAACTTGCAAAGAGGTTGATTGCCGAAAAATTGGAAACAAAAAAGTTTCTCCCCGCAACCGATTTGAAGATGAAGATTCTAATAATCATAATCACGATTGGATTGTCTACTTTCTTTCATATCGTACGTTTTAACAAGCAAGATGATATATCATCCTATGCGGTTCAAGTAGGTAGTATTTGGCCACATAAAACACTCGTGGCTGAGTATTCATTTCCAATCTTTAAAAGTCGAACAACTTATCTGAAAGAAGTTGAAGAAGCGAAAGCCCAAGTTTTGCCTGTTTTTGTTTCCGAAGCAAATTCTTACGAAGCTTTTTCTCGTCGTTTCGATTCGTTGTACCAAAGATTTTTATATATGAATTTTTCCGATGCGGCGTTCGATGAGATAGCCCCGAGTTTCCCTTTCCGCAATTTTTTCACAACGCAATCTACCGAAAAGCTTAATGAAATTCAACGGGCTAAAACACAAACACTTAGATTTGCTACGAATGTCTACCAAAAAGGTGTGGTCGATGTTGGATTAAAAAACATTAAAACTCCTGAAATTGCCGTTCTTTCTAAATCATCGAATACTGAACGAATTGTTCCCACACGATTTCTTTACGATAAGGAAAGGTTTGTTGATGAATTGAGGAACAACTTATCGCAAGGCTACAAAACCGAAATCGTAGAGTTTTTTGTGGAATTAGTGTCTCGTTCGTTGGTCAACTCTCTGGTATTTTCGAATGAACTTACCCAGCGTAAAATCCAATTTGCAGAGTTATCTGTTCCAAAAACTATTGGTTTTGTTAAGGCTGGGGAAGTAATTGTTGAAAAGGGAAGGCTTATCACAGAAGATATTTTATTGAAACTTCAATCCTATGAACGAGTTCGACTTCTTGAAAAAGGCGACAGAAGCAATTGGACAATGATTCTTGGTTCATTGTTGACTATAATAGCGATATACTTAATAATTCTTATTTATCTAATCATTCTTCGCAAAAGGATTTTTGCCGATGATTTTCAGTTCGGGCTAATCAATGCTTGTTTCCTTTTGGTTGGGCTTTTGAGCTGGCTTAGTGTTATCATTCCCAGCGAGATTCCATTGAGATTTTTAATATTTCTGCCTTCCGTTTCGATTTTAATTGCAATTGTTTTCGATTCACGCACAGCGTTTTATTCCACCGTAACATTTGCTATGCTTATAGCATCGATTCGCGGCAACGACTTCGAAACGGCGGTGGCTTTGATGCTTGCAGGAGTTATTGGCGCCTATTCCGTGCGTGATATTCAAAGTCGGACCCAAATGTTCCGCTCTATGGTATTCGTCGAGATTGGCATCATTATTCCGTTAATTGCTTTCCATTTGGAAAAGGCAACACCTTTTGGCTCGTTGGTTGAATCTTTGAGTCTTGCTTCGTTAAATTCTATTCTCTCTCCCATTGTTAGTTATGGGTTATTGTTTGTAATTGAAAAAATATCAAATATCACAACAGATTTAAAGTTGAAAGAGTTTGATGATATTAATCATCCTCTGTTGAAAAAACTTAGCGAAAATGCTCCGGGAACTTATCAACACACGCTTTCGTTGGCTTTGTTGGCGGAGTCTTGTGCCGAAGCTATTGGTGCCAATCGTCTTCTCACTCGTGTTGGTGCTTATTTTCACGACATTGGTAAACTTTACAAGCCCGAATACTTTGTAGAAAATCAAATCGATTTAGAAAACAAGCACGAATTTATTTCCCCAAAGCGAAGTGCCGAAATCATTCGTGAGCACGTTACCAAAGGAATTGAACTTGCAAAAGAATATCATTTGCCTTCTCGAATTATCGATTTTATTCCAATGCATCACGGCACATCTTTGATTAAGCATTTCTATGCAAAAGCATTGGAAGAATCTCAAGGCGAGCCAGTTGACGAAGCCGATTTTAGATATCCGGGACCAAAGCCCAATAACAAAGAAACTGCAATTGTGATGATATGTGATTCTGCCGAGGCAATGTCCCGTTTACCAATTAAAAGCAAAGAGGAGCTTTCTATTTCAATCGAAAAGATGATTATGAATAAGCTACTGGATGGGCAATTCGATGAGTCGGATATATCGGTAAAGGATTTAAAAACGATACAGGAAGTTTGTGTTCGACTTCTCTATGGGATAATACATCCCCGTATTGAGTATAAGGAAATTCCCGAAGAAAAAGTCAAGAAAAGCGATGAACAATCCTGAATCTGAATTCGATTCGTTGTTGAATGAATTCGCTTTTTTTCTTTCGGTCGAGAAAGGGCTTAGTTCGAATACCGTTGCTTCATATCAATTCGATCTGAAAAAATTTTTCAATTTTTTAAATGAAAAGAAAATTGCGGATGTAAAATCGGTCGATAGAATTGTTTTGGAAGAGTTTATCAACTACTTGAACTTGAACGAGGTTTCTTTGCGGAGTCAGTCTCGTTATCTTTCGAGTTTAAGAACATTTTTTCGATTTTTAATCGAAAAGAATCTAATCAACTCAAACCCAGTTGAGAAAATTGAATCCCCAAAAATTCGCCGAGCATTACCAAATGTTTTGACAGTCGAAGAAGTTTTGCAAATCCTAAATGCTGTTCCAACGGATAATTGCATTGGGATTAGGGATAGGGCAATTCTCGAAACGCTTTATGCCTGTGGGTTGCGAATTTCCGAGCTAATCAACCTTAAACAGCGGGACATCCTAAAAGAGCAAGAAATTTTGATTGTTTTCGGAAAAGGTTCAAAGGAGCGAATAGTTCCAATTGGCTCTTCTGCTTTGCAATGGATTAATCTTTATCAACAGAAATGCAGAAGTAGTTTCGAAAAAATTGGAAGCGATAGCAAGGATATTTTGTTTTTGAACAAGTTTGGTAAAAAATTTTCCCGTATGGGAATTTGGAAAATTATACGAAGTTATGCTTTGCTTGTGGGATTGGAAAATAAAGTCCACCCCCACATATTTCGACATTCCTTTGCAACTCATTTAATCGAAGGTGGAGCAGACATAAGAATTGTTCAGGAAATGCTTGGTCATTCCGATATTTCGACAACACAAATTTATACTCATATTACAAAGGAATATTTGATAGAGGTTCATAAGACATATCATCCAAGAGCATAATTGGGTTTACAAATGGGGTTTGTTGTTTGCAACGAGCGATTTAAAGAAAAATTTGGTTCGATTTCCTTCGAGAGCCTTTTAGAACAAATAATTAACAAAGGCGATGTTTCCGAATTTTATTTTGTAACTGCAACAAATCAACTTGCTTGGAATTTTCGTTTGGATTTTGTTGAAAAGTTCTATGCATCAAAACGAAAAGCTGTGGCAAACTTTGTTGCCTCGAATCTTGAGGGATTGATTCGAAAGGTCTACGAATCTTTGAAAATCCCAGATAAAAAGAAGATTCTTTCTGAATCGTTGAGATTTTTGGTATTTAAAGAAGCTTTTGATGAAGCTCCGCTGAATTTTTTCAAAAGGCATAGCAAGGACAAAGTGCCTTTGTTTGTTATCAAATGGCTTTCGCAGATTATATTCGGGTTGAAGGAAGATGGAATTACATTAGAAAACTTTGAATTGGAAATGAACAACTCGGGCACTTCGGTTGTTAACCCCTTGAAGTTCAACGATACTAAATTACTTTTCGAATACTATCAAAGGAAACTTGATGAAAGCAATTTTTTTGATATAATTGATGCAACATACTTTGTTGCCGATAAAATTAATCAATTTGCAGAGTTAGGCAATTCTGTCTCAATATTAGATTCCACGCCTCAAAAAACCTTTCTTTTCTTTGGATTCTTCGATTTCAAAGTTCCCGAAATTAAATTTTTGAGTTCGCTGGCAAAATTATCGAATCCAGTGGCTATTTTTCTGGATTTTGATGAGACAAACGGACCGCTTTTTGGAAATTATATAGACTTGTTGCTTAACTTGAAAAAGTTTGGCTTTAATACAATAAGTATTGGGGACAACAAAATCGATTCAAACACAAATTTTGTAAAAAAATACTTATTCAACAATTATTTGGGGCAAACTCGGGGTGAACTTGCAAAAAGAATTAGAATTTGTGCAACAGAGAACCGCTACAGCGAAGCAAAGGAAATTGCCAAATTGTGTAAGTATTTGATTTTAAAGGAAAATATTAAGCCGTCGGAAATTTGCATTGTTACAAAGAACCCACAAAGCTACTCTCCCTTGTTTCGCGAGGTTTTCCAAGACGCTGGAATTCCAGCAAACATAACGGAACGTTTCCGATTGAGTTCTTCCCCTTTGATTATATCAATTTTGGCTGCACTGGATGTTGTAACACGTGGTTTTCGTTTCCAAGATGTTCGCAAGGTGCTTTTAAGCTTTTACTTCCGCTTTTATAATCAAAAAAATTCCGAGCCGATTGATGTCGAAAATCTGCTTGGACTTGCCACCAAAATGAAAATTCTTGGTGGGAAGGAATTTAACGGGAAAAAATATTGGGAAAGTCGTTTTAGAAACCGATTGAAAGTGATTGACCAACGCCTTGAAATGTTGAATTCGTTGGACTATCCAGACCCAATGGAAGTTTCATCGCTGAAAGCCGAACGAAGCTCCGTCGAACAAGCAAAAGAGGACTTCGAGGCTTTCACTTTCTATTTTAATTTCCCCGATAAAGAATTATCCTTCGAAGACTTTTATGATATTGTTACAAATAGGATTATCAAGGGATTTGGTGTTTTAAACATTTTGGAAAACGTCGCAAATAATTTAGTAGAAAATTTAGGTGTTTATTCAAAATACGACAAGATTGCAAAGATAGAGGAAATCGAGCGGGATACGAGAGCATTGACAAAATTCTTGAAGATTCTTGAAGAATTTGTGTTTACTTCATCGATACGCTTTAAAGACCAAAAATTTTCCCTTGAGGAAATTACAGATTTATTCAAGGTTGTTATCTTCGAAGAACGCTATCAATTGTCTCGAAAGCCCAATGCTGGGGTAAATATTACCACAATCGAACAAACAAGGGGTATTCCTTTCAAGGTAATGATACTTTGTGGTGCAATCGATGGTGAATTCCCTATGCGTTATTCCCCCGAAAAGTTTCTTGGTAGAGTTTTAGGAAAAAGTGAAAAGCGACATTTCGAGAACGAGAGACTCGAGTTCTTCTTTTTCCTTACGAACAACAATTACCTATTCGATAGAAACGAAAGATGGACATTCATTTTCTTCCCGAAGCGGGATTCGAAGCGTGAGTTTGTTCCCAGTCCTTTTATTTTCTCACTCTGCGAGTTATTGGGGGTTAGTTTGGACGAATTTGTTTTTGAAATTGGGAGATTTTCACACAAAGAACAAAATGTCGAAGGAATGGAATGGGTCTCTGCAATTACTTCAAGTGTTGAAAGCAATATTGCTGGAATTATTGGAGACGGAACCAGTGCAGAACAGGAAAATTTCCAAGCGGTAGAACTTTATTACAAGAAATTTGAAGAAAATAGTTTACTCGAGAGCAAATTGAGTGAAAAAGCCAAAGAGTTTATTGTGAAATTAGTTTCACGACCACTTTCGATTTCTTTTCTCGAAGAGTATGCACGCTGTCCTTATCAATTTTTTGTTGACAGGATTTTGCAAATAACCAAGCCAATGCCCGAGATGGAAATTTTCCTCTCGAATCGTGAAAAAGGAGAAATTTTACACCTTATTGTCTCGAACTTTTTCAAGGAATTAGCACAGAATCGAACGAACGAAACAGCTGATGTGCCAAACTTGAAATTGGGGAATAAGGTTTTTGTGCCTGTCAAATTAGACCCAAACAAAAAAGAAGAGTATATCGAACGGATTAAAGCAATCACCAGTAGCATTTTGAGTAAATTCGACACAGAGATTAGCCTTTTCGAAATTGATTTCGAGGAATTTTTTTCCACAGAGTTGGGACGGATTGGATATGTCCAACTTTGGTTGAATTATGAATTGCAAAGGGCAAACTGGGAATTTTATCCTGTGTTGTTCGAGCTTGCCTTTGGATTGAATACTAAAGATTCTCTTGAAGCTGTTTCTGTTGATTTAGGTTTGGGTGAAAGTATTACTTTACGAGGGAAAATCGACCGTGTCGATTTCCTTGAAACCGACGATAAGTATGAAATTTTGGTAATTGATTATAAGTTGAAGGCTGCGGAATGCAAAACACCAAGGAGTGTAGAGAAGGGGGAGTCGTTTCAGATGCCTTTTTACGCTATTGCATTAAGGAATATTTTTGAAAAAAGTGGAATAACTAAGCCATTGGTCATAAATTTACTTTATCAGATATTCGATTTCAAAGTTTCCGAAAAGAAGGAAAATGTCCTGAATTATAAAAGCTTTGTTATTAATGATGAATCGAAATTAGGGAAATATTTTCCGCAAAAAAGTACAAAAAGGGGCGATGATTTAGAGCAAATAATTACCCAAGCACAAATCAATGCGTATCAAATTTTAAAAGCCATTCGCGATAACAAGAACTTCGCTGTTAAACCGCTGGACAGCGGACGGATTTGCCAATATTGTCCATTTCAAAGTATTTGCAAAATTGAAATTTACTGATGAATTACTTATTCAATAATTTTTCGATGTCCTTTTCGATGCTCTCGGGAGTTGTTTGAGGTGCATATCTTTCAACCACATTTCCTTCACGGTCGATGAGGAATTTAGTGAAGTTCCATTTTATGTCTTTTGTCCCCATCAAACCCGGCTTGGCTTCTTTCAAGAAAGCATAAAGTGGATGGGTGTTTGGTCCGTTGACATCGATTTTGTCGAAGAGTCGGAAAGTAACGTTGTATTTTGTTGTGCAGAAGTTTTTAATTTCCTCATTGGTTCCGGGTTCTTGGTTTGCGAACTGGTTGCACGGAAAGGCAAGAATTTCAAAGCCTTTGCCTTTGTATTTTCGGTAAAGTTTTTCCAGTCCTTCGTATTGAGGTGTAAATCCGCATTTGCTTGCGACATTGACAATGAGCAAAACTTTGCCCTTGAAATCGCTGAGTTTCACAGGCTTTTTGTCAATATCCAAAAGAGTAAGGTTGAGTGAATATATGTTTTGGTTCATTGTATCTTTTCCAATTAACTGAAATGCATTGAGAAAACTTAAAACTAATAGCAAAGAAACAAACTTAACCCACATATTAAACTCCAAATTTTTTAATTAGTTTAAACGAAAAAAAGAAAAATTTGTTTTATTTTTCAACAAAAAACTTTTCGTAATATGTTTTATTGCCTGTTTTAATCACAACGAAATATATCCCATTTGGTAATAAATCCTGTAAAGCTTCGAATTGCTGTGGAAGTGAATTGTTTCCAATGTAGTTTAGCGTTGTAATTTCTTTGCTGTATAAATCAACTACTTTGAATAAATCTATTTTTTTTAATTGTTCAGCCGGAAGAAGTAAAGAAAATTTCCCTTTTGTGTTGTCAAAGAAAAGAATATTCTTATTTTTTACCTCTCCATTGTTTTCGACATTAGCGCGAATTCTGGTTGGGTCATGTCTATTGTGAAATCGACGTTTACTGGACTGGTTGAGTTTTCGCTGCAACTTTTGAGACCAATTCCAAAAGTTGCACAAGCAATTGTTAAAGTTGCGAGTTTTAAGAATTCTTTTCTTTCCATATGCTCAATAAGTTATATTACAAAATGGCAATAACAACTTTAACGAATTTTTGTTACAAAAAATTGTTATTTTTTTCGATTTTTGCAATTTTGCTTTTTTATTTCAGCAGAATATGGAAAAGTTTAAAAACCTGCTTCCTTATGTTTATGTTTTGTTAGGGTTTTTTGTTACTGTTATAATAACAATCATAATTTTGGATAAGATTGTTTTTCCTGTATTAGTTCATAGCGAAGAGACTGTAAAAATGCCGAATTTGATTGGGATGAAGTTGAATGATGCTGAAAGGACAATAAATTCTCTCGACCTGAAGTTGAGCAAAGTAAATGAACTTTATAGTGAACAATATGCACCCGGAACTGTAATTAACCAAAGTCCTCGGGCAGGGCAAATCGTGAAAAAAGGCAGAGATGTTTATCTGACCGTAAGCCAAGGTCGCGAAGAAGTTTCAGTTCCAAACCTCGTTGGTCAAAATATTCGGAATTCTCGAATATTGCTAAAAAACAGTGGACTTGATATCGGAAACATTTCTTATGTTAACAATGAAAATTATGGCGTCGATACAATTGTAGCTCAGAGTCCTGTTGCAGGAACGCGTGTGATTTATGGAAAGACGGTCGATTTGGTTGTCAGCAAGGGTTCGGTGAATTTGGTTAAGGTTCCTGCCCTCGAAGGTTTGAATTTGGAAAATGCCACCAAGATACTTTTGGAATCGGATTTACACGTAGGGAACGTGGTTTATGTCGAAAATCAAACTTACCTTCCAAATACAGTATTACACCAAAGTATAAAGGCAGGTGAACTTGTGAAAAAAGGGTCTTCAGTGGATTTAACAGTCGTCAAGTGAAAGGCTATAAGTCGATATCAAATTTATCTTTAAGAATTTTTTTTAATCTTGTAAATTCTTTCAGCAATTGTGGTAATTCATTTGTGGACATAAGGATACGAAATGCTTCGGTTTTCTTCTTGGGCGGGGCACCAAAATAAACGCCGCTTTCTTCGATTGATTTTGCTACGCCAGATTTGGCTTCCAAAACAACATCGTCAGCAATTTTGATATGCCCGGCGATGCCCACTTGACCTGCGAAGCGATTTCGCTTGCCTATTTTTGTACTACCAGAAATGCCAACCTGAGCAGCCATTGCGGTGTTTTCTCCAATATGAACATTGTGGGCAATTTGGACAAGGTTGTCTATTTTTACTCCATCCTCAATAATAGTGCTTCCAACAATGGCTCGGTCGATGGTTGTGTTTGCTCCAATTTCTACGTTGTTTCCAATAACAACATTCCCTAATTGGGGTATTTTGGTAAAACTTCCATCTTTGTTTTCGATGAATCCAAATCCATCGGAGCCAATAATTGCACCCGAGTGTATAATACAATTGTTTCCTATCCTTGTATTGTAATAGCAAACCACATTTGCGTGAATCAAGCAGTTGTCGCCTATTTGGACATTGTCGTATAATGTAACATTTGGCATCAGAATGCTGTTTTTTCCAATTTTACAATTTTTGCCTATTACGACGTTTGCACCGATGTACGCAGTTGGGTCGATTTGCGAATTATCGCCAATTACAGCATTTGGATGAATAAAAGAAATGAACTGTTTGTAATAAGTATCGAAAATCAAAAGAAGTTTAAAGAAAGAATTGTAAGGATTATCGACTTCGATAAACGTTTGGTTTTGTTTAGGCGTAGTAAGTTCGAAATTTTTAGGAACTAAAATAGCAGTTGCATCGGAATTTAGCAGATAGTTGAGATATTTCTTGTCTGAAAAAAAAGTTAAATCGCCGGCAGTGGCATATTCGATTCTGTTCAGTCTTAAAATCAAGTCATCTGGATTTCCAATAACTTTTCCGCCAAGCAGATTGGCAATTTCAATAACTTTTTTCGGAGTTTCAAATTCCATAGAATTTATTTTTTTGGTTCAATTACTTCGGGTTCGTTTGGTTGGTTATCTTTTGGTTTTTCTTCAACTTCTTTCTTGGTTCTTTGTTTTTTTCGTGTGGCTGCGGGAGTTTCAACTTTAACTTGGTTTCGTGGGTCTTTTGCAATTTTTTCCTGCAGTTCCTTTTCCATTTGCGAAACATCGACACCAAGTTCTCTCAGCACTTTCAAAGTCAGGTCGTATTTGTAGTTGACATAGGCAAGCGGGGCAGTGCTTTTGTCCCAAATAATATCGAAACCATTTTCTGCTGCAACTTTTTGAACCGCAGCGTAAATTTTCTCTTCAACGGGTTGCATTATTGTTTTGACAATTAAGTCGTATTCGCCACCCGGTTCAAATTTTTTTCGTGAATAAACAAGCTTTTGCGTTGTCAAGTCTTCGAGTTCTTTTTCCTTTTGCTTTTTTTCCTCTTCCGTCCAAATCAATCTGTTTTTGTTGATTTCGAATTTCAAGTTTTCAATTCGCTTTTCCATATCCTCAATATCACGATTCCATTCCTCGACGATTGAACGGATTCGTTGCTCGGCTTGTTTTGCTTCGGGAAATTTTTCTCGAATTACATCGGAAGCAATAAAACCTACTCGTTGAGAGTAGGCATTGCTAATCAACAATAAAAAAAGAATAATAGATGAAAGTAGTATTTTCATAAAAGTTCTTAAAATAACTTAACAGCGGCAAAAGAACTATTTGCCTCCTCTTTTAATTTTATCCAAAACTTTGTAAGTAATATCGAATTTGTCTTCGACAAAAAGAAGACTTCCCTTATCGAAGACCAGTTGCAAGTTTTCTTCCTTTGCTACGGCTTGAATTGCATTTTTAACTTTGTTCCGAATGGGCTCAAGGAATTCTTCTCGTTTGTTTTGGATTTCCGAAAGTCTTTCGTTGTAAAATTGCTGCATCTTTTGTTGTTCTTCTTGGAGAGCCTGCTCTTGCTTTTGTTGCTGGTCGGCGGGCATAACGCTTTTTTGCTTCAAGTAGCTATCGACTTTCTTTTGTAAAGCATCCTGCATTTTCATAATTGTGTCTTGCAGTTGTTTCTGCATTTCTTTGAGTTTAGCATCGGCTTCCTTTGCTTCGGGCATTTGTTCAACAATTAAATTAATATCAACCGCACCAAACGATAACTGTGGGGAAGAAGAGGATGTCCCTTTTTGCCCAAAAGATGTTTGCGTAAAAAATAATCCTAAAAGCGAAATAACTATAAGAACTCTTGAAAACATAAAACCACTCATAATGTTTAAAAATACAAAATTAATAAATTATTGCCCAATATGGAAAAGAAATCTCCAACCAGATAACTGTCCAGTATCATCAGTTTTGTCGAAGCCATAGCCATAACTGAATCCTATTATACCGAGAGCTTGCAAGAATAGTTGAACACCAACACCAGCAGACCTTTTTAGATTGAATGGGTCGGTCTTGTTTAAATCGCTCCAAACATTTCCCGATTCAACAAAGCCATAGAAATAAATTGGCATTGGGTCCAAGCTGACGGCAAAACGTAATTCTGCGAAGTGCCGAGCAAGGACTTTCCCGCCGCCACGGGGTCCAACAGATTGGTCTGGATAGCCTCGTAATGGTGTTACAGGAAATCCACTACTTAAACCTGTTCCGCCCATATAAAACAATTCGATAGGATTAATGGAAGTGTCGCTTTTAAGTCCGGTAATATATCCCCAATTTGATGAGACGTTTAAAACTACTCGAGGTTGCTCGTTAATTTTTAGAACTGTTTGGTTGATCTCAAATTTCAGTTCAGTTTTTAAAAAGTCTGTGGTTCCAATTCCCAATCCTCCGAGAGCAAAATCCGTTGAAATAGAAAATCGAGAGCCACTTGTCGGGAAGAATAAGTTATCCAAACTAATTCGTGATAATGAGCCAACGACAGCGAATTCGGTGGTAACTCCCGGACGGTAATAACTTGAATAACCGGTACCAACATTGTTTCTTTGGACTCTAAATCCACCGTCAACACGGAAGTAATCATCGGGCCAACGCAAACGGCGTCCAAGATTCAATCCAAAACCAGTTCTGCGGAGGTCAATAGGTGAGTAAATTATTCTTTGGTCGTAAAGATTAAATCCCAAAGTGGTTGGGTCGTCGAAAAGCCAAGGTTCAGTAAAACCAAGCGAGATTGTTCGATAACGATTTGCTTGGCCAAACTCCAAGTTGAAGTTAAACAACTGTCCGGCACCGCCTTTTAGCGGCTCAAGCAAAGAAAAGTTATTGAACGAAAAGCCAATAGCACCAGTTAAGCCGAATGAGCCAGCAAAGCCAATTGAAGCGTTGAAAGTGTCGGTCGAGCGTTCTTCGACGCGATAAACAATATCGACTCGAGTATTGTCGACCATTTTTACATCGGGGCGAAGCGTTTCGGGATTGAAGTAATTAAGTCGTCCTAATGCTTTGATGCTGTTGATGATAGCTGTGCGGTTGAAATAATCCCCGGGGTAAGTGTAAAGTTCTCTCCGAATGACTTTGTCTTTGGTCTTTGTGTTGCCAACGATGTCGACCATTCGGATTGCAACTCGATTGCCCTCGTAAATTCTTATGTAAAAATCGATTGAATCTGGTTCGATTCGAACTTCTTGGATTTCATTTCGGGCGAAAAGATAGCCACTGTCGAAGTATAAACTCATTGCATCGGTATTTTCTTTATTGCCGTTAAGATTTTGCTGGAATTTCTCCTGATTATAAACTTCACCTTTTGTGAAATCTAAACGGCGAAGGAGAATTTCACTTGGAAAAACCGTATTGCCCAAAAAGTAGATATTTCGGACATAATATTTTTTGCCTTCGTTAACGTAAATTTGAATATCGACTGTTCCATCTTTATCGTTGTAAATAACCGTATCCCCAAGAATCTCAAAATCAATGAAACCATTGTTTCGGCAAAAATTCACAAGCAGTTCTTTGTCTTTTTCATAATTCGAGGGTTCAAATTTGGCTGAACGCCAGAATTGCCACCAATGTTTCGTTTTGGTTTCTTCGAATGCTCCTTTCAAATCATCATTGTCGAAGTATTTATTGCCGAAAAATGTGATTGAATTGACCTTATATTTTACTCCTTCGTCAATAATAATGTCGAGGCGATAGTAATTTGGGGTTTCACTCTGAACAAGTTCAGTTTCGACTCTTGCAAATGGTCGCCCTTCGTCTTTGTATTTCCTTTTTATTCGTTGTTGAATTTGATATACTTCGTAAGGGGAAATGATATCCCCACGATTTTTATTGATAACTTTCATTAAATCTTCTTTCGATATAGCTTTGTTGTTCTTTATCACTATTTCTGCAATTCTGGGAAATTCTTTGACCTTAATCACAAGGAAAATTAACTCCCCAGAAATTTTGTCGGCAATGATTTGAACATCGGAAAATTGCTTTCGGTTCCACAAGTTTTTGATAGCCTTCTGCAGTTTTTGGTCGAAGGGATAGGAAATGCTTTCCCCTTTGTTAAGTCCAGATATAGAGATAATCGTCAATGGATCGGCAAAAACAGCACCTTCAACTGTTATATCGGCGATAATATATTTTTTTTGCTGTTGAGAATATAGAGGGAAACAGAACAAAATAACAAAGAGAATTAAAAGGGGAAATAAAGCTTGTTTCCTCATTTCTCGGCTTTTTTGTTGATTTCGAAAACAGCCATATTTTGAAGTTCAGATTGGATTTGTGCAGAAATCTTGCCAAATCGCCTTTCGCGTCGGGAGTAATCTTTTATTGCTTCGTATAAATCCTCGCGACGAAAATCTGGCCAATATTTATTCGAGATGTAAATCTCTGAATATGCCGACTCCCAAAGCAGGAAATTGCTAAGTCGCATTTCACCGCTCGTTCGAATGATTAAATCTGGGTCTGGCAAGTGTGCTGTTTGGAGGTAACTCGAAAAGATTTCTTCGGTGATTTCTTCGGGGGCAAGTTTTCCGCTACGAATATCGTGGGCAATCATTTGTGTGGCACGAACAATATCCCAACGACCACTATAGCTCAATGCAAGTGTCAAAGTCAAACCAGTATTGTTTGCAGTAAGTTCAATAGATTCGAACAACAATCTTTGAACTTTCTTGGGTAGCGAACTAATTTTCCCGATTGAAAGCAGGCGAACGTTGTTTTGATGCAACTCGTTTATCTCTTTTCTTAAATAGTATTCCAAAAGTTGCATCAAAACACCAATTTCGCTCGAAGGTCTTTTCCAATTTTCTATCGAAAAAGCATAAAGTGTAAGGTAGGGGATTTTTAATTGTGCACAGGCTTTCACGATGTCCCGAACACTTTCGATACCTTGACGATGTCCTTCTGTTCGTGTCAAGCCGTGTTCAATTGCCCAGCGTCCATTGCCATCCATTATTATTCCAATATGCTTGGGCAATTTACAAGTTTGTAGGATTTCCTGCTGTTTTGATAAATCATTATCTGTTTGTTCGTTGTACCAATTCATATTTTTTACAATTCTGACCGCTGTTATTGACTATTTTTGTTTGTTATTATTTTTTTTGAAATAAAACAACAAAATTAAACCAAAAATTCCAAATAGAATAAAAGGCAACCAAAAGTAGTATGGCTGATAAATATTCCAAAGCAATTCTGTCGAGAAATTTCTATTTAGGAAATCAATTAAAGATGTTGAGTTCATTTTTGCATTTTCAAAAAGGAACTTCTTTGCAAGAGTATATTTTTCGGCAACCTCTTTGTAGAAATAACCACCACTTAATGCACCAATACAAAGTCCAAAGGTATAACTTATATTGAGTATTCCAAAATATGAAGACTTTTTCCTTTCGGGTGCAATTTTTGTTATCAATTCAAGAATTTTCATATTGAAAATCATTTCCCCAAAAGTGTAAATAATAACACCAAGCAGAAGAATTTTTCCCTCTCTTGTGGTTCCCGATAAACCAAAACCCACAATCGTTAAAATCAAACCTATGATTAAAGAATTTGTTATTTCAATTTTTGCGGTTAACCTTGCTACAATCAAAATAAAGATGATTATTGTAATTGGATTGAGGTTGTAAATCCATTCGTAACTTATTTGAATTCCCTGCGAAGTTCTCATTGTAAAAAGTTCAGGCAAATGGCGTGCAATCGAGTTTGTGTTTGTCCAATCGTAAATAAAATTTGGCAAAGTCTCGTAAAATTGCATATAAATCAATGCGAAGCAACTTGTGAAGCCTATGATTAGAACAATTTCCCGTTTCGATATTGTTTGTTTAAGTTCTTCAAAAAAGTAACTAATCTTGAAAGTTGAGGAAGTAGGGTTTTGCATTTGAGGAGGCTTAATAAAAATGGCAACAGAAAGCAAGTTCAACAGCGAAAGAATGAAGCTCGAAAGAAAAAGCAGTGACCAGTCGA
>Ga0315298_1004280_pt1 | contig 21526 bp, 13 predicted proteins | sample WHS_1_MG_FD_203077 | JGI IMG/M metagenome (GOLD analysis project Ga0315298, IMG submission 203077) | Extremophilic microbial mat communities from Washburn Hot Springs, YNP, Wyoming, USA - WHS_1_MG | ecosystem: Environmental > Aquatic > Thermal springs > Hot (42-90C) | place: USA: Wyoming...
CGGCGCCGGCTGGCCCACGCAGTGGTGGTCGCTCGGCCACGCGAAGCGGTGCGCCCCGAACGATGCCCAGGATCGACGGGCGGTCACCATCCGCTACTCGTACCCCAGCCAGCACGATCTCTACCTCGGCACCTGGCTCGGGCGCGATGCGGGCCGGATCGCGGTCAGCATCGACGGCGGCATGCCCGTGGTGCATGACCTTTATCTCAACGACTACAACGGCCTCGCGGCGATGAAGCGTCTCGCCGCTGTGCTGCCGGGCGGGACGCACACGGTCGAGATCCGCGCGTTGTTCGACAAGCACCCGTTGAGCACCGGCTATTACTTCTATTTCGATTACCTGTGGCCGCTTGAACTGCGGGACCCTCCGGACCCGCCCAAGATCTACCCCGACGTCTCCCTCGCCATCGACTTCGACACCGACCACGGTTACAAGAAGCCACCCGCCTGGCACGTCTGGCACCTGAAGCAGCTCGGCTTCCGCGGCCACGCCGATGTCTACATGGGCGTCTTCTGGAACAACAAGCGCCGCCGCATCGAGGCGACCTACCCGAACTGCACGGTCGCCATCAACGCCTGGGAGCCCGACCAGCCGCTCTGGATCAACCTGTCCGGCACCACGCTCTACTTCTCGCCTGGCGCAGGCCTCGCAACCGAAGACGTCGCCGCGCATCTCCGCGCCATGATCAACGTCACGTTCCCCGGCGTCTGGTGCACGAGTGAGGGCGGCTCGATCCACATCCGCTCCCGCGCGCCCAGCTACACCTTCACGATCTCGGCCAGCCCGCAGGTGAGTATTTCGCAGGGCACGCCACCGCTCGATCAACCGGGCGCTGAGGGCGACTGGGAGATGATCGACACCATCTCGCCCGTGATGACCCACGGCGCGCGGAACTGGATCCGGGATCTCGCGCGCGAGTTCAACCAGGCTGGCATCGGCGCCAGCTTCGCCTTTTCCATGGAGTGCTACCTGCCCCCGATGGCGATGGCTGCGCGCTACTGGGACGGCGAGCCGGTCTTCCTGCCGATCCCTTCGCACCAGATGCACTTCGGCCCGCGCGTGCGGAACTACCTCAAGCAGATGTACAAGGAGTGCGCCGACGAGATCGCCGCCGCCGGCCTGCCTGTCGTGCTCCAGTTCGGCGAGACGCAGTGGTGGTACTTCCCGAACGCCTCCGGCATGCCGTTCTACGACGACGACACGAAGGCGGCGTTCCAGGTCCGCTACGGGCGGCCTTTGCACCGGTTCCTGGCCAACACCGACTCGCCCCACGATGACATCGAAGCGGCCGACTTCCTGCGTGACCGCATCTGGGAGTACTGCGCCGAGGTGATCAGCTACGTCCGGCGGTTTCACCCCTCGGCAGTATTTGAGTGCCTCTGGCCGCTTGACGCCAACCAGGGCAAGCCCGCGCCTTCGTCCGAGTTCCGCGCGCTCAACTTCCACGTGAACCTGCCCAACGAATGGAAGACCTCCGGCTACGGCGTGAAGTATTTCCGGGCCGAAGGCTTCGATTACGACGTCTGGCAGAAGAACGCGCGGCTCATGCGGCAGACCCTCGAGTTTCCGCTGAAGCTCGGCCGCCCGGCCTCGGAGTGCATGTACCTGGCAGGCATCTACGGCCCACCCGACCCGCCGATGCGCGAGGCGTACGGCATGTGGCGGAATCGCGGGCTGTACTCGTTCTGCTTCTGGGCCTTCGATCAGTTCTGCCTGAACTCGCGGCCCGTGCCGCTGGAGGTGACTACGCAATCCACGGCAACGCTCGTCTCCTACCGCCGCCCGCGCGCTGCGCGCTCGCCCGAAGCGCCCGTTGCCGTGGCCTATGCGCCCGCGGCCAGCAGCCGGATGAACACGTTCCGCTTGAACGCCAGGAGGATGAATGCCGAGTAAGTTTCCGAACTCCATCGACGACGCATCGAGCCTGTACTCGCCTGCAGATGCGTTTTCGGCAAAGCCGCTCGAAACGATCACCACGATGCCGGTCTACGCCGGCGATACGACCATCAGCGTTGAGTCGACCGGCGTGGGCTTCCCTGACGAGTACGGCATCCTCTCGATAGACGACGAACTGATCGTCTACACCGGCAAGACCGCCACGCAGTTCACCGGCTGCCAGCGCGGCGCGTTCGGGACCGTCGCGGCGCAGCACACCTCCGGCGCGACCGTGCGCGCCAACATGGTGTCGGCCTACATCAAGGCCCTTCAAGATGCCGTCGTCGCGATCGAGCAGGACATCGGCACGGCGTCGACCCGGAATTACGTCCGCAAGGACGGCCCCGTGACGATCACCGGCCAGAAGACGTTCGTCGATGGCGCGGAGTTCGGCTCCGGCAACAAGGCCGCGACTGGCCTCGTGCGCCTGCCCAACACCGGCGCGGTCAAGTGGCGCAAGGCCGACGGATCCGGCGACCTGGGCCTCGCCTTGAACGCCTATGATCGCCTGGTGGCCGACGCGATCATCGACTTCGCGCCGGGGCAGACCTTCGGGGCCTTCTCCTATCCGGACGCAGGTTACGGCAACAAGGGCATCATCCAGGTCGATGCAGCGGAGGCCTCGCCGTCGAATCGGGCGTGCTGTCGATGGCGCAGTCCGGCGCGTCGCCAGGCACGTATCCGAAGGTGACGGTCGATGCCAAAGGCCGCGTCACCGCGGGCGCGAACCTCGCAGCGGGCGATCTGCCGGGCCACACGCATACCGCCAGCGACATCGTAAGCGGAGAACTCCCGCACAAGGTCCAGAAGGACGGCGCCGACGTAGGGACGCGCCGGGCGCTCAACCTGGTCCAGGGCACCCGCGTCTCGCTCGCCGCCGCTGATGACCCCGCCAACGACCGCGTCAGCGTGACCATCAGCGCCAGTCCGCCGGAAGCCGGCGAGATCACCAACGCCCTCGGCTACGTCCCGGCAGATCGCGCGGGGGATCACTTCACCGGGCCCATCCACTGCGGCCCGCACCAGACCATCGGCAGCCCGTTGGAGAACATGGCGAAGCACTCCGAGGACTTCGCCGCAGCCACCTGGGACAAGAACGGCGGCTCGTGTTCCGTTACCTCGAACTCGATCATCGCGCCCGACGGCAACCAGACCGCCGACGTGATCACCGCCGTCACCGACACGCCCGTCATCCAGCAGCAGATTGCCGGCCTGACGAACGGCGGCACCTACACCTTCTACGTCTGGGCCCGCGTCCCCTCCGGAACGCGCAAGGTCTCGATCGCCATCGTCGATAATCCGTATGCCGCGTACCTCGCCGGCCCAACCCAGATCACGCTCACGACCTCGTGGCAGCGCTTCAAGATCACCGGCACGCTAGCAAGCGGTCAGACCGGCCTCTGGATCGTGGTCCGTCAGTACGCCGCGAGCGGCGACGACTGGACCACCGGCGACATTCATCTCTGGGGCGCCTGCCTCCAACAGGGCAACGACCCGCAGAAAGCCTACGCCCGCACCTGGGCGTCACAAACGCCGCACCTCGCCTCCGGCGTCGCCAGCGGCCCAACCGTGATCGCCGCACCCGACTCGACCACCTCGCCCCTCAATATCCACGGCCCCGCCTCCAACCTCGCCGACAGCACCCTCCTGGAACTAACCGCCACCGGCGAACTCATCCTCGCCGGCGGCTCCGGCAACGGCTACCGGTTCGCCGACCTCGGCCCCGCCAACAACCCCTCCGGCTGGGCGGGCGTGCTCAAGGTGAAAACGCCGGCCGGGATCACCCTCGGCTACATCCTCCTTTACACAAACCCGTAAGGCGATGACCGCTATGGCTGATTCTCCCCAATGTGCTAGATTGCTCGTTTACGACTACTTTCAGTCGGAGGCGATCGTGGCCGAGCAGCTTCAATACGTCAAGTCCGCAAAGGTGTGGCTGAAGGGGCACCCACAGTACCACGAAGCCTGGTTGCGCGATATTATCGCCGCCGACCCAACGATCCTCGGACTGGGCGACATCGTCCTCAAAGACAAGGAGCGGATGCAGCCCAAAGCCGGGCGTTTGGACCTCCTGTTCGAAGATCCGGAGAACAACCGGCGGTACGAGGTGGAGCTGATGCTCGGCCGCGTGGACGAAAGCCACATCATCCGGAGCATCGAATACTGGGATAACGAGCGCAAACGATACCCGCAATACGAGCACTACGCCGTGATCGTCGCCGAGGAGATCACGTCCCGGTTCCTGAACGTGATTTCGCTGTTCAACGGATCGATTCCGATCATCGCCCTCCAGTTGAACGCTTTGGCGGTGGAGGACCGCCTCGTGCTGAACTTCACCAGGGTCCTTGATGCCGTCACGCTGGGCGTGGATCAGGAATCGGAGGGCGAATCAGCGCCAGCCGACCGCGCCTAAGTAGTTTTTCGTTTTCCCACCGCAAAAGATTGCTTCACGCGTGAGATCCACAGCTTCTCCGTTTCTTGCCTAAATTCAGTCGCCGGCAAGTGTGCCGGCAAACATATGCAAAGGGATTGACACGACCAGCCGATGTGGTTATAAAAGTCATATGTGTGATCTGAATTCAGCCGGCGAGTTTGCCGGCGAAATATATCGAGCACTCTGAGGAGGTGAAGTATGGCCAGCCCGACACAGTTGACCGCATCTGCGCCTGCCAACGGGTTCCCGGTTCCCCCGCAGGCCGTTCTCGAACTCCACCTCCACGTCACTGACCCCGAGGTCGTCGCCGAACTGGAAAAGCAGCCGGCTGGGCCGGACAGGGAACGCTTTTCGCTCAACGCCTTACGCCTAGGTGTGCTCGCTCTGCGGCAGGCGCGGGGGGAACTCGACGCTGGCGTCGTGCGGGAAGCTGGCCAGAAAATCCTGCACGATCTGGAATCTCTTCTTAAGGACGAGGGCAGCAAGCTGACCGGCAACCTCGCGGTCGCATTGAAACAGTACTTCGATAAAGACTCCGGCGAGCTGCCCCGCCGGCTGGAGTCGCTGCTCAAGCAGGACGGCGAGTTCGAGCTTTTCCTGCGCCAGCATATCGGTCCGGAAGCTTCAACTCTGGCCAAGACCCTCGATCAGCATCTGGCGCCCGTCCTGCGACTTCTCGATCCCGAGGAGGCCCAAGGGGTCCAGGCACGCATCCAGCAGCTCTTGGACAAGGCGATCCAGGAACAACGCAACCAGGTCTTGCGCGAGTTCTCGCTCGACAGCGACGATTCGGCTCTCGCGCGCCTGCTGCGCAAGGTAACCGACGAGAACGGCAAGCTCACCAAGGACGTGCGCGGCCTGGTGGACGAGCTTGCCGAAGAGTTCTCCCTCGACAAAGAAGACTCCGCTTTATCCCGGCTAGTCAAGAAAGTGGAAGACGCGCAGGGTCTGATCGGCAAGAGCCTGACGCTGGATGACGAAAATTCGCCCTTGTCGCGGCTGAAGCGCGAACTCCAGTCGACCATTGACGGCCTGACCAAGAGTAACGCTGACTTCCAGACGAAAGTCCTGGGGGCCCTCGACAAGTTGCAGGGGCAACGGGAAACGGCGGCGAAGTCTACGCTTCACGGCCGTACATTCGAGGATCAACTCGGCGCTTTGCTGGGCGCGGAAGCACGCCGCCTGAACGACGTCCACGAATGCACCGGTGCAACCACCGGGGCGATCCCCTACTGCAAGACTGGCGATTTCGTCATCACCCTGGGGCCGGAGAGCGCCGCGCCGAACGCTCGCATCGTCTGGGAGGCCAAGAGCAACAAGAGCTACGATCTGGCGGGGGCCCGAAAAGAACTGGACCAGGCGCGCAAGAACCGCCAGGCGCAAGTTGGAGTGTTTGTCTTCGCCAAAGACGCCGCGCCCAACGACACAGAGCCCTTCGCCCGCTACGGCAATGACATCATTGTCGTTTGGGACCCCGAGGACCCCTCTTCGGACCTCTATGTGAAAGCCGCTTACAGCGTGGCCCGGGCGCTTGTGATCCGCGAATCCCACGAGTCCGCCGAATCGGAAGCAGCGGTGGCCGCCATCGAAAAGGCCACGCTCGCAATCGAGAAGCAACTGGAGCACCTCGGCCAGATCAAAACCTGGGCGGACACCGTGAAGAACAACGGCGAGAGGATCTCCGAGCGCGCCGGGAAGCTGCAAGAGACGCTCCAAGAGCAAGTCGAAAGCCTGAACAACCAGGTCAAGGCGCTGAAAACCGCAAGGACCCAGGCGTGACCAACATGATTCCCTTTTTCCCACCCACTCGCAACCGCGGCGACGCCATCGCGGCCGGCTTCCGCTTCGGCCACATCGGCACCCACACCAGCCGAACCATCATGCTGGAGGAACTCACGGCGCTTCTGGCTGCCGTTCCGTTCCACGGCAAGCCCGATGAATACCTCGCCGCCATCGTGGAAGAGAACTGCCTCGGCAAGCAGACCGTCTCCACCCGCCGGCTCACCTTGCAGCGGCTTCGCGAGCTGTACGCCCTGGACCCTGCCGTGCCCATCTTCCGGATTCTGCGCCGTCTTTGGGATCTGGACGCGCCCAGCCGCCCTCTTCTGGCTCTTTTGACCAGCCTTGCCCGCGACCCGCTCCTGCTGGCCACGGCAGACGTGGTCCTGAGCCTTCCCGAGGGCGCCGAGTTCCAACGCACGGCCATGCGAGAGGCGCTGGCCCAGGCGGTCGAAGATCGCTTCAACGAGTCCACCCTGAACAAAGTGGTTCGCAACGCCGCCAGTTCCTGGTCGCAAGCCGGGCATCTGGAGGGCCGCACGTTCAAGTTCCGTCGCCTGGTCCGCGCCACGCCGGCCGCTGTCGCTTTCGCTTTGTACCTGGCGCACGCCGCCGGACTGGCGGTTGAAGAGAGCCTCGCTTCGGGCTGGGTGAAAGCGCTCGACTGTTCCAGCTCGGCCGCCCTCGAACTGGCCACCGCGGCCAAGCGCCTCGGTCTTGTCGATCTCCGCATGGCCGGCGACGTGATCGACCTCAACCTCGACCGACTCGATCCGGCCTATGCGGCCTCCGCGCAAATGAGGTAATCCATGGGACGCATCGAACAGCTCGCCGAAAAGTACCGCCAGCACATCGGCCTGCCCTGGCAGCAGACCGTGGCCGGCGCGCAGCGCGTCGTCCTGGTGGTCTACGACAAGGAACTCGAACGCGCCCTGCTCGCCCGCAAGCAGCTTTTCGAGCTCGCGACGCGCGAAACCGGGCACGAATGGTTCGAGCTCAACGTCGCCGACTCCTTCGCCCGCTGGATGGCCGCCGACGAATACCGCGACGCCTACTTCGAATCGCCCGACGACCTGCAACTCAAGCTCGACTCCGAATTCGCCGAATCCGTCGCCGGTCGCATTCGCCCCCTCCTGGAGCGGCCCGAGGCCGCCAGCTCGTCCGTGGTCGCCGTCTTCGGCGTCGGTGCGCTGTTCGGTTTCACCCGCGTCTCGCGCATTCTGAAGCTGCTCGAACCTTACATTCGCGGTCGGCTGGTAGTGTTCTTCCCCGGCGTCTACGACCAGAACAACTACCGTCTGCTCGACGCCCGCGATGGCTGGAATTACCTTGCGGTGCCCATCACCGTGCACTCTTCTGGAGGATACTGATGCCGACTCTGATTCGAGACACCCTGCTGCGTGACCCGGCCAAGGAAGGGCTGGTCAATAACGGCCAGGCCCGCATCAGCAACGAACTGGCCGACGACCGTGTGCTGGCCGAGCTCCGCGGGGAGCTCTCCACGTTTGTCTGCGAGGGCCAGTACGCCGAAGGCATCATCAAGATCCTTTCGTCTTACCTCGCCAATCGCAGCCAGACCAACCAGAAGGCTGCCTGGGTGAGCGGCTTCTTCGGCAGCGGCAAATCGCATCTTCTCAAGATGCTGGCGCACCTCTGGGTGGACACGCAGTTCCCGGACGGCGCCACGGCGCGGAGCCTCGTGCCGGAACTCCCCGACGAAGTCCGCGACCTGCTGCGCGAGCTCGATGTCGCTGCCCGTCGCTCCGGAGGCTTGCTCGCCGCCGCCGGCACCCTGCCCGCCGGCACAACGGAAAACGTGCGCCTGAGCGTGCTCAGCATTCTGCTGCGCGCCTGCGGGCTGCCCACCCAATACCCCCAAGCCCAGTTCCACCTGTGGCTCGAAGAACGCGGCATTCTCGCGCAAGTGAAGGGCGCGGTGGAAGCCAAGGACAAGAGCTGGAGTCAGGAGCTGAACAACCTCTACGTCAGCCCCTTGATTGCGAAGGCGCTGCTGGCCGCCGATTCGAATTTCGCCACCAGTGAAGCGGCAGCCCGCGAGCTGCTGAAAGCCCAATTCCCGCTGCGTACCGCTGACCTCACCACCGAAGAGTTCCTCGCCATGTTCACGCGGGTCCTGCGCCGCGCCGGCAAGGACGGGCAGATTCCCTGCACCCTGCTCGTGCTCGACGAAACGCAGCAGTACATCGGCGATTCGGAGACCCGGGCGGTCCTCATCACCGAAATCGCCGAGGCGGTGTGCAAACAGCTCGACAGCCAAGTCATGCTCGTGGCTGCCGGCCAATCCGCGCTGACCGGAGTCAAGCTCCTGCACAAACTGCTCGACCGGTTCACCATCCGCATCCAGCTTTCCGACACCGATGTGGAAGCGGTCACCCGCAAGGTCCTGCTGCAGAAGCAGCCCACCGGCATCCAGCCCGTCGCCGAACTGCTGGACACGCACGCCGGCGAGATCTCGCGCCAACTCCAGGGCACCGGCATTGGCGAACGGCAGGAAGACAAGGCCGTCATCGTCGAAGACTATCCGCTTCTCCCGGTCCGCCGCCGTTTCTGGGAGCACTGCTTCCGCCAGGTGGACACCGCCGGGACTCAAAGCCAGCTCCGCTCCCAGCTCCGCATCATCCACGACTGCCTGGCGCGGCTGTCGGGCGAACCCCTGGGGCGCCTGATCCCCGGCGATGACCTCTACGAAGCCCTCGCGCCGGAAATGGTCACCACCGGTGCGCTGCCGCGCGAAATCAACGAGCGCATTGTCGCGCTCGGGCGTACCGGCAAGCGGGAAGATCGCCTCCGCCAGCGCATCTGCGGCCTGGTCTTCCTCATCGGCCAACTGCCGCGCGAAGCCGGCGCCGATACCGGCGTCCGCGCCAACAAAGAGCACCTTGCCGACCTGATGATCGAAGACCTCGCCGCCGACAACGGCAAGTTCCGCGCCGAGGTGGCAACCTGCCTGGATCAGCTCTCCGAAGAGGGCGTTCTGATGCGCGTCGGCGACGAGTTCCGCATCCAGACCGAAGAAGGCCGCAACTGGGACGACGAATTCCGCAAGCGCGAGGCGAAGCTCAAGAACGACACGGCTTTCTTCGACGAATTCCGGGACCGCTACCTCGCCGACGAGGTCGCCAAGACCGTCGCCAAGGTGAAGCTCCTGCATGGCGCCGCCAAAGTGCCGCGCTCTCTGGTGATCCATCGGACCACGGAGCCGCCCTCTCCGGACGGCGAATCCATCCCACTCTGGCTCCGCGACGGCTTTACCATTTCGGAGAAGGAAGTGCTGAACGCCGCGCGCGTCGCTGGCGTCTCCAGTCCCGTCCTGTTCGTCTTCATCCCGCGCAAATCGCGCGACGAACTTCTGAACGCCATCGCCACCGAACAGGCGGCCGAGCAGACCCTGAACGCCAAGGGCGTCCCTTCCACGCCCGAAGGCCAGCTCGCTCGGCAGAGCATGGAAAGCCGCTACCAGCTCGCCCGCCGCCAGCGCGAGCTGCTGGTGGCCGAGATCGTCTCCGCGGCCAAGGTCTTTCAAGGCGGCGGCAACGAGCTGCTCCAACTTGCGCTCGAAGAGAAACTCCGCTCGGGCGCCGAGGCCGCGCTCGCCCGCCTCTTCCCGCGATTCAAGGAAGCCGATTTCTCCAGTTCGGCCTGGGAATCCGCACTCAAGCGCGCCCGCGATGGCGCCGATCAACCTTTCTCCCCGCTCGGCTACCAGGGGCCCATCGAACAGCACGCCGTTTGCCGGCAGGTGCTCGCCGTCATTGGCGGCGGCAAGACCGGCGCCGAGGTGCGCAAAGAACTGGAGCGTTCGCCCTTTGGTTGGCCGCGGGACGCCGTCGACGCCGCCCTCATCGCTCTCCACCGCAGCCAGCACATCACGGCCACTCTGAACGGCGTTGCCGTCGCGCCCGGTCAACTCGACCAGAACAGGATCTCGAAATCCGAGTTCCGCGTCGAGACCATCACGCTCTCCCTCCAGGACCGGCTGGCGCTGGCCGGCCTTTACAAAGAACTCGATATCACGGCCAAGCCCGCCGAGGTCGACGCGAAGGCCCCGGGGTTCTTCGCCGCGCTGAAGCGCCTCGCGGAAGAGGCTGGCGGCGAAGCGCCCGCCCCGGCCCGGCCGAATCTCACCGCTATCGAAGACATCGCCGCCCGCGTGGGCAACGACCGGCTGGCGGCGCTCCGCGCCGTAGCGGACGATCTCAAGGCCCGCATCGCCGCCTGGAAGAAGACGCACGACCTGCTCGCCAAGCGCCTGCCCGTCTGGCAGACCCTCGACCGGTTGGCCGCGCACGCCGCCCCGCTCCCTGAAGCTGCAAGCTGGCTCGAGCAGCGCGAAGCCGTCCGCGCCGGTCGCCTGCTGCTCAACGAGCCCGACCCCGTCGCGCCCATTCTAAAGGGTCTGGCCGACCTGCTGCGGCAGGCGCTGAACGCGGCCCATGCCGCCCATGACGCCGCCTACCAAAGCGCGATGGCGAAACTCGCTTCTGATGCTGTCTGGGGCCGGATCGCGCCGGCAGACCAAAGCCGCATCCTGAAGGAAGCAGGCCTCACCCCGCCCGTGAAGCCCAACCTTGCCTCCGACCAGGCGCTGCTGGCCGCGCTCGGCTCCCAGAACCTCGCGGCCCGCCGCACCGAAGCCGAAGCCATTCCGGCGCGCGTGGACAAGGCGCTCCAGCAGGCGGCGCAACTCGTCGAGCCGAAGATCCAGTTCGTCCCCGTCGACCGCGCCGTGCTCAAGACCGAAGCCGACGTCGACTCCTGGCTCGCCAGCCAGCGCAGAAAGCTCGTCGAGGCCCTCAAGCAAGGCCCCGTGCAGGTGCAGTAAGGAGCCGCCATGCCCAGCCTCAGCCGCGAACACCGCCGCTTGCTCGAAAAGACCGTCGCCGACGCCCGCCGCATCGCCGAGGAAGGCGCCCGGAAAGTTCTTCACGACCAGTACGCCATCGATCACCACGAGCCCTGGCCGCACCTGGGCGCCGCCGAGCGCGAGCTGCGCAACCAGCTTCGCGCTCACGGCCGGCAGTTGGGCGACGCGCGCGACCCGCGGCGCGAAACCCAGCCGATCGACCACCTCGTCCAGGCCTGCGCCTACGAGCACTGGCACCGGATGCTGTTTGCCCGCTTCCTGGCTGAAAACAACCTGCTGCTCGATGCCGAGCACGGCGTGGCGCTCGCGCTGGACGACGTTCGCGAGCTAGCCCGCGAGCAGGGGCGCGACTGGATGGAGTTGGCCGCAGAGCTCGCCCAGCACATGCTGCTCGCCGTCTTTCGCCCGGATGACCCGGTGCTGAAGGTCCAGCTTCCGCCGGAGACGCGCCAGCAACTCGAAGAAAAGCTCGCCTCGCTCCCGCGCGAGATTTTCCTGGCCGACGACAGCCTCGGCTGGGTCTACCAGTTCTGGCAGCGCGATGAGAAGGACCGCGTCAACAAGGCCGAGGTCAAAATCGGCGCCGACGAGCTGCCGGCCGTCACGCAACTGTTCACTGAGGACTACATGGTCCTCTTCCTGCTCGAAAACACGCTGGGGGCCTGGTGGACGGCCAAGCGCCGCGCCGAGGGCAAGGACGCTGTCCTGCCCGGTTATCAGTGGACCTATTTGCGTTTGAACGAGGACGGCTCGCCGGCTGCCGGATCCTATGAGGGCTGGCCGCGCGCGGCGCGCGATCTGCGCGTGCTCGACCCCTCGATGGGCAGCGGCCATTTCCTCGTGTTTGCGCTGCCGATTCTGGCCCGGATGCGGATGGAGGAAGAGGGGCTTTCGCTCAAAGACGGGCTCGCCGCCGTGCTCAAGGAGAATCTCTTTGGACTCGAGATCGACGCGCGCTGCGCGCAGATCGCCGCCTTCAACCTCGCCCTGGCCGCCTGGCGCATGGCTGGCGAGCATTTCCCGCTGCCGCCGCTGAACCTGGCCTGTTCGGGGCTTGGCATCCATGCCTCGGAGGCCGATTGGGTGAGCCTCGCGGGCGACGACGGTCTGGCGCGCGAGGAGATGCGGCGGCTCTATTCGCTGTTCAAGGACGCGCCCACGCTGGGCAGCCTGATCGATCCGCTGCGGCTCGAGACGACCGTCTATTCGGCAGGCGCGGAGCGCGTGCTGCCGCTGATCGAGGAGGCGCTCGAGCGCGAGCGGTCGGAGGAAGCGCGCGAGCTGGCCATTGCGGCGCAGGGAGTGCTGGCGGCATTTCGGATTCTGGCCGGCCGCTTCATGCTGGTGGCGACCAATGTGCCCTATCTCGGGCGCGGCAAGCAGGACCCGGCGCTGGCGCAGTATTGCGCCGAGTTCCACTCCGACGCCAAGGCCGATCTGGCGACCTGTTTTGTGGACCGCTGCCTGCGCTTCTGCCAGGAAGGCGGGTCGGTGGCGCTGGTGACGCCGCAGAACTGGCTGTTTTTGACGAGCTACAAGAAGCTGCGCGAGCGGCTGTTGAAAGCGGAGCAGTGGGACTTCGTGGCGCGCTTGGGTGAGCACGCGTTCGACAGTCCAGCGGCGGCTGGTGCGTTTGCGGCGCTGCTGGGCCTGACCCGCCGCGCGCCCGCGCCCGAGCACACGTTTGCGGGCTGGGATGTGGGCGAGGCCAAGACGCCGGAGGAGAAGGCAACAGAACTTGCTGCAATCTCTTATAGTATTGTCGATCAACTGGAACAGCTAGGTCAGCCACAACGTGTAATCAGTTTTGGCGAATCCAGTAAGACGTCTCGACTGTCGACCTACGCTAACAGCTATGCTGGGCTACAAACCGGCGATTCACCGAGATTTCTCCGGGCAATATGGGAATTTAGCATGGAACCGCCCGGATGGGCCTACTGTGCGGAAGCGCCAGACTATGGAAAAGCTATAGGCGGACTCAGCAGGCTGTGTCGGTGGAATGATTCGGATGATCCATTCAATCTCGGCGTTGGGGTCCTTCGTGGTCGCGAGGCTTGGGGCCAGATTGGCGTCACCGTTGGCCTAATGAGAGACCTGCCGACGAGCCTGTATTACGGTACTTTGTTCAACGACAACGCAGCAGTAATAGTGCCGCACACGCACGACGATCTTCCAGGCATCTTCGCATATCGTCAGTCGGATGATTTCAATACGAGGGTGCGCGAGATTAATCAGAAGGTCGCCGTTAAAACACAGTACCTCACAATGATTGAGTACGATCGCGCGCACTGGCAAAATGTTGCAGCAGAGCAATACCCGACTGGTCTCCCTGAGCCTGCATCAAGCGATCCCACGCAGTGGCTCTTCAACGGTCACCCCAAAGGCGCCGACCACCCGCTTCAGGTCGCCGTCGCGCGCCTGGCCGGCTACCGCTGGCCGCGCCAGACCGGCTCCAGCTTCCCGGACTGCCCCGCGCTCGGCCCCGATGGCCTGGAAGCGCACGCCGACTCGGACGGCATCGTGCCGCTGGCTTCCATCGCCGGCGAAGCCTCGGCCGCCGACCGCCTGCGCGCCCTGCTCGCCGATGCCTATGGCGGCGAGTGGTCCGCGGCCAAGCTGCGCGAGCTGCTCGGCAGTTGGGACTCGCTCGAAGAGTGGCTCCGCGACGGCTTCTTTGATGAACACTGCCGCATCTTCCATCAGCGCCCCTTCGTCTGGCACATCTGGGACGGGCGCAAGGACGGCTTTCATGCGCTGGTGAACTACCACCGGCTGGCCGCGCCGAACGGCGAAGGCCGCCAGACGCTCGAAAAACTGATCTACACCTACCTGGGCCGCTGGATCGAGCGCCAGCAGGATGAAGTGAAAGCGGGCAAAGAGGGCGCCGACGCGCGCCTCACCGCCGCGCTGCATTTGAAGAGCGAACTCGAAAAGATCCTCGAAGGCGAAAGGCCCTACGACATCTTCGTCCGCTGGAAGCCTCTCCATGAGCAGCCCATCGGCTGGGCGCCGGACTTGAACGACGGCGTGCGGCTGAACATCCGCCCGTGGCTCCAGACCACGCTCGCGCCCGTCACCAAACCGAAGAAGGGCGCCTGCGTGCTGCGCGTTACGCCCAAGGTCAACTACGGCAAAGACCGCGGCAAGGAGCCGCATCGCTCGAAGGAAGACTACCCCTGGTTCTGGAGCTGGGACGAGCGCACCGACGACTTTGCCGGCGGCGATGCCTTCGACGGCGCCCGCTGGAACGATTTGCACTATAGCCTGTCGAGGAAACAAGCGGCGCGAGAGAAGAGGAGGACGCAATGAGACCATTGACCGATGACGAGCTGGCCGCGATGCTGGCCGATCTGGAATCCGACCGGGTGGAGCGAAAGCAGTCCTTCAAGGGCGATGCGCCCAAGACGGTGCGCGAGGCCGTATGCGCTTTCGCCAACGATCTGCCTGGCCGCGGAGCGCCCGGCGTCGTCTTCCTCGGCGTGCAGGACAACGGTGCGCCGGCCGCGGATTTTCAAGTCACCGACGAGCTTTTGCGTCAACTCGCCGATATCAAGGCCGACGGCAACATCGTGCCGCCGCCGAGTCTGCTCGTGGAGAAGCGTCATCTTGCCAGCGCCGACGTGGCGGTGATTACGGTCTGGCCGTGCGACACCCCGCCGGTGCGATACCAGGGACGGATTCATGTGCGCTGGGGTCCGCGGAGGGGACTGGCGACGGCGCAAGACGAGCGCATTCTCAATGAACGTCGGCGCCATCGGGACCGGCCCTTCGACATTCAGCCGGTTCGTGAGGCCACGCCCGAGGATTTGGACCGGCTGCGCTTTGAACAGGAGTACTTGCCTTCTCTGGTGGCGAGGGACGTGTTGGCGGCCAACGATCGCAGCCTGGAGCAGAGGCTGGCGGCGACCAAGATGGTGGCGAGCGACGCCGAGCCCGTTCCCACGGTGCTGGGGCTGCTGGTGATCGGCCGCTCGCCCGTGGACTGGCTGCCCTGCGCCTACACGCAGTTCTTGCGCTTGGCCGGCTGCGATCTCACCGCCCCGGTGGCTGACGAGAAAGAGATGCACGGCACGGTAGCCGACCAGATCCGTCAACTGGAGGAAAAGCTGGAAGCACACAATCTGCGCGGCGTGCGCTTTGCCGATGTGGCCCGAGAGGCCAAGGTGGAAGCCTATCCGATGGAGGCGCTGCGCCAATTGGTACGCAACGCCTACCTGCACCGCAGTTATGAAGCGACAAACGCGCCAGTCCGGGTGTATTGGTTCGACGACCGGATTGAGATCCACAATCCCGGCGGACCGTTTGGCGCGGTGACGGTGGAAAACTTCGGCCAGCCCGGCGTGGCCGATTACCGCAACCCGAACCTTGCCGAGGCGTTGCGCGCGCTCGGCTACGTGCAGCGTTTCGGCGCGGGCATTGCAATCGCCCGCAAGGCGCTGGGCGACCGGCTCAGTTTCCAAGTCGAGCCTGGGTTCGTCGCCGCCATCGTGAAGGGGGAACGCCCGTGATCAGCATCGCTTTCTTCAACAACAAGGGAGGCGTGGGCAAGACCTCGCTGGTCTACCACACGGCCTGGATGTACGCGGATCTCGGCTACCGGGTGCTGGCGGTGGACCTGGATCCACAGTCGAACCTTTCCATCATGGCGCTGGATGAAGAGCGGCTGGAAGAGCTGTGGCCCGACGATGACCACCCGAAGACGCTGAACGGGGCCGTGGCGCCTCTTTTCAGCGGCACGGGCGACATTCGTCCGGCGCACATTGAGCCTCTGACCAGCAGCCTGGGGGTGATCGTAGGCGACTTGGCGCTGTCCCGCATTGAAGACGACCTGTCGACGGAATGGCCGCGCTGCCTGGAAGGGAAAGAGCGAGCGTTCCGCGTCACGACGGCTTTCTGGCGGGTGATGCGTGAGGCGGCTGCGCGACACGAAGCGAATCTCGTTTTGATCGACGTGGGGCCCAACCTTGGCGCGATCAACCGCGCGGCTCTGGTGGCGTCGAGCCATGTGGTGGTGCCGGTGGCGCCGGATCTGTTCTCGCTACAAGGTCTCAAGAACCTTGGGCCGGTCCTGCAACAGTGGCGAAACACCTGGCAAGACGCGCTGTCGCGAGCTCCATCGTCTTTGGGCGAGATGCCTCAGGGTGCGATGATGCCGGTCGGCTATGTGCTCATGCAGCACGCCGAACGGCTGGGGAGGCCAACCAAAGCCTATGCCAAATGGCAGCAGCGCCTTCGCGCCGGGTATCAGGAATGTGTTCTTGGGCAGAGCGGAGAGGCGACCGAACCGGACACGAACCAGATCCAGCTCATCAAGCACTATCGCAGTCTCATGCCGATGGCGATGGAGGCTCGTAAGCCCATGTTTCATCTGACCAGCGCAGACGGGGCGATCGGCGCGCATCAGGCCAACGTGCAGCAATGCCGAGAAGATTTTGAACGACTGTGCCGCGAGATCGCGCGGCGCGTGGGTTGCGAGAAATGAGCGCCCGCAGCGAAGTTGCGAAGCTGCTCGACGCCCTGCTCCGGTCAGTTCGCGCGGCCATGCTCGCCCCGGAAGGCTACGCCCCGCCGGTGGCGATCCTGTGGACCGATGCCGAGGCGCAGTGGCTCCCCATCGTGGGCGCGCTGCGGGCCGTGTATCCGTGGGTCTACACGCTCGGCAAGTACAATCCCGAGACCAGGACGGGGCCGGCCATCTGGCTCAAGTGCATTGTGGACCGCACATTGCCCGAGGCGCCGCCGGAAGGTGAAACGCCGATTCTTTACCTGCCGCACGTCCGCCGGCAGGAGTTGCGCGCCGCGGGGGATTGCCCCGCGCATTTGCAGCCGCTGGTCGAGCTGCAATACCGCGGCCGCGTCTGGCACCAGTCGAACGGTCACGACTGGACGGTGCGGGCTTTTCTGGTTTCCGACGATGGCCTTGGTCTGGACGTGGCCGCGGACCGGCGCACGGAAGAGGCGATGCTGCGCGCGTTGCCGCTGCTGGCCGAGATCGACCTGAGTCCGCTGCGGGGCAGGCGTCTGGATGCGGATGACTTCGACAAGCTGTCGGTACAGGACCCCGTCCGCGACCTGCTGTTGTGGCTCAACCATCCTGAGACCTTCGAAGCCGGGGCCAAAGGGGCGCGATGGGAGAGTTTCCGGTCCGTCGTGAAAAGCGAGTTCGGGCTGGACCCGGAGAAGACTTCGCCCTCGGAGGTCGCTGGACTCCTGCTGCGCGCCGAGCTGGGCCTGGAGCGTGTGTGGACGCGGTTTGTGGAGGCTCCGCAGCTCTATCCGGGCGTGGCGAAGTTGTTGCGCGATCCGGCCGGTGTAGGCCAAGGGCAACTGACGCTCGATCCGGCGCGCGATCCGCGCATCAACGAGCGCGAGGAGGCTGAACTCCGGCAGGCGCTCGAAGCCGTGCCCCGCCTGGCCCAGGCGGCCGCGCGCGCGAAGGTGCTGGAACTCGAAGCCCGCCACAGCGAACGGCGGGGATGGGTGTGGGCGCGGCTTGGCTGGAGCGCGTGGGCGGAGGCGCTGGAACCGCTGGCGCGGCTGGCCCGTGCGGCCGAAACGCCGGTGGGCGGCGGGACGCTGGCTACCGCTGCGGCTGCCTATGCGGAGTCCGGCTGGCGGTGCGACGCTGCGGCAATGGAGGCGCTCGCCTGTTTCCGCAGCGGGCCGGAGGCGGCGCTCTTGGCGCAGGTGGTGCGGGCGTTGTATGAGCCGTGGCTTGCAGCCTCGGCGCGGCACTTCCAGTCGCTCGTCGCCGGCGATCCGAAGGCCGCACGAGAGGCCGTGGGGGGAACGCCGGCGGAAGCCGAAACCTGCCTGCTCTTTGTGGATGGATTGCGGTTCGACCTGGCCGGAAAGCTCGCGGCGCTGCTCGAAGAGCGATCCATGAAGGTGAACCTCGCCTGGCGGTTGGCGGCGCTGCCCACGGTGACGCCGACGGCCAAGCCCGTGGCTGCCCCTGTGGGAGACGGGATTCGCGGCGGCGATGGAGTGGACTTCACGCCTCTGGTCGAGACCAAGTCCGGGTGGAAGCCCCTGACCGCGCCGCTGCTGCGCGAACGGCTGGAGGCGGCGGGCGTCGAGGTACTGGCTTCCGACGAGGTGCGCATGCCGGCGAGCGCGACGGGCGGCGGTTGGGCTGAGTGCGGCTCGATTGACAGCCTGGGCCATTCGCTTCAGGCCGATCTCGTGCATCAGGTGGCGACGGAACTGGAGCGGGTTGCCGGGTGCGTGGCGGCGCTGCTCGATGCCGGCTGGCGGCGGGTGCGCGTGGTGACGGATCACGGCTGGCTGCTGCTCGCGGGTGGGTTGCCGAAGGTGGAACTTCCCGCCTATCTCACCGAAACCAAGTGGGCGCGGTGCGCTTTGGTCAGAGGCCAGCCGGATCTGGCTGTACCTGTGGCCGCCTGGCACTGGAACGAATCGGTTCGGATCGCCTCGCCGCCCGGCATCGCCTGCTTCCGGGCCGGCGAGGCGTACGCGCACGGCGGCATCAGTCCGCAGGAGTGCGTGGTGCCGGTGCTCGAAGTGGAACGCGGGTTCGGCGCGACGTATGCGTCGATCCATTCGGTGGATTGGCGTGGGATGCGCTGCCGGGTGCGGGTGGAGACGAACGATCCACTGGTGAAGGTCGATCTGCGGACGAACTGGAAGCAGGCGGGTTCGAGCATCGTGGCAGCGGTGAAAGAAGTGGGCGCCGGCGGCGAAGTCAGTTTGGCCGTGCCGGACGACCAGTATGAAGGGGCCGCGGCTTCGGTCGTGGTGCTCGATCGTGACGGCAAGGTGATTACAACGCAGACCACCTGCGTAGGAGAGAAGTCATGACCATCGTGATGGACAGCCTGGACCAGAAGGCCGCCGAGGCCTTTGACGGCTACCTGGTGCGCAAGGACCTGGTGCGCAAGTACGCACGGCAGTATCCGGTGCCGACCTACGTGGTCGAGTTCCTTCTGGGGCGGTATTGCGCCAGCGTGGATGAGCAGGAGATCCAGGAGGGCTTGGCGATTGTCGAAAAGCAGCTCCGCGACCGCACGGTGCGAACGGGCGAAGAGGAGCTGTTCAAGGCGCGCGCAAAAGAGCAGGGCTCGGTGAAGCTGATCGACATCGTGCGCGCCCGGCTCGATGCGCGGCGGGACTGCTACATCGCCGAACTGCCGAGTCTGGCCTTGAACGACGTGCGGATCGCCGATGAGCTGGTGCGCGAGAACGAGCGCATGCTCACCGATGGTTTCTATGCCGAGGTGACGCTCTCCTACGACGCAGTGGTCGCCCAGGAGTATGGCGGGCGGCCGTTTGCAATCGACGCCTTGCGGCCGATCCAAATGTCGAAGTCGGACGTGCTGGAGGTGCTGGCGCGCGGGCGGGCGAAGTTCACCTCACAAGAGTGGATCGACCTGCTGCTCCGGAGCGTGGGCCTGGAGCCGGCGAGCCTCGATGAGCGCGCCAAGCGGGTGGCGCTGCTGCGGATGGCGCCGTTTGTCGAGCGCAATTACAACTTTGTGGAGCTGGGACCGCGCGGCACGGGCAAGAGCCACATTTACCAGCAGATCTCGCCGTACTCGCACCTGATTTCGGGTGGCAAGGCGACCGTGGCGAAGATGTTCGTCAACATGGCCAACGGGCAGCGCGGACTCGTGTGCCAGTACGACGTGGTCTGTTTCGACGAGGTCTCCGGCATCTCCTTTGACCAGAAGGACGGCGTCAACATCATGAAGGGCTACATGGCCTCGGGCCAGTTCAGCCGGGGCAAGGAGAATATTCGGGCCGATGGCAGTATCGTGATGCTCGGCAACCTGGATGTGGACGTCCAGCAGCAACAACGCATCGGGCATCTGCTGAGCCCACTGCCGCCGGAGATGCGGAACGACACGGCGTTCATGGACCGGCTGCATGCCTACGCACCGGGCTGGGACTTCCCGAAACTCAAAGTAGACGAGCACCTGACAGACCATTTCGGGCTGGTGAGCGATTTCCTGAGCGAGTGCTGGAACAAGCTGCGCTCGGGCACGCGAGTGAACACACTTCAGGGGCGGCTTTATTGGGGTGGCGCGCTGAGCGGCCGCGACATCGAGGCAGTGAACAAGACGATGAGCGGCCTGCTGAAGCTGATGTATCCGGACCCGTCGATGACGGCGGCGGACGAGGATCTCGAGTGGATGGCGCGGCTGGCGCTCGAGTCGCGCCGGCGCGTGAAGGAGCAGCAGAAACGCGTCTTCAAGAGCGAATTCCGCAACACCCATTTCAGCTACACGCTGGGGGTGGACGGCGTGGAACAGTTCGTCTCGACGCCGGAGTTGCACAGCGATGAAGCAATTGAGAGTGACCCGTTGCCGCCCGGGCAAGTCTGGGCGGTCGGCATGGGATCGCCGGAGGCGGGAGCAGGACTGTATCGGCTGGAGGTGACCTCGGGGCCGGGTAGCGGCGTGAAGATCCTGAACCAGCCCGTGCCGCCAGCGTTTCGCGAGAGCGTCCGGATCGGCGAGCAGAATCTCTATGCGCGCGCCAAGGAGCTGGTGGGCGACCGCGACCCGCGTGAGCACGAGTTCTCCATCCAGATGCGCGCCATTGACGCGGACCGCTCCGGCGCCGGCCTCGGCCTCCCGGTGCTGGTGGCGTTGTGCGGGGCATTGCTTGGCAAGAACACCCGTGGCGGCACGATTGTCGTGGGCGCGCTAAACTTGGGCGGCTCGATCGACCTGATCCCGAACGCGGTCCAGATCGCCGAGCTCGCCATCGACAAACAAGCCCAAACCCTGCTGATGCCCGTCGCCGCCCGCCGGCAGTTGAACGACTTGCCCGACGACCTCTGGACCCGCATCAGCATCGAGTTCTACAAGGACGCCGCCGACGCTGTGTTCAAGGCGCTGGTGGAGTAGCTATGCAGAACGGAACTAATGGGCCAACCCTGTTTTCCCCTGAACTCATGTCATTGGTCCACCACATTGAGCTCAACAAAGCCGGCTGGTGGGACTTGGCGGTTCAGCGACTGGTGCTCACGTGCCTTTGGTTGAAACGGGACAAGATAGCTCTTAATTCAGGAGAGATCATCGCAACGCTCCAGAACGAATTCCGGGTTCCCCTCATTGAAGCGATGCTGACCAAGCACCTGCAGGCACTCACCGCAGGTGGGCAGGTCTTGGTACTACCGGATGGTCGTTACAAGCTCACAGAGCAGGCAGTCAGAGATTGTGACCGTGACCTGTCTGACTCGGTGCAACTCGAAGCCCGGGTGAAGCAGCGCTTTCAGTTTCTCGTTGAAGAGATCTGCCCGGATCTCGACATCAACCGCGTGTGGTCTGCATTTCACGAGAAGTTCCTACTGCCGATGGTAAGCCAGATGGGTGCGAACACCTATCGCCTAATCACCGGGTGTAATGCGCCACATTCTTTCCCCTCGAACGTCTCACGTTATTTCCCGGCCGAGTTCTCAGATTGGCGACCGGACGAATGACGGGTGCGGGATAGGATACTTGCTCGTGTAGGCAGATTCGAGTAT
>Ga0315298_1004281_pt1 | contig 21522 bp, 24 predicted proteins | sample WHS_1_MG_FD_203077 | JGI IMG/M metagenome (GOLD analysis project Ga0315298, IMG submission 203077) | Extremophilic microbial mat communities from Washburn Hot Springs, YNP, Wyoming, USA - WHS_1_MG | ecosystem: Environmental > Aquatic > Thermal springs > Hot (42-90C) | place: USA: Wyoming...
ATGAGCCTCTCTTGGAGGCCTCTTAACTGACGTTCCAATTCGATCTTCAAATTTTGGAGTTTATCCCGCTCAATCTTTAGATTTGAGAGCTGCGCCTCTTTATCTTCAATTCTGCCTTTCAAGGACTCAATATCCTTGTTTATAGTTGATAGTTTGCCTGAGATGATGTGAGCCTGAAGTTTCGATATTTCTTTCGTTATGAGGGAGTGTCTCAGAAAGTCGTTTCTCTCCTTCTCAAGAGATTCAACCCTGAGCCTCACCTCATCTATTCTCGCTGCAGCGATCTTTATGTTTGTGTCTGCTATGTTCAGTTGAGTTTGGGCTTCAGCTTTCTTTACGTCGTATATTCCTAGGCCTATTAGGTCCTCTATTATTCTACGTCTCTCCTCAGAGGTGACCTCAGCCAACCTTGTGACCGCATGTTGTGGAATTATATTGTATCCTGATACGCTGATGTCTGCCGATGAGAGGAGTTCGGTCAACTGTTTTCTGGAGACTCTCTTACCGTTTATTCTGTAGATTCCTTCGCCTCCTCTATGGAATTCTCGAGAGATCGTTACCGCGCTCGAGTCGATAGGCAACCTTCGGTCGGTATTGTCAAATTGAACGGCTACGTATGCTGATCTGGGCTGATTTACAGTTGTAGATTTTGTAACTAGATCTGATAGGGATGACCCCCTGAGCTCCTTTGGGCTGAGCTCCCCCAATGCAAATCTGAGGGCGTCTAGAATATTGGATTTTCCGGAGCCGTTGGGTCCTGTTATGACTGTTAAGCCTCTGCCAAGTTTAAGAGTCACCTTTCTACTGAAAGTCTTGAATCCTCTCAGCTCTATTCTCTTGATGTAAACCATTCACCGAATCATTCCTCAGATATTCATGGTGAGATTAATCTTCAAATCACCCCGTAACCTTCACGTTTGGATTCAAAATCACTTTCCGAATCTTCTCATCCTCTTCTGATAGGTTCTTATAGCGCGGAGAAGATCTATCTTCCTGAAGTCTGGCCACCAGACATCTGTGAAACAGAGTTCACTATAGGCCGACTGCCAGAGGAGGAAGCCGCTTAGACGCTCCTCGCCTGAGGTTCTTATTATGAGGTCGGGGTAAGGGTTTGGAAGGTGGGCTGTATATAGATTGCTCATAACCATTTTCTCATCTATCTGTTCGACTGCTATTCTCTGTTCTTTAACCATTTCAGCTATTTTTCTGGTGGCGTCTACTATTTCAGATCTACCTCCATACGCTATCGCTATGTTCAGGTAATGTTCATCATATCCCTTAGTCTCCTCCTCTATCCTTTGGAGGGCCTCCTTTAAACTAGGAGGGAGGTAATCTATTCTTCCTAAAGCTTTGACCCTTACCTTATTCTCATGTATTCTTGGATCTGATCTCAGTCTGAGGGCTTCATCCTCTATCAGTGAGAAGATGTTCGTAACCTCCTCCTTTGACCTCTGAAAGTTCTCCTCTGAGAAGACATATACGGTTACTGTCTTTATGTTCAGTTCGAGACACCATGATAGGAATTCCTTGGACTTCTTTGCCCCTTCCCTGTGTCCCTCCAAGGTGTTCAGTGACCTCTCAGCTGCCCACCTCCTGTTGCCATCTAGAATGACGCCGATATGTCTGGGCATCTCTGCTTTACCCACTTGGGCTGTCAACCACTTCTCGTACAGCTTGTATATCCCTAATCCTCTGAGTACTCCTCGAAGCACCCTTAACCCTTCCCAGGCAGGTCTATAGGTTTATCCTGAGTAAAATATTTTCTAATCGTTTATGTGACGATATTTAGGGCTATCCATATTACTCTATCCAATCTTTAATCAATTAATATCATGGTTGCTGGATCTTATCGAGGGTTAATTTAGAGTTTCTTCTTCTCCATCAATGCTTTGAACTCTTCGAAGGACAGTCTCTTGCCTTCACTGAGCTTGGCTGACCCAGACTCGGCAAGTTTATCAATGATCTCTTGCTGTCTCCTCAACTGTTCAGCCATCTTATATTCCTGGATGGCCTTCTGCAGCTCCTTCCTCTCCATCACTTTCTTCATCATCTCTTCTCCGAGCTTCTCAGCCTCTGTTCTGGTTTGGATGCACATCCTATGGGCCTCGTCAGCCTTGGCTTTGACCTCATCAATCTTTCTGATTGACTGCATCATCTCCTCATGTAACTGTGCGCTTCTCTGGGCTGCTTCAAGAATTTTCTCATGTATCGACTGAGCCTTCAGGTTCAGGGCTTCTATAGCGACTCTTTGTTCTGTGAAGGCATCCTGCAGTTCCTTGAGCCTCTCATGGTTCGCAAGTTGTATCTCGAGGTCTTTTATATGGTTTATCAGCTTCTTCTCTTCAGCCAAGTCCATGCTGGAGGTTTGCAGCTTCCATTCTAGCTTTTCCAGACTGTTCTTTATCTGTGTGAAGGAACCTTGGGTTTGGGGTCTTATTTTCTTTAGATCAGATACTATCTCCCTCAATCTGTTACGCTTCTCATTTACTTCAAGTCTAGTTTGGTCTCTTGCATTCTTTAGATCCTTTATCTCCATGTTTACAGAATCTCTCTTACCCTTAAGGTCCCTAACCTTCTCCCTCAGCTCCTTCAATTCTTTATTCAGATCGTTTCTACGTTCAGTCCAAAGTCTATATTCAGATAGAAGCTGATCCCTTTTCGCCCTTAGAACTTCAAGTTCCGCCTTGATCGCCTTTAATCTGCCGACTTTAGATTCTATTGCATCGCTGACCAGTTTGAAGCCACCTTCACGTTCGATTCAAAGGTTACCTTTATTGAAGGGCATTATCTATGATGTATTGATAATAATTTTTACTTCATTTTCGGTGAGGGCCTCAGATACTTACAGGTTTCTCAGTCGTTGTGTAGCCACACTTCTCACATATTAGTATAAACATGTAGCTGTAATCTCTGATGGATGCCTTCTTTGAAAGTTTCTCCCCACATCTGGGGCATCTCTCAATACTTTGCTTCTTCACTTTTCCTTCCTTCAAATCTTTATGTTAGAAAATGAATCTTCTGATGGGCCTCCAGTTATACTTACGATTCAATGTCTTCCGTCTTTTAAATAGTTTGGGGCGTCTGGGATGATTTATCTGGCGGCTCAGTAAGATAAGAGTGCCTCTGCGACGTCGCTTTTGAACGGAACATTTTATCCAAGGCTTTGCCAGCGAGGTTCTGGTTTCGAGGAATCCATTCAAACAAAACATTCCTGTTAGAACATAGTCTCCTTACTTCTGAGGCTAGAATCTTGAGTTTCGGATCTCTAATCTGATACTCCCCCCTCAACTGTCTCACAGCAAGCTGACTGTCAGAGTATACTATAAGATTGATTTCAGAGATCTCCTTCAACGCAGTTATGATCGCTTTATACTCGGCCTGGTTGTTTGTTAGAGACTTCTCTTTGAGTATGCGCAGCTTTTTATCCTCAGTCAAGTAACAGTAGTAGCCTTCCCTTCCGGACCCGTCAACATACACCCTTAGGAAGTTCATGGAGAAGTAAGGCTCATCGAGCAATTTTAAACGTTTAGGATATTATCGGTTTTAAATGGTTCAGATCTTCTCAAGTAAGATCCTTGCGTCTACAACGCTCGCTCCTTTATCGTAGGCCATTATAGGGTTAAGATCCATCTGGTTTATCTCAGGCAGATCCATAAGCAGTTTTGATGCTGCCAACAGAATCTTGACGATCGCAGCCTCATCTACTGGAGGTTTACCCCTGTATCCTTTCAGAATAGGATATGACTTTATCTCCGATATCATTGTTTTGGCTTCAGACTCATCTATTGGTGCCACACGGAAAGTGACATCCTTGAGGATCTCGACGAATACGCCGCCGAGACCAAACATCAGGGTTTGTCCAAACTGAGGATCTTTCAAGCCTCCAACAATAACTTCTGTGCCTTGGGGCGCCATCTTCTGGACGAGTATGCCCTTGATATTCGCATCGCCTTTGTATTTTCTTGCATTCTCAATTATCCTGTCATATGCACTCTTTACCTCTTCTTGATTGTTGAGGCCAACAATTACGCCTCCAGCCTCTGTCTTGTGGAGAATATCGGGTGAGACTATTTTCAGTACAACTGGATATCCAAACTTCTCAGCAGCTGTCACAGCCTCATCTTTTTTCGTGGCGACATAGAATTCTGGGGTTGGGATGCCATAATCCATACATATTGATTTTGCCTCAGGCTCTAGAAGATTCAGCCTTCCTTCACTCATAGCTTTCTCAATTATCTCTTTAGATCTCTTACCCATATTTTATTCAACCCATCCACACTATTGATTCTTATTCTCCCCTAAATATATCAGGTTGCGTACAGATGATGTTAGTGTTTAAACTTTTCCACCATACATGAGGAGATTCGCACTTAAGGTTTTCTACCGATACTGAAGCACAGGTCTATGCAGAGGATCTCTATGGTCGGAGTTCTTCTCCTCCTGTAAGGATCCTGGTGAGGGCTGCGTTCAAGTCTATGAACCCCTCGTTAGTCTTGGCTGAGACAGGAATCAGTTTGAAGTTCAAGTGTGTCCTCGATATTGCTCTGGCTAGATCCCTACTCACAAGCGAAGCTGTCTTCGATTCAATTTTATCTAGAGTTTCAATAAGCCTCTGCGGGTTAGTCCATCCCGTTATCTCATCTATACTGGCCTCTTCGAGGAGGTCTATCTTTGTGAGAGCATAGACTTGTGGTTGGAGGAGTCTACTGTAAACAGTAGCTGCCAGATACATGTTAGAGATATAGTTTAGGGGTTTAGATGAGAATGGTCCGTCGAATAGGTATATTACTGCTTTTGGACATTCGGCGATTGATCTCGTTATGAATGGCCCACTCTCCCTGAGGGCGAAGAGCTCTATCTGTCCAGGTGTATCTACAAGAACTATGTCCGGCTCTATTTCTTCAATACTTTCACTTATCTCTTCTATGTTGTCGCCTATGAGGTCTGCTGCAAGTATGAGGCCTCCGTTGGGTCCAAGTTGATACTCCTCCATTATGGCCTCTAGACTTATGTAGTCTCGAATATCTATGTCTGGGTTGTACGGTAGGTTTGTGACCCCTGGGTCTAGATTCACGGTTATGCTGTTCTGCTCGTTGAGTTTAAGCCATTCATGGAATGCTCCTGTTAGGGAAGACTTTCCTGAGCCTGCCATCCCAACGATGAATATGATGTTCACAGCCCATCCTCTAACATTTGGATGGTTTAATTACAGACCGTCTTTTCCAACCGATTCGCCTTTCAGAAGTTTACTCATCAGAGTGACGGCTTTTGAAACCTTTCTCTTAGCATTTCTTGCACTCGATGATCTGGATGAGAAATGTAGTTCAATCGAACCCCCACTCCTCCCTTCACCAACCCTCACATGGGATTTCACATATACGTCTGGATACTTGTTTACAACTATATCCAGCATGGGAGCGACCTGTGATTCAAGGAATCCTGAGACGGGTAGGGTCTCTTCATGGAGATAGACCCTCCCAACCATCTCCCTCAATTTTCCAGCTATGCTCTCTTCAAATATTGCCTTGAGCTCTTCAGGAACGCCTGGAAGGATGATGAATTTTACACCCTTCACGGTCAAAGAGACGGCGGGCGCTGTTCCGACAGGGTTTTTTATAGGTTTGGATCCTGAGGGTAAGGTGGCCATCTTCAATCTCGGCGGGGTCAACTCAAGTCTATTCTTCCCCAATATCTTTTCATACCTTGACTTTACCATCCTCAAAGCTTCTTTATTGATTTTCAATGGCTTCCGGAAGGCTTGGGAGAATGCTTGGAGGGTTTTATCGTCATATGTTGGACCGAGCCCGCCACACGTTATAACGAGGTTAGGTTTCCTCCTAAGCGACTCTCTGAGTACATCTACTATAGTATTAAGCCTGTCACCTACGGTTGTGATCCTCTCCACCTCACCTCCTAGCCTTGTTATTCTCTCAGAGAGCCAGTGCGCATTCGTATTCAAGGTCTTCCCTGTGAGCAGCTCGTTGCCGATGCATATGACTTCTACTTTGCAATCCAATCTTGTAAGACCCTTATCATCAATCTTTCTTTGAGAGCCACCACTTCAAATATTCTTTCTGCCTCTTCTTCCTCAAGTCGTCTAGGGTACTGGCCTGCCTATCGATCATCCTCTCCTTCTCCTCCATCAACTGCTGGTAGGTAAGGGTCAATCCGCAGCTCTTGCAAATGTACTGTTTTAAGGCTGGGTCGTAGATTAACTCTCCGCCACATTCAGGACAGTAATTTGACATAACCCCAGCACGTCTCTCGAGTTGACATATTCAAGATATCGTATAATCAATATAAGATTTTTAGAGTGTTTTGAAGAGACGGCTTATTCCTTGGAGGCTGGTATATAATAATATTCACCAAGATCTTTCTGTGTTCTATCAAGTTTGCTTCCTGCCTTGTTCACCCTCGGCCTCCCTGTCTCCGAATCTCTTCTGAAAGTCAAACCCATCATTGAAAGGAATAGGTTCATGCCGTCCCTCAACGGTAAGGGTTTTCCAGCAATGCCGTAAACTCCAGGTTCGCCTTGAAATACCATAAGACGATCGGCGATGAAGTCTTGGGCCACTATGTCATGTTCCACAACGAATATGAAGGCTTCATGTTCCTCAGCGATTCTCCTTATTACCTTTGCCACTGCAAGCCTCTCCTCAACATCGAGGTAGGCACTTGGCTCGTCGAGTAGGTATACTTGAGCCTTTCTTGATAAGCATGCGGCAACCGCCACTCTCTGAAGTTCTCCTCCGCTAAGGTCTTTTATGTTTCTGTCAAGGATCTTTGTTAAGTTTAGGGGTTTGATTATCTCCGCGTCGATCGTCTCAGGTTTGAAGGTTTGAGATGAGATTTTTGATAGTAATGTGCGCACATCTCCTTGATACTCTGTAGAGATGTATTGTGGCTTGTAGCTGATGGTGTATCCCGAGATTTGGGCCTCACCGTTTAAACCTGCTAGAAATTTGATGAATGTTGTTTTTCCAATGCCGTTCGGACCTAGTATGCCAACAACCTCACCTTGACCTATCTCTCCAGGCTCAACCTTCAGTGTGAATGAACCTTTACGTATCGTCATTTGGCTCCACATGATCTTGAGGCCACCATCCGCCTTCACCTCCCTAGGCGGTTTGAAGTGGAATCTTATGGGTTCAGGCCTGAACCTCATATTCTCGTCGGCGATGAAGCCATTCAAATATGTGTTTAAGCCTGGGCCTAAGCCGTGGACATGTGAGACTATTCCATATACTCCTGGCTCCCCGTAGATCAGGCAAACCCTGTCGGATAGGTAGTCGAGCATAGCCAAGTCATGTTCAGCGACGATTACAGCCACATCTTCTTTGACCAGTCTCCTAATCATTCTCGAAGCCTTTATTCTTTGGTAGACGTCTAGGTGGCTTGATGGCTCGTCGAATACGTAGACGTCTGCCTCTCGGCATGCAGTCGAGGCTATGGCGACCCTTTGGAGTTCGCCTCCACTGAGGATGTCAACTCTCCTGTCCAAAATCTCCTTCAGCTGCATCTCTTCAATATACTTCTTCATCTCACCCTTCTCATCAGCCTCCTCAAGAAGCTCCTTGACCCTCCTCCCCTCGGCCAAGCCGGGTATCATATCCACATATTGGGGTTTGACTGAGATCTTCAGCCTTCCAGTAGAGAGTCCTTCAAAGTAGGCTTGCAATGTTGAGCCTCTGAAACTTCTGATTATAGTCGGCCAGTCTGGTGGTTGGGTGAAATCTCCTAGGTTAGGTCTCAGTTCTCCGGAGAGGATTCTTAAGGCGGTTGTCTTACCTGTTCCGTTTCTTCCAAGAAGGCCTGTGACCTTTCCAGTCTGGGGTGTCGGTAACCGGTAGAGTTTGAATTGATTATATCCATACCTGTGGCTGCATTCCCCTTCAAGCTCTTCGGGAACGTTTACTATGGTTATGGCTTTGAATGGACATTTTCTCACGCATATACCGCAACCTGTGCATAGAGGTTCGGCGATGATGGGTTTCCCATCAGACTCATCTATCCTTATGGTTTCAACCCTACTCCTCACCTTGGGACAGAACTTTACACATTGAATCCCACAGTCTTGGGGTTTACATATATCTCTGTCTAGTATGGCTATTCTACCCATAATGATCCACTGAATAAGGAATTAGAAAAAATGAGATGTGGATGGTGTTAGTGGAAAGAGGCTTTTGAGGCTGGCGTCACCACTCCTCTTCTTCCCAACCTTCCTCCTCGCCCCACTCTTCCTCCTCGCCACTCTCTTCCTCGTTCCATTCCAATCTTTTACTGTTCAAAGATGTGACTCTCCAAACTGAGGATTTATTTGCGTAGATAGGGATCCTTTTTAAGGTTTGTGGTCCCATAACGTTGGAAAGACAGTATCCTATAGTATCGAGCTAGATTTTCTGGAACTGGGGAATAATGTATAAGAATAGGCTACACCGCATTGGGGATTCAATTTTGATCTGGCTACAATCTCAATTTTATGTCGACGCTGATAATTTTAAGGTAATGAACCTGACAGTCGACCGTAGATTATAAAAAGTTTAAAATATTATTAAGATTATTTAAGATTTTTTCAGGTTTAGGCTCAAATACTTGAACCTCAACCCCGCCACGAGCTATAAGAAAACATTTCATACCAGCCTGTCTTGAACCGGCGACATCATGTTTTATTGAGTCACCTACAAACAACGCATCCGCCGGCTTAAGAGACATCTCCCTCAGAGCATAGTGGAAAATCCCAGGGTAGGGCTTTCTGACACCAAAATCGGCTGAGGTAACGGTAAACTCGAAGAATCTGTCCATACGTAGACGTCGGAGGATCCTACTAGTAACCTCTGTTGAGGATGTGTTTGTAACCGCTCCCAAACGGTATCTGCATACTAACTCTTCAAGGGTTGGAAGAGTATCTGGGTACATAGTAGCAGACCTCACCCTCGCATCTATAATGGAGGCTTCGAAAATGTTCAGAAGCTCCTCATTCACCTCTCTGAATATTTTGGAGATGAAACTGGCCAACCAGAATCTCATAGGAAACTCAACCATCAAACTCTCCCTTAGCGTGTTGAGAAACGCGTAATGGTTCCAGTAATGCTCTATAAGAGCATCCTCAGAGACACAATAGCCCAATGAGCGGATCCGCTCAGTTAGAGACCTCAAGGCCATCTCGTCGACGGTCTTATCATCCACATCCATCGTTATCAAGGTTCCACCAAGATCGAATAGTACCGCTTTGTACAGAAAACCACCAACCATACAAGATATTTTTTACTTCGATTAAAGTCAATTGCAAGCCTTCATTGGAATAAGTCTTATCCTACGACTGAGGATATATGGAAGCGAGTTGTCAAAAATTAACTAGGATGCACGTGAAATGTCCAATCTCAATGTCGAAATAATATCCGTTGGCAATGAGCTGTGTCTCGGTAGGGTCCAAGATACAAACTCTTTCTGGCTAGCTGATAGGGTCACCAGGATCGGAGGCACCGTCACTAGGATAACATGTGTAAGGGATGATGAGGAAGAGATACGTAAGGTTCTTGAGGAGTCTCTGGCTAGAAGCCCAAGATTCATATTGATAACAGGGGGTTTGGGTCCAACCCGAGACGACAAGACAATAGATGCCATATCGAAGCTAACAAACAGGCATACCAGTATAGACGACGCCACCATCACAAGAACCTCTGAGCGTAAGGGAATTCCGAAGGGAGAGTTGCCACCGCATTACAAGAGGATGGCTAGAACAATCTCAGGAGCCAAAGCATATTTGAATCCAGTCGGCGTCTCACCGACAACAGTATTAGAGATGGAGAGGACGACTATAGTCGCCATGCCAGGTCCGCCGAGGGAGGTCCAAGCAATATTCGAGGCTTACATCTCAAGCATGATGGCTGCAGAGTCTAAACATAGAAGTCATTCAAGAAGGATCTTGGTGGATATGGTTGAGTCTGAAGTTGAGCCCCTAATAAATCAGGTTATGAGTGAAGTCGCAGAGATTTACATGAAACCTTTGATAAGCCAATACTCGAATGGGCTTTTGCCAGTTGAGATCGTTGCCTTCGGCAAGAATGAAGAATCATGCAAAGTAATTATTGAACAGGCAATCAGACTCTTGAGAAGGCTGGCCTCTATGAAAGGCAGAAGAGTAGAGGAAGAGTAGAAATATCCAAAAAATTGAGGTGAAAATGGTGATCACCAGTATAGATGAGCATAGGAAGATCCTGCTTGTTGAAGGGCTGATCTCAAACGGGATGGTTGAATATGAATCTTTGACTGGGAGGTTGAGGAAGGTTGCCCCGAGAAGCACAGTGCAACTCATGGATGGTGAAAAGATACTCGGCTACGATCATGTACTATTTGCTGTACTGAATGCTCTCAACGCTAGGCAGAGGGGGAGAACCATTAGTGGAGACATAGCCTTAGAGATTCTTGTTTACACCTCGGCCCAGCGTCAGATAAGGAGGGCACTCTCAGAGATTGGGTTGAAGCCAGAATCAAGAAATATAATACTCGTAGCGGTATCAGACAGTGTAGAGGAACTGGAGAATATCAGAAGGGAGGTTGGCCAGATTGAGGGGCTCAGGATCGACAGCTCATTCATAGAATCTTGGAGGGAAGATAAGCTTGAGGTTGTGAAGAGAACATTTGAGATATCTGATTCTGAGCTCGAAGCCATTCGAATCGCCGACACTTCAAAAAGGCATGTTGCTGAGAAACTGGTGATTGAAAGGATGGCCCTCCTCTCAGTTAACGTTTAAGATTATTCTTCTCCTTAGCAACTGACAATATGTCTCCAGGGGTTATCACTGATATACCTGCAAAATTTGAGATAACCTCAACGAGAACTATCTTGTCAGGATTCTCCAAGTCAACCCTCCTATCTATCTTCGAGGCAACCATATCTATTATATCCCTTGAACTGATATCGCTATGTCTCTTCCTCACTGTAACCCTGTAAGATTCTTCTGGACCTATCTTCCCCGCCAACTCCTGAGATAACATACCTATCTCAGATAGATCTGCCCTAACAAGCCTCTCTACAGGAGTTACCTTCAAGATATAGTGAAATTCCCATGGACGCTCCCTCAGAATCTCCTTGAGCTTAGACAGGGCATCTAAAGGGTTCAGAGACGTCAATGCAACTACGAGCCCCACAACCGGGGTTAGACTAACCTCAGGATTCCTGTCACCGGCCTCATTGAGAAGATACCAGATCTCCCTAGACGCGTTCCTCTCGTTCCTCCTCGATGTTGAAACTACCAGATTGAACCTCTCGAGCATACTCTGAAACCTTGACCGTGAATTGAGTGACTCCACATATATAGATGTCGAGTCTGACCTTTGGAAATTAGATGAAGCTGCAAATGAAAAGGATAGCGAGTCCTAATGTTAATGGTATTGGAAGGCCTGGAATGTAATGCGTGGATTCTAATATTCGAATATCAACATAAGTTCCTAACAATATTCCTGATGAGACCATTATATAGGTGATAGGTCCAAAACTTGAGAATGCAATGGAGGCCAGCATTGAGTAGAAGACCATGTCACCTAAACCAACAGTCAAATCCCCAACATTGAAAACTGCACCTGTCAAGTCTTCCAAGGCTTGGTTTCGAGCCAATTTACCTACTGGACCCTTATACACAGATATGAGGTCGTAAAGAGTAAGGGCTCCAAGCAAAATAACAGCTGACAGGAATGGGATGACGGTTGCGAGGAACGCCCCTGTCATAGCACCTATCGAAGCCAATGAGATGGCGTGTATTAAACCTCCACCTCGATAAACTGCCGATATGAGAATTATAGTCAACAATGTTGAGGTTGAGGCCATTATCAACCATACGTAACCAAACATTTGACTATTTGCCTCAACGTACTTCGATGCAAACCATGAAGTTAGAAGGAGGGTTGAAAAGACCAGCGAGGCTCTTATTAAATATCTGACAATATTGGTCAGACCCATCTTAACCAAGAGATAGACGACGGTCGCAATCACAAATAGGGGGACCACGAAGATTATAGAATTCAATGACGCTCCAGCGATAGTTTCAGGAAATACTGTTAAGACCTCATTGCTCCCGCCAAAAAATTTCATGTAGAACGATAGGAACCCAGCAAGGACCAATGCCCAGATATGCGGTATAATATGGTCGAAACCCACTCTGAAACCTGCGTCTTCACCTTTCAAACCTGAAGTTTCCCCTTACATTCACTACAGAACCTCTCGCCCTTAATATCGGTTTCAAAAACACTGTTGGAGAAACTCATCACACAAAACCTTCTAGGACAGTGGGTTAACCCGAAGGTGTGGCCTAGTTCGTGCACAGCTTCCTTGGCGATCCTACTCTCTATAGTAACTCCAAAAATTGCAGGGGTAGATTCTAACCTGTAGGTTGAGATGACTGCGGCCGCTCCTCTATACAAGGCCTCTCCGAATACGAAGTTCAGGCCTGGGACGTAAAGGTCCAATTCAGTCACTCCAAGAAACTTCTCTCCAGTAGCATGGTTGAGTCTGAGTAGAGCCTTCAAGATCGCTGTCGAAAGGTATTGTTTCCTAGCCGGGTTATAGGCGAACTTTACAGGATGAAGGGGCTCTGAGAGGTAGGTCTCAGCCTCCAAGTCGGAGTCCTTGAGATGCCTCAACAGAAAGTCTATCACCCTTCGGGATGGACTTCCGACGGGCACTATTCTTACTTTACACCTCATAACTTGAATTCTTCACCTGGCTTAGGTGCATAGGCTTCTAGACCGAGCTCTTTAGAAGCCCAACTTGCAAGTTTGACACAGTTTGTCTCTGCGCCGTGTATCGTAAATACCTTCGTCCTACTGTCAAGTCTAGAAAGGAGGTCTTGGAGGTCACTCCTACCACCGTGAGATGTGAAGTCAAACTTTTCAACCTCGGAATCTACCTTCCTCGACTTCCCATGCAGAACAAACCTTCTCTTCTCAAGTAGGATGCTGCCTGGGGTTCCAGGTATCTGGAAACTTACCAGGAAGATGGCGTTATCCTTCTTCTTAGCTATCTCCTCCATATAGAATACAGCCGCCCCTCCCTTCAACATTCCAGCTGGGGATATTATTACGGACGGAGTTCTAACAGCCCTCCTCCTTTCACTCCATGTTCCAATCCACTTAGTATGTTTAACCGCTTTCTTAAACAGGTCTTCATCCTTGAGAGAATTTGAATGGTTGAGCAGAATCTCAGTTGCGTCTAAAGCCATGCCGTCCATGAAGACTGGATACTTGAAGTCGTAGGCTGCCAGAACGGTGGCGATCTCCTGAGACCTGCCGACACCGAACGCTGGAACGAGAACGACGCCGCCCCTCTCAACAACTTCCCGGCACCTTGAAACAAACTCCTTCTCGACCATATATCTCTCAGGGTGATCTTCATTCGCGTATGTAGACTCGGTTATGATCACGTCGACGTCGTCGAAATCTTGGTCTGCAGGTCCAAGGGTCTTGGTCTCTTTCGAATTGAAGTCTCCAGTGTAGAGGAGACGTTTTCCTTCTCCTTCGATCAGTATCTGGCTGCTCCCAGGAATATGTCCAGCGTTTAGAAGGTTGACCTTAATTCCTGAGATTTCAAACTCCTTCCGGTAAGGTATTGCGATACAGTTCTCAAGCATAGCCTCCAAATCAACATACTCGTAGGGTAGAAAGTAGCCGCTGAGATGTATGAAATCCTTTATAAGTAGTCGAGTAAACTCGAAGGTTGGTTCAACACCATATAGAGGGAGGCGTCTCCTGAGATAGAAGAGGGGGAGCAGCCCACTATGGTCGAGATGTGCGTGGGATAGAATAATCCCATCCAAATCTTTTGGAGAGATATGGACTGGGAATCCGACTGCATCATTTAGGATCACACCGTAGTCGAGCAGCAATCTCACATGGTCCAGCTCGACAGCTACGGCTGATCTTCCAACCTCCCTGCATCCTCCGAGGAATCTAATATTCAAGTTCTCCACTTTACGATTTTTTAGTAAACTTCTACCCTACGAACCGTCTATTAAATCGAATCCTGAGTAACCCTGCCTGGGGCAACACTTCTTACAAGCGATGGCTGATAAGTTTTGCTTCGAGGTGCCGCCAGAAACCCTTTAATCGTAGAGTTACCCTTCATGGGATGGGTCAAAACAGAACCGGTCGTCAAATTGACAGTCAACATAAATGTTCATAGAGGAAGATACAGGAATGCAACCCTGATCACAGGCTTCCATGGTATAGGGGAGACAGGTTACATAGCGACCTCGTTCCTTGTCCAAGCCCTCAAGGCCAAGAGGATAGGTTTCATTGAGGTAGACCATCCTCCACCATTCGTCAACTCAACACCTGAAGGAATAGTCACCCCATTCGAGATCTATAGGAAGAATAATCTGATCATTGTGAAGCTGGAGTTTTCTCCACATAAGAGTGAGGAGGCTGAGTTTGCAAGAGCCCTGTCTTCATGGGTTATCAGGGAGAGGTTCAAGGAAGCAATAATGGTAGGTGGGTTAGACTCAAGGTTCAAGACTGAGAATTCAAAATTGAGGGTTGTGTCGACTAGAGCATTCAACAGCAGGGCTAGAGCTTTCGAAGGCCAGAGGTTGGAGGAGGAACTATTTGTCTACGGGCCCCTAGCGATAATGCTGAGTGAATTCGAGATACATGACTTCCCAGCCATAGCCATACTTCCATACGCTTCATCGGTGAGACCTGACCCAGCAGCCGCAGCGGTTGCTATAAGGAACATTTGTAAGATGTGCGATCTGAAGGTTGACGTTTCAGAGTTGGAGAGGGACGCTGAGGAGATAGAGGCTGAGATAGAGAAGAGGATGGAGCAGACACAGAAATCCTTCCAAGGAATGTTCGTGTAGTTTAACGTCGTTAAGGATCTAGACCTTCATGATTCTTATCAGATTCTCAATGGCTTCATCTCCCCAAGACTCTCCCCTATGCTGAAAGACCGTTAACTTTCGACTGGTCTTAGCGCAGGCAGACTTTACTTTCGACAAGACCTTTCTAGCCCAATACTCATTCGAAACATATGCTACAACCCTCTCATACCGATGACTCACCAAATATTGGAAGACCGCCTCAGCGGTGTTGAGTATAGAGATCTCATCAGGTTGCCCATGCATCTCAGTCTGGGCTACTGGATATATGTCGCTCAGCTCAAATGGGACGACACCGTAAGGGATAATGTAGAGGCATATGTCGAACTTTCCAGCAACAGCTGATTTCAACAATCTCTTAATAGGCCTGCTCGATGAGTAAGGCTTCGATGGGGGAGGGGGAAGTAACAGTAAATTTCTTGATTTTTCGGGCGGCGAATAGTTTTTATTCACATTTCTCCTGAACCTTTCAACCTCAGGTCTCAACAGATCCAGGTGATCGAAGTAGAAGAGACCTCTCCCCTTCGATATGGGTGTGTGGGCTTCAAACATCTCATAGCAATCCTTAAGCTGATTGATAGACTCGAATAGTTTGGGGTGAGCCCTAACCCTCTGGATGAGATGTTCCCACAACCCACCCTCAAAGATACTCTGCTTAATCATGTTCACCTCGTCGAGGAGGATGTTTAGATTGTGGATTGAGAGTCTCCTAGTCCTCTCTTCAAAAGGGAGGTCGGATAACTCTTTAACAGAAGTCTTTCTACAAACCTCGCATGAACATGGCAGATAGTGTAACTCATCCAATTTAAAGGTTCCATATGGGGTCATATACCTGTTGTTTCTGGCGTAGATGTTGTAGGAAGCTGAGTCGAATAGGTCGCATCCAAGAGAAACCGCGAGGGCCAGCATCGAAGGGTGGCCTGCACCGAAGAGGTGGAGGGGTTTTCTAGGTTCGATGTTGGATTTGCATGTCAGGATCATTCTAGCAAGATCCTTATACATATACTTCTCCATGACCTGTGTCGGACTACCCAAGGCGATGATGGGGAATCTTTTGCTTGACATCTCTCTTGCACATTTGGAGAGAAGATCCAAATGTAGGCCGCCCTGAACAGGCCCAACCCATAAGATGTCCCTCCTTTTAAAGATCCTCAGAGCTTGATCTGCCCTCTCCAAAGTCTCATTCACAGTCCTCTCGGCATGTCTCCTATTCGGGGTGAGGCCTGTTGGAACATCTAAGATGACAGCAATATCTGAATCTATCTTCTCCTCAAAATCAATTATCTCATCTTGACTCGCATCGATTCCGCCATGGACAAGTATCTGGTATGCACCTGAATCGGTAGCCACCACCCCTGGAAAATCCAATAGTCGATGTATCTTCACACTAACATCTTGGCCGAAGAATTTGCGTGTCAAGTAAGCGTTGGTCATAACTGCTTTGAAACCCATACTCCACATTTCTTTGGGTGAGACAGGTTGATTAGCTGGGTGAATAACCGGAAGGATGCATGGTGTCTCTACAACCCCACTCTTCGTATGTAGTCTCCCAACCCTGCCCAGCAAGTCTTCATAGGTAACCTCGAAGACATCTTCCTCAAACATATTATTCAACGTATGCAAACCTCACATCGAAGCATGCCTCTAAATGTTCTGAACTTGCCGATTAACGATCCGGAAACTTGTTAAGCCAGATCTATTCTACTTATCGATGGTGATGTATGATGCCTTACGTGCAAGTCAATCTTTTGGAAGGTAGGAGTGAGGAGCAGATAGAGAGGTTGGTGGAGGCTATAACAGATGCCTTCGTAAATATACTCGGGGTTCCAAAGGAGGTTGTCTGGATAGAGTTTAATGAGATGCCTAAGAACAGGTTTGCCCAGGGCGGGGTTCTGAGGAGTAAGAGGCAACCATGAATCACCCTGCCTTATAGGAGGCTTGAAGTGGGGATTTCGAATGTGAGTGTCGAGGCATTCTTTGAGAGGCCTATGTTGAGGAAGCCGGTCCTAGTTGAGGGTCTGCCTGGGATAGGGTTTGTAGCCAACATAGTCGGTCTACATCTTGTAAAGGAGCTTAAGGCGAAGATATTCTGTGAGATCCACTCCCAATTCTTCCAAGCAATTGCTTTCACAACAGGTAAGGGATATGTCAGGCCACCTGTGAATGAACTCTATTATGCAAAGACAGGTGCCGATTCTGATCTGATTATTCTCTACGGAAACACTCAAGCTTCGACTGTGAGAGGGCAGTATGAATTGTCGTCCAAGATTCTAGATATCGCCGAGATGAATGGCTGCAGAACCATCGTCACAATCGGTGGTCTCAAGAGAAGCTCACCACCATCTACGCCGAGGGTCTTCTGTACAGCCACAGATAAAGAGACCCTCAAGAAGGTTATTAGTCTCGGCGCGTCACCTTTCCAAGGCAGGGTCTACGGAGCTGCGGGGTTGCTCCTTGGGCTGGCGAGGCTGAGAGGATTGAGTGGATACTGCATACTGGTTGAGACCTTAGGTCTATATCCTGATGCTCTAGCTGCAAAGGTTGCCCTAGACTTTCTATCCAAGTCCCTCAGCCTACCCTTGAACCCCTCAAACCTTGACAGGGCGGTCGAGTTGACTAGGAGACTTTTAGGCATGTCTGGTGAGGAGTCTCCCAAATATTGAGGTGGATATTTTAAGTAGACTTCTCCCTCTGACGCATAAACTCCTCATAGACCCTCTGAACCCTCTCAGCGGCTGGACCCCTACCCTCGATAACACCCTTCTCTGAGACTCTGATCTTATCCATCACAACTATGACGCCAGCCTCATCGATTGTCTTCACCATCCTCGGGAATACTCTCTCAAGCCTCTCCGCCAAGCTGTGGATGTCGAATGGCGTCTCAAGGCCGTATACTTCTAGAACAGCCCTCCCATTCAATATGAGTCTCCTGATCTCTTGACCTGACTCATCTTTAACATTGGCCAGACACATGCTTAAGGTGTTGGCGTCGACACCGTAGAGTGTTCCAGTATATGTCTTGCCCATGGATGTTCGGACAGTTACGGGTTTCTGTACGAGTAAGGAGAGCTCCTCCCTAAATCTTCTCTCAGCGACCGATGACATTCAACCATAACCATCCAACCAATAATAGTAACCCCTTTTTTATCGTTTCGGCACATATGCAGCTTCGACATGTATTCACTTCGACCTCTCAAGTTTGAGTTTCGAAAGGACCCTCGATGCTGCCCTTGGCGAGTCAGACCAATATAGGCTCTTAACTCTACCCCACCCAAACTTGATAACTTTACCGCAGTATGGACATCTATGGGACTTAGCCGTTGAGCAAACCAGCTCCAACCCCCTACAATTTGGACACTCTATCACTCCATACTTTTTCCTTAGAGAATTCAGCATATACTTGAACCCAACTATTGAATCTTCATTCTTGAAGTTTGCGACTCTATATAGTGGAGTGTCTCCTCAAGCCTTCCTTCAACAAGCAACCTGTTAAGCCAGTCTATTCTGACCTCCCTAAATTTGATCCTACCATCAAGTATCTTCAAGGCTAGTGACGCTACTTGAGTTGGCTTCTTTCTTGATGTGTCGATCTCAACAGTCTTACTTGGCTTGAAAGTTGAAATAACATCGTAAAGACATGTGTCAAGCAGTTCAGAAGCAACGTTATCGGCGATCTTTCTCTCAGGGTAGCCCTTCCTCTTAAGTCTCAACATCAGAATCTTCGGATGGCATCTTAGGACATAGATCAATGAGGGTCTAAACCCATATATCTCAGGGATGAAGTGCCCCTCCATAATAATATCGCAGGCCGAAGACCTCACAATCTTGCCAAGTCTTTTACTGAGTCTCTCAGTATCTATTATATATGAATGATGCTTTGAAGAGTAGCCTTTCGTCAAACCTTCCTCTAAAGCTAATCTTGCTACATCGACATGAATTCCATTAAGTTTCTCAGCCATAATTCTTGACACGGTGGTCTTGCCAACTCCTGGGGTGCCTGTGACCAATATGAGTCTAGATAACTCAATCCACACTCCAATATGTATGCATCATATCGATAGGTCGCTTTCAAAGTAAATCTGTTTCTTTGGAGTTGAATGTTCACAAATGCATTCCATGAATTTTCATCTTATCAAATATGGTATCGCGAGTTGTTCCTTGGTGCTCCGGGCGGGATTTGAACCCGCGATCAACGGCTATGGGTTATCCCTCCCCGTCTTGAGGCTCGAAAGGCCGCTATGCTGTCGGCCTCTAACCTGTTAACCGGGCTACACCACCGGAGCACAATATGAGAGGTGGAAACCTATCCTTTAAGCTCTTTCATGCCGAGCCTCAGCTGTTACATTTCAACTGTTAAACATTTTAATATTGTTAGCTGACATTTTCAATACTTATCTTTTTTACAGACTGAGCCAAGCTAATAGATTATTCTAAAACCTTGAAATTCTCCAGTCCAAGGTTCCCAGTGAACTTCAACATTTTCAACGATAGCCCCTGGTGGACCCCTCCGACAGAAATCTAAGATGTTGTCAACAGCATCCTTCTCACCTTCAAAGATAGCCTCCACACGGCCGTCTGGGAGGTTCCTAACCCATCCTGAGACGCCTAACCTCAAAGCATGTTTTCTAGTCTCATACCTGAAGAACACTCCTTGAACATGGCCGCTGACATATACGTGAGCCCTCACCTTCAACCAATATCAACCCCATTAAACCTGCATCTTCAATTAACATTTAACGTAGAGAGACTCCTCGAAAGGTTTAATATCGTAAAGCAGACCGTTATGCATATTCTTAAAACTTTGGGGTTGAAACTGAGTATGCGGAGGCTGAGAAGTAGAGAGGTAATCGAAGGTGTGGATAGGTGTGTTCACAGAGCACTCTTCAAATGTTCAGGTTTCACAGATGAGGATCTCAGTAAGCCTCTGGTTGCGGTCGTAAATTCATGGAATGAACTCGTTCCAGGGCATATCCACCTCAACATCCTAAGTCAACATGTCAAGAGAGGCATTCTCGAGGCTCAGGGAACACCTATCGAATTTAACACAATAGCTTTGTGTGACGGAATAGCCCAGGGCCATGAAGGTTTGAAGATGTCCCTACCGAGCAGGGAGTTGATAGCCGACTCGATAGAGGTTATGATTCAAGGACACCTCTTCGACGCCATGGTATGCCTGACCACATGTGACAAGATAAATCCAGGAATGTTGATGGCTGCCGCTAGACTGGACATTCCAACCATCATAGCCCCCGGTGGAGCAATGTATCCTGCATGTCCAACTTGGGGTTACTATAAGGGTCAGAAGATCACTGTCGGACAACTATTCGAGGTTCCCGGGCTACTCCAGGCGGGGAAGATAACGGCTGAGGAGGCTGAGTATCTTGAGAATATCACGTTGACAGGTCCAGGGGCTTGTGGAGGCCTATACACCGCGACGACAACCCAAGCCTTGATAGAGGCTTTGGGTATGACCTTACCATACATGGGGACGACACCTGCCTCAGACTCGGCGAAGACGAGGCTATGCCACGAGATAGGTAGGCAGATAATGAGTTTGATAGAGGATGATGTGAGGCCGAGCATGATAATGACCGAGGAGGCCTTCGAAAATGCCATCACAGTAGATATGGCTCTTGGAGGCTCAACGAACACGATACTCCATCTCAAGGCTGTGGCGAATGAGCTTGGAATAGACCTGCCCCTGGAACTATTCGACGAGATAAGCAGGAGGACACCGCACCTATGCAACATGTCGCCTGGGGGAGTGTATAAGATAGCTGACCTGCACAATGCAGGAGGGATCCCAGCTGTTATGAAGCAGCTCGGAGACCTGATAAAGAGAGACCTGCAAACAGTCAGTGGGAAGACGGTTGGTGAGATAGTAGATGAGGCGAAGGTCTATGATAACGAGGTGATCAGACCAAGGACCAACCCGATCCATAAAGAAGGGGGGCTTGCAATTTTAAGAGGAAGCCTTGCACCAAACGGGGCTGTACTGAAGATCGCTGCGGTTACACCGAAGATGTGGAAATTCAAGGGTCCTGCGAAAGTCTTCAACAGTGAGGAGGAAGTCACATCAGCCCTGAGGAAAGGTTCGATAGAGCCTGGAGACTTTATAATAATCAGATATGAGGGGCCTAAAGGTGGACCTGGCATGCGTGAGATGCTGATGGCTACAGCGATGATATCTGGGATGGGCTTGGGAGAGTCTGTTGCCTTGGCGACTGATGGAAGATTCTCAGGGGCAACAAGGGGCCCATGCATAGGGCATGTCTCACCTGAGGCCATGGAAGGCGGACCTATAGCCATAGTCCAGAACGGCGACCAAATATCGATGGATATAGAGAAGAGAAGTTTAGACCTTGAAGTCTCGAAGGACGAAGTGGAGAGACGTTTAAGATCTTGGAAGCCCCCTGAAACAAAGATTAAGAAAGGATACTTACGCAGGTACTCCCAACTCGTAACCTCAGCCGATAAAGGGGCTATTTTCAAGAAGCTCTAGCAAGAAATTGTGGAATATAGTCTAGCTGTGAAATACATAAACTCTTCAACCTCAACATCGATGACTACCTGGCGTCCATTATTCTAGAGAGTCATCAAGCTGCTCAGCAACACTAAACCTTCAATGGGTCAGACCACTCAAGGCCCCGAA
>Ga0315298_1004282_pt1 | contig 21513 bp, 22 predicted proteins | sample WHS_1_MG_FD_203077 | JGI IMG/M metagenome (GOLD analysis project Ga0315298, IMG submission 203077) | Extremophilic microbial mat communities from Washburn Hot Springs, YNP, Wyoming, USA - WHS_1_MG | ecosystem: Environmental > Aquatic > Thermal springs > Hot (42-90C) | place: USA: Wyoming...
ACTATAAAAAACCTTTAAAAGAATTTGATGTAATTGGATTAAGTTATGCTTATGAACTTTTAATAACAGGAATATTTCAAATTCTTGAACTTTCTTATATACCCTTTAAAGCAGAAGAGAGAAAAGTTTCAGATCCAGTTATTTTAGGTGGTGGTCCCTGTTGCGGAAATCCAGAACCTATAGCTTCTTTGTTTGATGCTATAGTAATAGGAGATGGAGAAGAGGTTATTCTTGAGATTTTAAAAGTAATAGAAAACTGGAAAAAAGAAAAATTTAATAGAGAAATCTTATGGGGAAATTTAAAAAATATAGAAGGTGTCTACGTTCCCATTTTTAAGAATTCTGTAAAAAGAAGAATTTATCTCTTTAAAAACTCTATTCCATTTTTATATTCTATTCCAGTTATTCCTCTTTCTCATGATAGAGTCTCTCTTGAAATTTCAAGGGGTTGCACAAGGGCTTGTCGATTTTGTTCCGCTGGATTTTATTATCGCCCGATAAGAGAGAAAACTCCCGAAGAAATTATTTCTTTTGCTAAAAAAGCCTTTGAGCTAATAGGCTATAGAGAAGCATCTTTAATGAGCCTTTCTGCAGGTGATTATTCTTCACTTGAGAAACTAATCGATCTTTTGGAAAGAGAATTTTATGCTTATTCTCAGAGAGAATACGTATTTTCTCTTCCCTCTCTTAGAGTAGGAAGTTTAAATCCTAAAATACTTAATTTTTTGAGAAAGGGTAGAACCTCAACCATAACCTTAGCTATTGAAGCTGCTTCAGAGAGATTGAGAAGAGTAATTAATAAAAAAATTGAAATAGAAGAATTGTATAAGGATTTAGAACTTGCTTTTAAATTTGGTTTTAAAAAGATAAAGCTTTATTTCATGATAGGGCTTCCTACTGAAGAAGAAAAAGATTTAAAAGAATTGGTAAAATTTTATAAGGATTTGAAAAGAACCTTTAAAGGGCTTGAGATTACTATTTCAGCCTCAATTTTTGTTCCTAAACCTCATACACCCTTTCAGTGGGAAAGGCAAATAACTATAGAAGAAGCTTGGGAAAAGATAAAATATCTTAAAAGTGAATTAAAGAAAAATTTTAAATCTCATCAACCTGAACAAAGTTTTCTTGAAGGTATCATAGCAAGAGGGGATAGGAGACTTTATTTCTATCTTGAAGAGGTTTTTAAAAGAGGTGCCCGTTTAGATTCTTGGAAAGAGTATTTTAGGTTTTCTTTGTGGGAAACTACAGCTTATGAGCTTGGTTTAGAGCTTAAAGATTATCTAAGAGAAAGGGATTTAAAGGAAGAACTTCCTTGGGAACATATTGATTTGGGTATAAAAAAAGAATTTCTTTTAAAGGAGAAAGAAAAGGCTTATCAAGAAATTTATACAGAGGATTGCAGATGGGGTTCTTGTAGTAATTGCGGAGTTTGTAAGGGGGAGATTAAAAATTATCTAAGTGAAAAAGAGGAGGAAGAAAAAAAATTAGTAACTATTTCCAATATTATTAAAAATCCTGATGAAACCTTTTGGTATGAAATTTATTATGATAAAATAGGGGTTTCCAAATTTCTTTCTCAGCTTGAGATATTAAGGTTAATAGAACTTGTATTAAGAAGAAAAAAAATACCTCTTTCTTATACTCAGGGGTTTAATCCGAGACCTAAGTTTGTATGTGGTCCTGCACTTCCTGTTGGTATTGAAGCAAAAAATGAATTCTTAGGAATAGGCTTAAGAGAAAAGATTTCTGAAGAATCTTTAAAAGGAATAGAAATTTATGAAGGACTTATTTTTAAAGAAGTTAAATTTAGAGGCAAAGAAAAACCCTCTCCACCCATAAGAAAAACCTGTTATTTACTATATCCTATTAAAGAAATTTCTTTTGAACTTAAATCTACAAAAAATTTAGAACTTAATTTTTTAGAATCCTTTTATACTGCAATTCTTTCTAAAAAAGAGATTTCTATTTTAAAGCTTCTTAGAGAAGAATTAAATATAAATGAGCCTTTTAAGTATTTTCGCATAATTAAATCTTATATCTAATTTTTAAGCCTAAGATTATTGCTAATTTTCAAAGTTTTGGTAAGTTTAGGAAAAACTTTTTATAAAATCAAAATATGCCTGAATGTTTACCTTTCTGTGCCTGGAGATATAATCCTGAGAAAGTAAAAATAGAAGAGGTTGTAGCTCCACCCTATGATATTGTTTCAGAAAGAGAAATAGAGGAGTTTAAAAATAAAAGTCCTTATAATATATTTCATTTAGAGCTTCCAGAAGATTATAACAAAGCAAAAGAATTACTTGAAAATTGGGAAAAATCTAAAATTCTTGTTAGAGATGAGTTTCCTGCTATTTATTTCTATGAACTTGAATTTATATATCAAGAAAAAACTTTTGTAAGAAAGGGTTTTATTCTTTTAGTAAAGCTTAGCCCCTTTGAGGAAGGAAAAATTCTTCCTCATGAAAAAACTTATCCTAAGGTAACTACTGATAGATTTGAATTACTTAAAGTTACCCAATTTCAATTTAGTCAAATTTTTGCCCTTTACGAAGATCCTCAGCTTAAAACTATTAAAAACATAAAGACAAAATATAAAGAACTTCTTTATGAAATAAAACAAAAAAATGAAACACACAGATTGTATAAAATTTTTGATAAAGAATTTATAAAGGGGCTTCTAAAATTTTTAAAAAATAAAAAATTTTATATTGCTGATGGGCATCATCGTTATGAAACAGTTTTAAGATTTAAAGAATATATGGAAAATATTTATGGAAGAAATCCTTATAAAGATTATAATTACACAGCTATTTATATTTGTCCTATGGAAGACAAAAATTTGTTTATGTTCCCTACCCACAGAGTCTATTATTTTGAAGATCCAGAGGAGGTGATAAAAAAATTTTTTCAGTTTGCTAAAGTTAAAAAAAGCTTAGAAATAGATAAAAACTTTAATTTTAATCACTTTTTTGAAAAAGTTCCTTGTGAATGGGCTATCCTTTTTGGAAAAGAGATAAAGATTTTTACTTTAAAAGAAGAAATCTTTGAAGCTATAAAAAAAGAAGACTCTCTTTTTTCTGAAATACCCCTTTATAACTTTTTGCAAATTCTTGAAAAAATCCTTAATATAAAAGAAGAGGACCTAAAAGAAAAGGGAAAAGTAAAATTTATTTCCGGAAAGGAGGAGTTGATAGAAGAAGTTAAGAAAGGAGCTTTGGGAGTAGCATTTCCTTTTATTTCACCTGTAATTTTAAAAAAGGTTTCTCAAGCAAAAAAATTAATGCCCCATAAATGCACTTATTTTTATCCAAAGATTTTAACAGGGTTGATATTAAACGAGATAAGCGGTAAAAACTTAAAATATGATGAAAATCTTTATGAGTAATGAAAATATTGAATATTTTATAAAATTAAAAGAACTTTATGAAAGTTTTTTTAAGAAAAAGCTAAAAGAAGATAATTTTATTAAGGAAAAGCTTTCTGCGCTTTTCAAAGCTATCAATAATTCAAAAAGAGTTTTTACAGAAACTGGTTCTTTTGATTTTTGTGCTAAATGTGCGAAATCTGGAGAAAAATGTTGCCAAGCTGGTTTAGAGTGGAAGCTTCGTAAAGAGGAATTTTTTATAAATCTTTTGTTAGCTGAAAAAATAGGGATTTCTATAGAGTTTAATTTAGAAAGACCAGAAGATTGTTTATTTTTGGGAGAAAAGGGGTGCAGTCTAATTTTTGCTCCGCTTTTTTGTAGAAACTTTTTTTGTGATAAACTTTCTAAATTTTTAGGACATGAAAGGTTGGTGAAAATTCAGCAAACTATGGAAGATGAAGCAGTCTTTGGTTTTGAACTTTCAGATTACATAACCAGAAAATATTTAATCCCTTATTTTAATTTGCTGAGGTAAAAAATGGAATATTATCTTGTTACAGGAATAGCTGGATTTATAGGATGGAGGGTAGGAGAGTTTTTATTAAAAGAGGGTAAGGCGGTTTTAGGAGTTGATAACCTTAATGATGCCTATGATGTTACTCTTAAATATTGGAGACTAAATGAACTTAAAAAAGTTGAAAAATTTAAATTTTATCAAATTGATATAACCAATTTTCAAGCATTGAAGACTCTTTTTGAAACTTATTCTATTTCAGCTGTTATTCATTTAGCAGCAAGAGCAGGGGTAAGGGCAAGTCTTGAAAATCCATGGATTTATGTTGATTCTAATATTACAGGAACATTAAATCTTCTTGAACTTATGAAAGATTTTGGAGTAAAAAAAATGGTACTTGCTTCAACTTCTTCAATTTATGCAGGACAATCCCCACCTTTTCATGAAGATTTAAAAGTAGATACCCCACTTTCTCCTTATGCAGCCACCAAAAAAGGAGCTGAACTCCTTTCTTATACTTATCATCATCTTTATGGACTTGATATTTCAGTAGTTAGATACTTTACAGTTTATGGACCAGCAGGAAGACCAGATATGAGTATCTTTAGATTTATTAAATGGATTTATGAAGAAAAGCCAATTAAAATTTTTGGAGATGGAACCCAGGCAAGAGATTTTACCTATATAGATGATATCGCCAGAGGAACTATCGCCTCTTTAAAACCTCTGGGATATGAAATTATTAACTTGGGAGGAGGAAAAAATCCTATTTCTATAAATCAAATAATTGAAATTTTAGAAAGACTTATAGGTAAAAAGGCAAAAAGAGAGTATTTAAATTTTCACAAAGCAGATGTGAAAATTACTTGGGCAGATATAAGTAAAGCTAAAAAACTTCTAAATTGGGAACCAGAAATTAGCATAGAAGAAGGTCTTAAAAGGACTGTAAATTGGAGCAAAGAAAATATAGAGCTTATTAAAGGTATAAAAGTTTAAAATGAAAAAGTTAGAAAGTCTTTGCTATTTTGCTAATTATCTTTCCAAAAAGGGGTTAATTGCTGGTTCAGAAGGTAATATTTCTATAAGAGATAAAGAAGGATTTTGGATTACTCCCTCTGGTAAAATAAAGGAAAATCTTAAACCAAAAGAAATTGCTTTTATAGACTGGAGTGGAGAATTTTTAAAAGGCATTCCTTCTTCTGAATGGGGTATGCATTTAGAAATTTATCGTAAAAATTCATCTGCTCATGCTATTGTACATTCTCATCCAATATATGTTTTAGTGCTTAATCTTTTAGGATATGTATTCAAAAATTTTTCTCTTTTTGAAGCACAATATTTTTTTAAAGAAATTAAAATAATACCACCTCTTCCTCCAGGTTCTTTTGAATTGTGGGATAAGGTTTCAGAAGAAAGTATTAATTCTAAGATACTTATTCTTAGTAATCATGGTCTTGTAGTATGGGAGAAAGATTTAGAAACAGCTGTTAATCTTAGTATAATTTTTGAAAAGCTTTGTAAAATAGAGTATTTTAAAAAACTTGTAAAGGAGGTTTAGGGGATGAGAATAAGGTCTAAAGAATATTTTAAAAGGGCATTAAAGAGTATTCCTGGAGGGGTTAATAGTCCGGTTAGAGCTTGTAAGGCTGTTAAGGCTGATCCTATCTTTTTTGAGAGGGGAGAGGGAGCCTATTTAATAGATGTAGATGGTAATAGATATATTGATTATGTATGTTCTTGGGGTCCTCTGATATTAGGACATGCCCATCCTGAGGTTATAGGTAGCATATATTTTGCTTCCAAAAAAGGTACAAGTTTTGGTGCTCCTACTTGGCAAGAAGTTGAATTAGCAGAACTTATTAAAAGTTCTATTCTCTCAATTGAAAAAATTCGTCTTGTAAATTCAGGCACAGAAGCTACCATGAGTGCTATAAGACTTGCAAGAGCTTATACAGGAAGAAAAAAAATTATTAAATTTGAAGGTTGCTATCATGGGCATGTAGATTCCTTATTAGTTAAAGCTGGTTCAGGACTCGCAACTTTTGGAATTCCTGCAACTCCAGGAGTTCCTGAAGAGCTAACTTCTCATACCCTAAATTTACCATTTAATGATTTTTCAGCAGTAGAAAAGGCTTTTTTAGAGTATGGGAAAGAAATTGCAGCAGTAATAGTAGAACCTATTCCAGGAAATATGGGGGTAGTTTTACCTGAAAATGGATTTCTTGAGTTTTTAAGAGAAATTACTCTAAAATATAAAGCCCTTCTTATTTTTGATGAAGTAATTACAGGTTTTAGAATAGGACCTTCAGGAGCACAAGGAAAATATGGAATAAATCCAGACCTTACTTGTTTAGGTAAAATAATTGGAGGTGGGCTTCCAGTGGGAGCTTATGGAGGTAAAGAAGAGATAATGAGTCTTGTTTCACCAGAAGGACCTGTATATCAAGCTGGAACTTTATCTGGGAATCCTATTGCTGTTGCTGCTGGAATTGCAACCTTGAAAGAACTTCTAAAACCTGGAACTTATGAAAGACTTGAATATCTCTCTGAAAAATTAGAAAAAGGAATAAAAGAGGTATTAAAAGAGTTAAAACTTTCCTATCAAATTAATAGAGCAGGTTCAATGCTTACACTATTTTTTACAGAAAAAGAAGTAAAGGATTTTCAGAGAGCTTTAACTTCAGATACAGAAAAATTTGCTATTTTTTGGCAAAAAATGCTTGAAGAGGGTATTTATCTTCCTCCTTCACAGTTTGAAGTTTGGTTTGTTTCTCTTGCCCACGGAGAAAAAGAAATAGAAAAAACTATTTCTGCAATATATAAAGTTTTAAAAGAGATGCACTAAAATTCTTCTGGTTTTTTAATCCAGGGCATCATTGCTCTTAATCTTTTTCCTACTTCTTCAATGGAATGTTCTTTCTCTTTTCTTCTTAAGGCATTCAAAACTGGTCTTCCTGCTTGATTTTCTAAAATCCACTCTCTTGCAAATTCTCCACTTTGAATTTCTTTAAGGATTTTTTTCATTTCAGCTCTTACATGTTCATTAATGATTCTTGGTCCCCTTGTAAGATCACCATATTCAGCAGTATCACTTATAGAATATCTCATAAAAGAAAGTCCACCCTCATATATGAGATCTACTATCAATTTTAATTCATGTAAACATTCAAAATAAGCTACTTCTGGCTGGTAACCAGCTTCTACCAATGTTTCAAATCCAGCTTTAATAAGGGCAGAAACTCCTCCGCAAAGAACTACCTGTTCTCCAAAAAGGTCTGTTTCTGTTTCTTCTTTAAAAGTAGTTTCAATTACTCCTGCACGGGTTCCCCCAATTCCTTTAGCATAGGCAAGTGCTTTAGCAAAGGCATTACCAGTTGCATCTTGATATATAGCTAATAAACAGGGTATTCCAGCACCTTTTTCAAACTCTCTTCTTACAAGATGTCCAGGTCCTTTTGGAGCAACCATAACCACATCAACATCCTTAGGAGGAACAATCTGATTATAATGAATATTAAATCCATGAGCAAAAAGAAGCATTTTCCCAGGTTTTAAGGCGGGTTCAATTTCTTCTTTATAAACTTGGGGTTGAGTTTGATCAGGTAAAAGGATCATTATTAAATCTCCTTTTTCACAGGCTTCACGAACAGATACAGGTTCAAAACCATGCTCTTTAGCTTTTTCGTAACCTTTTCCGCCTTTTCTTACTCCAACTATTACATTTAATCCAGAATCTCTTAAATTTAGAGCATGGGCATGTCCTTGGCTTCCATACCCCAAAACTGCAATTACCTTATCTTTTAAAATGGAAAGATCAGCATCTTCATCTTTATAAATTTTCATCTTGCCCTCCTCACATAGATTTTTAAATTTGTTTCATTATAGCTTTACTTTGATTATCTTTCAAGTGAAAAATTTTTGATTTGAAAGGAAAGACAGAATAATAAAAAAGTGGAGGGATTAAAGTCCCTCCACCGATTTAAAAGAATTATTTAATTATTTTTTAACCTTTTTGATGCTTTTTGCTATAAGTTTACCTTCTTTTTCCACATATTTCACTACAACTTTGTCTCCCTTATTAATTCCCTTTAACTGTTTTTCAGTTGCACTAATTTGGATTTCCTTTTTTTCTTTTTCACTTTTTACAGTTAAAGTTTTACCGGCTGTATCAACAGCAGTTACCTCACCAGTAATACTTTTAATCTCTTCTTTTTTAACCTCTTTCTTGACTACCTTTTCCTTAGCTGGAGGTTGCTGAGCTCCTTTTTCTGCAGGAGCTTGAGCAAAAATTGGTGAGGTTGTTAAAACAACTCCTAAAGCTATTAAAGTTACTAAAAGCTTTTTCATATTACCACCCCCTTATTAGTTTTTTAATTTTTAGAATCAAATTTTATGCCAGATTAAAAAGTAGATTTTTCAGGACATGATTTTATTAAAGATTTCCTCATTTGGGGAATTTTTCCCATTTGGGGAAATTTTTTAAAAGTCCATATTTCTTTAATCTATACCAGAAGGTTTTATAACTCATATTAAGAGTTCGGGCAGCCTTTGCTACCACAAAATTAGACTTAATTAATGCTTTTTTAAGTAATTCTTTTTCTAATTCTTTATAATCGATTCCTTCTTCAGGTATTTCAATTTCAAATATACTTTTAGGATTAGAAAGTTTTAGTTCATCTGCAATATCTTTGAATTTGATTTTATCGCCTTCACAAATAATAATTGCCTTTTCAATAACTGATTCCAATTCTCTTATATTTCCAGGCCAATGATAATTAAGCAAAGCTTGCATTGCTTTTTCTTCTATTCCTTTAATTTCTTTTTCAAACTCTTTTGAATACTTTTCTATAAAATACTTTACAAGTTCAGGTATATCTTCTTTTCTCTCTATAAGAGGGGGTATTTCTATGGTTACCACCTTTAATCTATAATAGAGATCTTCTCTAAATTTCTTTTTTTGAACCTCTTCAAGAAGATTTTTATTTGTAGCTGCGATTATTCTTACATCTACTTTTATAGTTTCTTTGCCACCAATCCTTCTTATTTCCTTTTCTTGAAGCACTCTAAGTAATTTTGATTGAGTAATTAATGGAAGTTCAGCAACCTCGTCAAGAAAAAGGGTCCCTTTATTTGCTGCTTCTATGAGACCTATTTTTCTTGTATTTGCTCCAGTAAAAGCTCCAGGTTCGTATCCAAAAAGTTCAGATTCTATAAGAGTTTCAGGAATAGCTGCACAATTTATTGCAATAAAGGGTTTATCCTTTCTTGGAGAATTATGATGGATTGCCCTTGCTATAAGTTCTTTCCCTGTTCCACTTTCTCCGCATATAAGAACTGTTGCGTTGGTCGGGGCAACTTTTTTAACTATCTCTATAACTTGAAGCATTTTTTTTGATTTCCCAACTACACCATCTATTTTAAATTTCTCATAAAGCTCACTTTTAAGACGTAAAACTTCTTTTACGAGATTAATTTTTTCTTCTGCTCTTTTAATAGTTAAAAGAAGGACATCTTTATTGATCGGTTTTGTTAAATAATCAAAGGAGCCTTTTTTAATTGCTTCAACTGCTGAAGGAATACTTCCAAAAGCAGTAATAATTATTACAGCAGGTTTAAAGGGTTCCTCTGGGAGGTCATTTAAAATATCCATTCCATCTTCATTTTGCAATTTTAAATCAGTGAGAATAATCTCTGGATGATATTGAGAAATTATTTTTCTTGCCTCTTCTAAAGAACTTACAGAAAAAACATTATAACCTGCCTCTTTAAGTATTGTTGTTAAGAGTTCTTTCTGTAGATGTTCGTCTTCTATTACTAAAATAGAGGTCATAGTTGAAGAGGTAGATAAATCTTTACTTCGCTTCCCTGTCCCAAATTACTTAAAAATTCTATTTTTCCATTATGTTCTTCAATTATTTTTTTTGCTAAGGGTAGTCCAATCCCAAGTCCTCCCTTTTTAGTAGAGAAAAAGGGTTCAAAAATTTTTTCTTTAATTTCCTCAGGCACTCCTTCTCCTGTGTCTTTAATTTTAATTAATATATTATTATTTTCTAATTGAGTTTCAATAAATAAATTTTTTATCGGAGAATTTTCCATTGCTTGTAAAGCATTAGTAATTATGTTTAAAAGACAACTTTTTATTAAATCTATATCCAGATTTAAAACTAAATTATTATCAACATTATATTTGGTAATAATATTTATCCCCTTTTGTTGAGTTGATACTTCTATTAAGGAGATTACCTCATTTATTATTTCTAAAATATTAACTGATTTTTTGTTAAGTTTTAATGGTTTTGTATATTCCAAATATTCTGTAATTAAATTATTAATTCTATATATCTCCTGTTTCATATTTTGCAAAAGGTTTAAATAATCTTTATTTAGATTTTCATTTTTTAATTTGTCTAAAAGATGATCTATACTCAAATTTATAAAATTAAGGGGGTTTCTTATTTCATGAGCAATCGTCTTGCTAAATTGTCCAAAGGTTATAAGGTGTTCAGCTTCCCTTAGCCTTTCTTGAAACATTTTATTTTCTCTAAGTTTTTGAATCATAAAGTTGAAACTTTCTGCTATTTTCCCTATTTCATCTTTTCTATCAATATTTACTTCAAAATCTAAATCTCCCTTTGCAATCCTTATAGCTACCTCACTTAAGTGTTCTATGGGTTTAGTATACTTTATAGAAATAACATAAATAAAAATAATACCTAATAAAAAGATAATAAAGGTTACAACCATTCTTTTTAAAGCATTAGTTTTTAAAATTTCTGAAAAATTTTCCTTGTTTATTCTTAAATAAATATACCCATATTGAGTATTCTGAGCAGTTATTGGAACTATCACACTATAAGCATCTTCTTCTTCAGATACTGGTTCACCAAGTTCAGCTTTAATAATTAATTCTTTCTTTTTATGAGTTATCTTTTCTCCTATCTTTTGGGGATTAGTGCTTGCAATAATTTGCTGAGCATTACTTATTATAGAAATTTCTTTTACTCCCTTTGTTTTTAGGGTATTTAAATAATTTATTAGTTTATATGGATTATTTCCTGTAACTTCTGCAACTCCAATTTGGATTGCCTTAGTAAGTTCTGCGGTATTACGTTCAATTTCTTTTATAAGTCTTTTTTCAGTTTGTGTATAGAAGATATAAAGAGTTAACATTAAAATAAGATTAAGGGATAAAAGAAGAAGAATTAAACTCCATTTTAAAGAAAATTTTTCTATAAATTTAAAAAGCATAAATTAATTTCTTTTAATTTATGACTTGCAATAATTTTATTTTAAACTAAAAATAGGGATATGAAAAGTATTTCTCAATTTCCAAAATATCTTCTTTACTTAGACGGAAACCACAAGCTTGAGCATTTTCCGTTAAATGTTTTAAGTTTCCTGCTTTTGGGATAGCAACTACCATTTCCTTTTGAATAAGCCAATTAAGAGCTACCTGAGCTGGTGTTTTACCATACCTTTCTCCTATCCTTTTTAAAAATTCGTTTTTTGCGAGTAAACCTCTTGCAAGTGGAGAATAAGCCATTAAGGTTATTTTATTTTTTATGGAATAAGGAAGAACATCTTTTTCTGCCTTTCTATAAAGAAGATGATATTCTACTTGATTAACCACTATATCTGTATTACTTAGATAGGCTCTTGCTTCTTCCATTTGGTAAACATTGAAATTGCTCACCCCTATAAATTTTACAATTTTTTCTTCTACCAGTTTTTCCATAGCTCTCATAGTTTCTTTTATAGGGATCTTAGGGTTTGGTGCATGGATAAGATAAAGATCAATATAATCTGTTTTTAATCTTTTTAAGCTTTTATGGGCAGCATTTATCAAATCCCTATATTTTAAATTTTCAGGTAAAACTTTAGTGACAATAAAAATACTTTCTCTGGGGAAAATTTTTATAGCTTCTCCTACTATTTCTTCGCTATGTCCTGCTCCATACATTTCAGCTGTATCTATAAGAGACATTCCTAATTTTATTCCCTCTCTTAAAATTTCTATGTAATGTTCATCCATTGAGTAATCAGGAGAAAACCTTCCTCCAATTTCCCATGTTCCCATTCCAATAACTGGAATTTTTATCCCTGTATTATTAAGTTCCTTAAACTCCATTAAAAAATTAAATAACATAAATTTTAAAGCTTACAATACTAATTGAGGCAATAGTAAGTTTACTCTTTGAGAGAACTTGCTACCATGAAAATTAGGGTTAATATCTAAAATTTATTATGAAAAAGCTAATAAAATACAAAGATTGGATTTTAGCTATTTTTATTTTAGGTATATTTTTCTTCTATTTAGACAAAAAAATAGTTTTGATTTTAAAAGAGACAACTTTTTATTGTAAGGAATTTGAAGTTTTTAAGGAGATCTTTAGCAAAATAGTTGAAACTTTTCATAAAATTTTTTTATTTTTACTTATTATGTTTAGTTTATATCTTTATCTTTTTAAAAATAAAAAATTAGGTAAAGGTTTGATTTTAAGTATGATAATTGCAAGTATCTTTTCTCAAATAAAATTTTTAATAGGTAGAGCAAGACCAAAAATTACATATGATACTTTATTATTTGTCGGTCCCAATTTAACATATAATTATGCCTCATTTCCTTCAGGGCATGTGTTTTTTCTTTTCGTTATGAGTAAAATTCTTTCTTCAGAGTATCCTAAAGGGAAAGGATTTTTTTATGGATTAGCAATTTTAGTTGCCTTTCAAAGAGTATTAGTATTTGCTCATTTTCCTTCAGATGTAATAGGAGGAGCCTTTTTAGGATATAAATTAGGGGAATTCTTACATAAAAAACTTTTTAAAGCTTAAATTTCCGAAAAATATAGGTTCTGACTATTTCTTCAGCCTCTAAGTAATTTTTTATAAAAAATAAAGATTTATAAAGAATTTTACAATCTTCAAAAGAAAGTTTATTTACCATGTTTATAGCTGAGATTTCTCTTGTAGCATGAGGGAATGGGTCCTCTGATGTAGGAATAATTTCTTCTTTGGGAATGATTTTAATATAAATAAGAGACCTTGCTGCTAAAAGATCTTCCATCTGGGGATTTTCCTTTCTTTTTAAAATATATCTTAAAGTAAGAAGCTCTCCCGGAGGAAAAATCCAAGGTCTATTAAACTTAGGTTTTAAAAAATCTTCTAATAAGAATTTGTGGAAAATTTTCCAGGTTCCCTTTAAATAAATGTGCAATAATTTTTTGAAATAAATATGAATAGTCCCAGATTCTATATAGATTTTGCCTTTTGGAGGTAAAATCTTTAATATAGCTTTAGCCCTTAGATAATCTCTTAAGCGAAATCTCTCTGCATCAGCTTTAGAAAAATCTTTTACTGTAGAAATAATTTTTGAGAAATCATCACCTACGGAAGCTTCGTAAAACTCAATAAGTTTCCCCACAGCTTTATTTTCTCTTAGATAAACTTCTTTAATTTCTGGATCTTCTAATAAATTTTCAAGATTTTCTTCTTTTTCTGAAGTATTTTGTAATTTGCTTACTATTTCCAAATAAGGTTCTACCTGTAAAATAACTTTACCTTGGTTATAAAGACTTTTCATTAAAAGTAGAGTTTCTTTTACAAATTCAGGAAACCAAAAATCTGAACTCTTTAAATATTTTTCTAAAGAAACCTTATTCTCTAAAAAATCATAAAATAGGGGATTTTTTGGTTCTTCAAGGATAATAAAATCATGTTCCTGCATAAGTTTTTGAGCAAAAGGAAGAGTTTCTATACGATGAGGAGAAAAGGCAATAGTAAGAAGGTTTTCACAAGAATCATTTTTAGTCATTTTTGCGGGGATATTCTAAGTAAAGAGTAACAGGTCCATCATTTATTAAATGAACTTCCATATAAGCTCCGAAAACTCCCTCTTTTACTGAAATTCCTTTATTTTTTATTTTTTCAGAAAGAGTTTTTAATAACTTTTCTGCTTTTTCAGGTTCACCTGCAAGGTGAAAGGTAGGGCGAGTGCCTTTTTTAAGCAACCCACATATAGTAAAATTAGAAATCAAAAGAATTTCCCCTTTTATATCCTTAATGCTTAAATTAAATTTGCCATTTTTATCAGGAAAAATTCTTAAATTTACTATTTTTTCAGCTATCCAGTCAAGTACTTTTTCATCATCCTCTCTTTCTACACATGCAAGCACCAAAAGTCCATATCCTATTTCAGAAATTAATTCAGATTCTACTAATATAGAGGCTTTTTTAACCCTTTGAATAACAGCTTTCATTTATAATGTGTTTTAATATATTTTGCTCCCAATTCAAATGCCTTTAAGTTGGATTCGAAAACATGAGCTTTGGGATTTCTTAGTATTTCTTTTAAGGCAATTTTAAAAGTATTTTTATTAAAGGTTTTAGTAATTTCATAAAAAGCTCCTACAGCACAAAGATTTGCTAAAAGTGGTAGATCAAGACTTTCAGCAAGTGAAATTATAGGTATAAAATAAAGATTATAATGTTTTTTTAAATTTTCCAGGTCCTTAATCTCTTCTGGTTTTACCAAATCAGAATTAATGATTGCTTTTCCTCCTTTTTTAAGCTTGGGTATAAATTTTAAAAAAGAAGGATAATTCATAATAATTAAAAAGGAGGGTGAATATACAAGAGGAGAGGCGATTTCATTTTTAGAAATAATTACAGTACAATTACAAGTTCCTCCTCTCATTTCTGGTCCGTAAACAGGGAGATAAGTTACTTCATAACCTTCTCTCATAGCAGCAAGGGCAATAAGATTTCCTGCAAAAAGAACTCCCTGTCCTCCAAATCCAGAAATTATAAGATCTATCCTCAAGACTCCTCTCCTTTTAGAAATTTCTCTACTTCATCTTTAAAAGTTCCGACAGGGAAGAATTTAATAAGTTTATCTACCTCTTTATTAGCAGTTACAGGGTCCATTTTCCAATTAACAGGACATGAAGAAAGAATTTCTATATAACCAAAACCAAGACCATAAATCTGTGCAAGAAAAGCTTTTTTTAAAGCTTTTTTAGTTTCTAAAACCCTCTTAGGGGTGTTCACAGCAAATCTTCCAGAAAAGGCAACTCCTTCTAAGTTTGCAAAAATTTCAGCTAATTTAGGAGGATATCCATAAAGATTTGGGTCTCTTCCTTCTGGTGTAGTAGTAGTTTTTTGTCCAGGCAGTGTAGTAGGAGAAAGTTGTCCTCCTGTCATACCATAAACTGTATTATTTATCATTATAGCAGTAATTTTTTCTCCTCTTAAGGCTGAATGGAAACTTTCATTAAATCCAATAGCTGCAAAATCTCCATCTCCTTGATAGGTAAATACTATAAGTTCTGGTTTTGCTCTTTTTATCCCCGTTGCAGCTGCACATGCTCTTCCATGAGGAGCCTCTAAAATATCCACATCTATATAAAAATATAAAAAACAAGCACATCCTATAGAAGCAATACCTACACTCTTTTCCTGTATATTCAATTCATCTATAACTTCACATAATAGTCTATGCGCTATACTATGGTGACAGCCAGGGCAATAATGAAAAAGGTTCTTTTTTAAACTTTTTGGGAACTTGAAGGCTTTATACATTTTTTAATCTCCTTCTCCAATTCCTCAGGAAAAGGTATAACACTTGGTGGAAAGAAAAGTGAAATTACTTCAGCTTTCCCATCCACTGATAATTTTACATCCTCTACCATTTGTCCACAATTAAGTTCAACTACAATAAATTTTTTGGGTTTTTTTTCATTTTTTAAGAGATCTTTAAGAGCCTTTGAAGGGAAAGGAAAAAGGGTAATAGGTCTAAAAAAGCCTACAGGATATCCTTTCTTTTTTAAATTAATACAAGTTTCTTTTGCTATTCTTGCCATAGAACCAAAAGCCACTACTATTACTTGGTCTTCTTCTTCAATTTTTGCTTCATAGAGCACATCTTTTTCCATTTTTTTATATTTTTTCATTAAATTTAAATTTCTCTCTTTTAACTCTTGTGAGCTTAAAAAGAGACTCCTTATAATTCTACTTGGTCTATTTTTAGCTCCAGTTAGTGCCCAGGTTTCATTTGGATACCTTTTTATTTTTAATTTTTTTAAAACTATAGTTTCTTTCATCTGTCCTAAAACAGCATCAGAAAGGATCATTACAGGATTTCTATATTTTTCTGCCAATTCAAAGGCTTTAGCAGTTAATTCATAAGCTTCTTGAGCATTATAGGGGGCTAAAACTAAAAAATGAAAATCTCCATGTCCTGAGCCTTTTACTGCTTGAAAATAATCTCCTTGTGAAGCTTCTATTCCACCAAGACCTGGACCTCCTCTCATCACATTGACAATTACTGCAGGTAGTTCTTGAGCAGCTATATAAGAAAAGGTTTCGCACATAAGGGATATACCAGGACTTGAGGAACTTATCATTGCCCTTGTTCCAGTAGCACAAGCACCAAGAAGCATATTTATACCAGCGATTTCACTTTCTGCTTGTAAAAAAACACCCCCTCTTTTTGGAAGTTCTCTTGACATAAGTTCAGAAATTTCATTTTGAGGTGTTATGGGGTATCCGAAATAACATTTACAATCTGCTTCTAAAGCACCAAGAACTATAGCTTCAACTCCTTTGGCTAAGATTTTTTTTACTTTCATTCTTGCCCCTCTTCTACAAAAACCACATCAGGACACATAAGATAACATATTCCACACATATTACATTTCTCAGGATATTTAGCATAGACTACTCTATAACCTTGAAAATTCCTTTTAGAAGAAAAATCTAAAACTTTTTTAGGACAAAAATGTATACAAAGACCGCAAGATTTACAACGCTCTTCAAGAATTTTTATTTTAAAAATTTCTTCCCCCTCTAAATATTTTTAAGAAAATTTTCTAAAGTCTCAAAATTTTCTACATTATAGCACTTAAAATTTTTCCCTTCTAAAATTTGAGAGACGAGACCAGAAATTACTTTCTTAGGTCCCACTTCTACGAAAATTTTAACTCCCCTATTATACATATATTCTACACAATCAATCCAACGCACAGGAGAGGTGATTTGCTTTTTCATTAATTCTTTAATAGTTTCTCCTGATCTTTCTTCTTTACCAGTTATATTACTTACAAAAGGAATTTGAGGGTCATTCCAATTAAGGGAATTTAGTATTTTACTAAAGGCAACTTCAGCTTCTTTCATCAAGGGACTATGAAATCCTGCGCTAACTTTTAATTTTATTACTTTTTTTGCTCCTAAATTTTTAGCTTTTTCTGCTATTTCATCTACAGCAGGGACTTTCCCACTTATTACAAATTGCTTGGGTGAGTTATAATTAGAAATAACCACTTTATCCTCTGCGGATTTTACTAATTTTTCGAGTTCATTTAGAGGGAAATCTATAATAGCATACATGGCTGAAGAACTTTTTTTTCCTTCCAAATCCATTAATTTCCCTCGTTCTTTAACAGCTAATAAGACATCTTCTAAAGAAAGAACTTTAGATGCATAAAGAGCACTATATTCTCCTAAGCTATGTCCTGCAACAAAAGAAACAGATATACTTTTTTTCTCCAATTCAGATTTTAAAACTTCATAACAAGCTATATTAGTTATAGTAAGAGAAACCTGAAGATTTACTGTTTGAGTTAATTCTTCAAAGGATCCTTCAAAACAAAGACGCTTTAAAGGAAGGGTTGTTATTTCTTCTCCTTTATCAAAGAGATTTTTAATAAATTCAAATTTATCAAAAAATTCCTTTCCCATTCCTATATATTGTGAGCCTTGACCTGGGAAAACTAAAGCAATCATTCTTCCTCTTCCTCAACCACTTTTTCTTCTGGTATTTCTTCTACCTCTTCTAAAAATTTAATTTCATAATCTTCAGGAGGAAGAAGCTCTTCAAGTTCAGATGGGTTAAGAAGTTCTGCATCAATAAGCCACCCTTCTGTATAGGGGTCTTCATTTAAAATGTCTATATCATCTAAAACCTTTTCATTTACTGCTACAATTTTTCCAGAAACAGGCATAATTAAATCAAAAACCTCCTCAATAGTTTCAATACTTCCAAAAATTTCGTCTTTTTCAAAGGTTTCCTCCTCTTCAGGCAGATCTATGTCTATTATTTCTGAATTTTTCAATTTAAAATAATCCGTAAGCCCAATTCTTACTATTTTTTTCTTTTTTTTCTTTATCCAAAGATGACTTTCTGAGTAGAGTCTATCCTCTGGTATTTTAAACATTTAAAACCTCCGTAAAAAACATTTTAATGTTTTATAAACAGTTTTTTAAAAATGACAAGATTTAAGGTGAAAAATTTTTTAAAATTTTTTCTTTTAATTTTTGATTTAGATTATAAGCCCAAGCTAATACTATGGCTACAGCTTTATAAAGCTCTGGTGGAATTGGTTTATTTAATTCCAATTTATAAAGCTCTTTTACTAATTTGGAATCCCTTTTTATAGGTATGTTATGATTTTTGGCAATTTTTAAAATTAGCTCAGCTAAATACCCCTCTCCTTTTGCAACAACCTTTGGAGCTTCTTCTTCAAGATTATACTTTAATGCAACTGCAAGTTTTTCTTCTTTTTCCATCTTTATTTTAGTTTACATTTTTTTATGAGTATGCTATAATCTTATTTAAATTTAAATACAACTATAATAATTTTCGGCAAAAACTGAAAGTTGTAAAGGAGGTGTTTATGAAGCTTACCTTATCTGTTATAAAGGCAGATATAGGAGGTTTCGTAGGACATTCTTCGGTTCATAAAGATGTAGTTGAAAAAGTAAAGGAAGTAGCAGAAGAGGGAAAGGATAAAGGAATAATTAGAGATATATCCGTTCTTGTTTGTGGAGATGACATTGCTTTGGTAATGACTCATACAAAGGGAGTAGATTCTTCAGAGATACATGAGCTTGCTTGGAATGCTTTTAAAGAGGGAACAGAGGTTGCTAAAAAGCTAAAAATGTATGGAGCAGGGCAGGATCTTTTAGCAGATGCCTTTTCCGGTAATATTAAAGGTATGGGGCCAGGAGTTGCGGAGATGGAATTTGTTGAAAGAAAAAGCGAACCTGTGGTTGTATTTTTTGCTGATAAGACAGCTCCAAGTGCTTGGAATTTACCTTTGTATGAAATATTTGCTGATCCTATGAACACAGCTGGGCTCGTAATAGATCCTTCTATGCATGGTGGATTTGTTTTTGATGTTATGGATGTTTATACAGGAATGGGCATTCTGCTTAAGGCACCTGAAGAACTCTATGATCTATTAGTTTTTATTGGGGCAACAAGTAGATATGTTATAAGAGCAATATATAGAAAATCAGATGGAGAAATTGCAGCCTCTGCCTCAACCCAAAGGCTTTCTCTTATGGCAGGAAGATATGTAGGGAAAGATGATCCAGTGCTTATAATAAGAGCTCAGGCAGGTTTTCCAGCAGTAGGAGAGATTTTAGAACCCTTTGCTCGTCCCTGGTTGGTTGAGGGATGGATGAGAGGTTCTCATACAGGTCCCCTTATGCCTGTTTCTTTTAAAAACGCAAAACCTACCCGTTTTGATGGTCCACCTCGTGTTATTGCTGCGGGTTATCAAATAACTGATGGATATCTTATTGGACCTTCTGATTTATTTGATGATCCTGCTTTTGATGAAGCTCGGAGACAATGCAATGTTATGGCTGATATACTTAGAAGACAAGGTATTTTTGAACCTCATAGATTACCTCCTGAAGAAATGGAATATACTACACTTCCTAAGGTATTAGAAAAATTAAAAGATAGATTTAAACTTGTAGAAGCTAAAAAATAATGGAACCCTATGTTTTTGATCCTAAGGAATATAGTTTAGAAGATGAAATTAAATTTCATTGTTATAAAGGAATTATTTGTTTTAATAAATGTTGCTATGATGTTAAGCTTGTTCTTTCTCCCTATGAATTTTTAAGATTAAGAAAAGCCCTTTCTCTTGATGTAGAAGAATTTATTGAGACCTATGGAGAATTTTACCTCGGAGAGGTAACTCAACTTCCTGTTATCTCTATAAATATGGATCCTATTTCTTTTGCTTGTCCTTTTTTAGATGAAAAAGAGGGATGTAAAATTTATAAAGATAGACCAGCTTCTTGTCGGCTCTATCCACTTGCCAGATATTTAGTTAAAAATGAAAAAGGAGAAAAAGAAGAGGTATTTAAAATAATAAGAGAAACCCATTGTAAAGGGCACTATGAAGATCGACCTATTAAAATAAAAGACTATCTTAAGGAACAAGAATTAGAACCCTATTTATATTTTAATGATCTTTGGGGAGAAATAGTAATAAAAAGACAAAAATTTGCTGATATTCCTTTAACCGGAGATATGCTTGATATGATATTTTTGATAGCCTATAATCTTCCAGAATTTAGAAAAAGTATAAAAGAAGAGGAAATTGAAGGATTTCCAAAGGAGTTTGCAGATTTACCTGATGAAGAACTTTTGGAAAAGGGCTTAATTTTTATAAGAGACAAAATATTAACTGAAGAAAATCTTAATTGGTAAAATTAAGTTATGAAAATAGGTAAAGATCTGCAAGGAGAAATTAATATTATTCCTCTTGTAGATATAGTTCTTGTTATTCTTATTATTTTTATGATTACTGCCCCTCTTTTAACTTCAGGCATTGAGGTAGAACTTCCCAAAACCAAAGATACACCAATTACTCAAAGAGAGGAACAGCCTTTAAAAATCACTATCACTAAGGAAGGGAAAATAAAACTCTACGGAGAAGAAATAACCTTAAATAGTTTAGTCCTTTGGATTGCTGAAGCAAAAAAGAATAATTTAATAAAAGAGATTCAAATTGAAGCAGATAAAAATTGTCCCTATGGAATTGTAGCTAAGGTTCTTTCTGAACTTAAAAAAGCTGGTATTGAAGAATTGGGATTACTAACTCAACCTGAAAGCTAAATTTATGTTTACTAAATATGATGTCTTTTCTTACTTTTTGTCCATTTTGATTAATATTCTCTTTTTGTTAGTATTTTTTTCAGCTCTTAATCTTAAAATGTCTAAGGAAGAAAAAATAAAAATAAAAGTTTTCTCTCCTGTGGAAAGTCTTGGAGAATTTGAAAGTTTCCCAAAAAAAGAGGAAATGCAAAAAGAAAAAATTGTAACTCCTTATAAAGCAATTCCTCATAAGGAAATCTCTAAGGAAAATAAAATTTTTGAAGAAAAGATTTTAAAAGAAAGATTAGCAAGTATTAAAGGCAAGATATCTAAGAGAGGTTCTGAATCAGATTATAATCTTTCTGAAAAGGAACTTAAAGAACTTGAAGAAAGAATGATAGCTTTTCAAAAAAGGGGAGCACCCCAAAATACCCCTTCTGGTACTTCTTCAGTTGGCACTCCTTCTGGTAGCAAAACCTTAGGGCTTGAATATCTTCTTTTAGTAAAAAGAAAATTGCAAAATAACTTTGAAGTGCCCATTTATTTAAGAAGTCAAAGGGATTTAAGTGCAATAGTAGAAATGGAAATATCTTCAGAAGGGAAAATACTGCATTATCAATTTATAAAAAAATCTGAAAATTCAGATTTTAATAAAGCAATAGAAAGGTGTTTAAAAATTTCATCTCCTTTACCTGTAAACGAAAATGTTAAAATAATAGTTGAATTTAAGGGAGAAGGCATAGG
>Ga0315298_1004285_pt1 | contig 21489 bp, 18 predicted proteins | sample WHS_1_MG_FD_203077 | JGI IMG/M metagenome (GOLD analysis project Ga0315298, IMG submission 203077) | Extremophilic microbial mat communities from Washburn Hot Springs, YNP, Wyoming, USA - WHS_1_MG | ecosystem: Environmental > Aquatic > Thermal springs > Hot (42-90C) | place: USA: Wyoming...
CCCGCTCCCTCTCGCTGAAGACGGCCAGGTCAACGGGCAACAGGAAAACGGCATCGCTGTCGATGAAATTAAAGCGCTTCTCCTGCAGGAATTTGTACACCATGTCAAATCCAAAACGACTCATCAGATATTCTATTCCGTCCAGCAGCACAATTGATTCTCGGTTGTTCTTGATGAACTCCGAGATCCTCATGCTGATTTCTTGAAGGTTGTCCGTGGTCTCAAATCCCTTCAGAGGCACGGAGGAAATCAGGATGATGCTTTCTTTGGGGATCCCGGCGTCCATGACCTTCTCCGGTGCCTCCCGGGTAAAGCAAATGCCGGGGACGCCTAGCATCATGAGCTGGGCGGCGATGTTGTAGGCCGCCCGGTGAGAGCGGTGCAGGTAGCACTCACCGCGGGAGAGCTCGTTGGTCCTGTAGATGAACTCCAGCTGCTCTCTTTCGAAGTTCTTGCGCGCGATGATCAGCGCCAGGGCGTTGGCAATTGCCTTAAGAAAATCTTCCTCGGTTTCCTCCCGGCGGTGCCCTTCTTTGACGTAAATGTTAAGCACGCCCATGAGCTTGTCGTCCGATAGAATCGGGACGCAGTAATGTCCGTGCGGGGTAATTCCCTCATAGCTGGTCTCGTGATTTTCGTCCACGTGATCGGCGAAGATTATCTTCTTGGTTGCCGCGGCTTTCCCGCAGAGGCATTTGCCGACCGGAACTAGGGCGCAGGTTCTCTGCAGAGGTTCAGGCAGCTTTCTTTGCGCTTTCAGCACCAGGGCATTTTGCTTCTCGTCAAAGAGGAAGATGGCGCCCCGAGGTTCAAAGCCGAGCCAGGAGATGGAGACGACGACATCCAAGGAACGCTTCAATATCTCTTCTGGGGAGTACTTCAGGGGGATGCTCAGCAGGGAGATAATTGCGGTTTGAATGTCGATGCTGCGCTTGAGCTGAGTTTCCATCATCTGGCGCTCGGTAACGTCATCGATGGCCAGCAGGATCATCGGCTTCCCTTCCGCCGCCGTTCGCATCTGCCGGGCTCTCAGCATCATGATCCTCCTGCCGATGAGGGGGAAGTCATGCACAACCACGTATTCCTGGAAGGAGGCGTTTTTCTCCACCACGTCTTTCAAGAGCCTCCGCAGCTCGGGGATGTCCCACTGCCGGTTGCCCAGCTCGTATAGCGAGCGCTTTTCCGTTTCCTCGGGGCTTACTTTGAAAAGCTCGTAGAAGGCGCGGTTGGCTGAGATCACCCTCATTTCGGCGTCGAGCACCACGAGGGGCTCGTGCACCGTCTCCACAATGGACTCCGCGTAGGCGCGCGCCTGCTGCAGGGCCCGCGTGGCCTCTACGCGTTCGGCGATGTTGCGGGCCACGATCTGGAAACCTTTCAGTTCACCGTTTTCAAAAATTGGAGAGGTCTTCAGCTCGAAGGGGACTATCCTGCCGTCTTTAAGCTTGACTTCGACCACATAGGGGGGCAAGCTTCTGGCGCCTCCCTGCCACATTTTTATCCTGTTTAGAGCGGTCCGGTAAGATTCAGGCGTGAGAATGTCCCTGATGTTCATCTTCTTGACCTCTTCTAGGGTGTACCCCGTTTCCTCCTGAACATTTTTGCTGATGTAGGTGCAGTTCCCCTTCAGGTCTATGCGGAGGAGAATGTCGGCGACGTTTTCAGCGAGGCTTCGATATTCCTCCTCAGATTTTCTGAGTTTCTCCTCGGCCTGTTTCAGCGGGGTGATGTCCTTCCCGACAACGGTGATCGCCCGGACCTCTCCGGTCTTCGGGTCCCTGACCGGGCTGATGGTCCTGAGGAAAAACCTGCCCAGCCGCTCATGGTAGTGCTCCTGCTGCACGACCTGACCCGTCTCAAAGACCTCCCTCGCCTTTGCCGCGAACTCCTTAGTTTCCTCGGCGGTGTGAAGTTCCTCAAATTTTCTACCCAAAACTTTCTCCCGGGGCAGGCCGAGCCTCCTCAGCAGCTCCTCGTTGACAGAGAGATATCTCAGCTCCCGGTCGAGCATGTAGATGGAATCGGCGGAGTACTCCACCAGCGAGCGGTACTTCTCCTCGCTCTCCCGCAGCGCCTCTTCTGTTTTTTTGTGCTCTATTTCGGCCATCTCCCGGTCGTAGATATCATCCCTGATCCTTTCGTAAATTCTGCGACTTATCTTTCCCTGAGAGATCGCCATAAAATCATCCGGTGGCACATAGCGATGGTTTTTGCAGACGAGCCCCTTGATGATAATTTTGGGATGCACCAGGATGATGTCGTGTAAAATCTTGGGTTCGAATTTGCTTTCATCGTAGAGGCAGATGGCGGAGGTCTTGCTGCCGGGAAAGAAGCGGTTCAGCCTTGATTCATACTCCACAAGCCTTTCCACACCGGGGCTCTTTCTCAGCGCCCAGCTCATCTGCCCCGAGGCCCTCAACCCCCTGTATCCTTCTCCGAGGGCTCTTTCCTCGTTCTGTTTCAGCAGCTCCACCATTTTTTCGGGATCAAAATAACCTTCCCGGAGATAGGTCTCGTCGCTGCTCAGCAGCTCCAGTTGCTTTGACCGGAGGTAGCCCTCAATTTTGGGTTCATGTGTTTTGAACTCCTGGATGACCTCTTCTCTGGTGCTGTCGTCAAGGATGTAAATGCACTTCTCGTTGTTCCGGAGACCGGCCAAGAAGAAGGGGATGGTGATGGAGTATTCCTCTTCTTTCCCCCGGTAAAAGCAGCACAGGTGCTCTCCCGGAGTTATTAAATCAAAACCACCTTCCGGGAGCTGAGACCCGGCAACTGGTACACGCTGGGGCTCTTTCCTTGCCCCCTTTCCCCTCGTTCTTCCTTTCCCCGCCACAGACTTACTGCGCCCCGAGAGATTTAATAGTTACCATCCGCCCCGCCTTTTTTGAAAATGATATCACATTAGATGGCCAACTGCTGGGATTTATCCCCTGACGGCTGGAACTTCTCAACCACTTTTTCAACATCCCGTTTTTCATCATGGTACCCTTCCCACACTACCGATCATCTTTTTTTTGGAGTGGGGTGGGAGCCGGTCAGAAGGAAAACGGGGAAACCACCAGCGAGCCGATGTGGCTTGAATTCTCAACTCATTTTTTACGCCGGTGGGGTTCACTTATGCTGGGCCTAATTGGTGCCTTTATCGCCATGATAAGCCACCGTTATTTGGCCTTTCAGGTGTTTGATCTGGCATCGGTCTAATTGTATCGTTGACATTGGATTGTAAAAAAAGACATGGAGCCGGGGGTCGGATTTGAACCGACGAATAGCGGGTCTGCAGCCCACCGCTTTACCGAGCTTAGCAACCCCGGCACGCAAAATACTATAACGATGTTTATTTAATAAGTTTCTTGATGGCGATGGCGAGGGAAAGAGTGGTCTGCTTGGTCTCCGGCGGCATCGACTCTCCCGTGGCTCTGGCACTGGCCGCCAGGAGATTTGATGTCCTGCCGCTTCACTTCTGCCTTTATCCCTACACCTGCGAGGATTCCTTCCTGGTGGCGATGAGGGTGCTGGAGGACGTCAGGAAAAAAGTTGACTTTGAAAAGGTCATCGTCTATCCTTGGTCCAAAGTCCTGAAAAAGATCATGGGTGGCCAGCAGAGAAGCTACGCCTGCCTGCTGTGCCGGCGCGGCATGTTTCGGGCGGCCGAGCTGGTTTGTCAGCGCGAGGGGGCCTCGGGCATCGTCACCGGAGAGTCGCTGGGGCAGAAGGCCTCTCAGACCCTCACCAACCTCTGGGCCACCACGGCGGGGCTGAAATTCCCGGTGCTGCGACCCCTGCTGGGCATGGACAAGGTTGAGGTCGAGCAGCTGTCGCGCAGGCTGGGGATTTGGCACGAGGTCCACGCCGGCTGCTGCTATGCCACCCCCAGATATCCACGGACCAGGGCCAGCCCCGTCGCGGTTGACTCCCTTCTTAAAAGGCTCAACCTTGAGGAGGCCATCAGGGAACAACTGGACGGCGCGTTGGAGGTGCGGACCTTCAGGGAGGATTTTGAGAGTTATCTGGAAAAACTTGTCTAGCCTGCGGCTTGTTCGCCAGCCACTCAGTCGTTTCAATAAAACCAGAAATTTTCAAGTTATGCTCGACTGGAGTTCCTGTAAAATCCTGGCGTGGGCCTCGCAGAATTCGCTCTTCTTGGGCCCCAGCTGCGCCGCGATGACCTCCTCCTGCCAGTGGGCGTTGTAAAGGCGGCAATTCCTGTCCTCGCAGAAGGGGTGGCCGGTCAGGTGGTAGAACAGGGCCTGCATGACGTAACCCTTCATCACCTCGGTGAGCCTTCCGTCGTCGTAGTCGATGAAACGGCCGCGGAACCTTTCCTTCAGCTCCTCGTAGGCCCCGGGGACCCCGAGCGCCAGATAGTGCTGCCTCAGCGCGTAGAACTCCTTCGGCTTGGCCGGGGCCTCCACGATTCCGGTCGTCGAAATCAGGCAGGGGAAGCCGTAGAGGCTCACCCGAGCATGGTATCTGGCGTCGGCCTCATCCCAAGTTCCGAAGAGCCGGTTGGTGAAGGCGATGTGGAGATGGCCGTGATTCCGCTCTTCCTCCGGGATCAGCTTCAGGGCCAGCCTCCAGAGGGAAACCCCATCGTAGAAGAGCCCGAGGATCCTCAGCTCCGGGTTCTGGAGCAGCTTCTGCTCCAGGTTGATCTCGGCGGGGAGGGGTTCAGAGTCGGAGTTTTTTCTCATCGGGTCGCGGATTCTGGCTCTGGCCAACTCTCGCGCCAGTTCCCTGGTGTTCACTCCAGCTCTTTCCGTGAAGAGCGGGCCCCTGATGTCCACCGACAGCCGGTTCAACTTCTCAATCAGGTAGCTGGCGATCTCTTCAAGGTCGAGTGTTCGGGAAGACCTGTCTGGATAAAGATGGACTTGGGGTAACAGTTTACCTGATTTCCCGGAGCTTCTCATAGGCGATCTCGGCGGCCCGCTTCCCGCTCAGCAGCATCGCGCCAAAGGTTGGTCCCATTCTCGGTAGCCCGTAGGCGGTCGTGACAGACATCCCGGTGACGATCAGGCCGGGGTAGACCTCGCCCGTGTGCTCGACGACCAGGTCCTCAGAGCGTTCGACCCACATTGCGCCGTAGCCCGGAACTTTGATCAGCCCGCGCTTCTCCAGCATCCGCACCACGGCCGCGTCATGGCCGGTGGCGTCGATGACCAGCTTGCTCTCGAGTCCCACGGGATCGACGCAGGTTATCTCCCGGGGCAGTGCCGATACCGGGGTCCAGTTGACGACCACGCCGCCGACACGGCCCTTCTCCTTCAGGATGACATCATCGATCAGCGTCATGTTCAGGATTTTCGCCCCGGCATCACACGCTGCGGCGATCAGCTTTGAACAGGCGTGTGGACCGTCGGCAACGTAGAGCCCCTTTGAAGACTCGCTGTAGGGAACTCCCAGCTCTTCCAGGATTTTGTGCCCCGGCGCGCGCACGGTGATTTTGTTCATCAGATAGCCGCCGATCCAGAAGCCGCCGCCGAGGTAGTTGTTGCGCTCGATCACCAGCGTGGCCACGCCTCGCCTGGCCAGCTCCCGGGCAGCCATGAGCCCACTGGGTCCTCCCCCCACTATGATGACATCGCTCTCCGCGTAGCGGTGGAAGTCCTTCATGAAGCCCTCGACTATGGCCCGGGTGACTTCCTTCTCTCCAGATGGTTCAAAGGTTGGCATTTTCTCCCACCAATTAAAGTAGTTCTTCCCTTAAAGGTTTGCCCCTCCCGCACGGTAGCCGCGCTCGTCGATTTCAACGCTGCTGTAGCCCAGCCCTTTCAGTCCGCGGCGGATCCTTTCCTCCAGCTCCTTGGCGCGGGGCAGCTCTTCCTTCCCCACCTCGACCCTCGCCAGGGTTTCATGATCCCTGACCCGGACCACGCGGAATCCCAGCGAACGGAGGAACCCCTCACCTCGAGCGATGCGTTTCAGCTTCTCGGCGGTGATTTCTTGGCCAAAGGGTATGCGTGAGGCAAGGCAGGGGCTGGCCGGCTTCTCCGCGTTGGGCAGCCCGTAACTCGATGCCAGCCGGCGGACCTCTTCCTTGGTCAGTCCCGCCACCGCGAGGGGGCTGATCACCCGGAACTCCCTGAGAGCGCGCAAGCCCGGCCGGAGGTCAGCGAGGTCGTCCCGGTTGGTGCCGTCAAGGATATTTTTGAACCCGAGCTCGACCCTGATTTTCTCCAGCTTCTCCAGAAGTTCCCTTTTGCAGTGGTAGCAGCGGTCGGGAGGGTTTTTGAGAAAATGGGGGTTGTTCATCTCCTCGGTTTTTACCACCAGGAGTCCGATTCCGATCCTCTCGGCCACCGCTTTTGCTGTCGTCAGCTCCTCGGGGGGATAGGTGGGCGACACGGCGGTGACGGCCACGGCGCGGCTTCCTAGGACTTCATGTGCGACCGCGCAGACCAGCGAGGAGTCCACCCCGCCGGAAAAGGCCGCAACGGCGCTCTCGCAGCCCGCGATTGTCGCCTTCAACCTTTGCAACTTCCTTTCCAGCCTCATGGGTCCTCACCGCTCCTTTTTACGCAGGGGGTTAAACGGGTTCCGCGACCCTGTAGAAATCTATTTAAATGACTCCTATAACACTGTTATGGGTGACAGCATAAAAAACTACTCCCGGATGGAACTGGGCTCCCCCCAGGAGCTCGTTTTTGGCAGGGCAAAGTATCCCCTGAGTTACGGGCTGGGCCTGGAGATCGGCAACGGCTTTGTGGTCCCAGAGCTGAAGTATTCGCCTCGGCCCGGGAAGGAGCAGAGCTTGAGCTCGCTGAAGAGGGAATACGAAACGATAACGCGGGACATTCTGGAGCGAGCCGTTGACATTGGCCTGCCCGCGGTGCAGCTGGAAACTGAGCATGTGGTTCAGATGACGAGCAACCCGGAATGGGGGGCGGAGATAACCGCGCTGCAGAAGGAGCTGCTGGAAAAATATCATGAAGAATACGGGATCAACTGCGCTCTGAGACAGACCATCGCCGACATTAGAAAGGCTGAGATTGACATGAGGGAAGGAAGGGAGTTCAACGCGGTCCTTGAGTCCTTCGAGAAGTGTGCGAGTTCCGGCGCCGACGTGCTGGCGATAGAGTCGCTGGGCGGGAAAGAGGTTTTCGACCATGCAATAGCTAGGCAGGACATAAGAGGGGTTCTCTTTTCTCTCGGCGTTCTCGCCTGTAGCGACATGGCTTTTCTCTGGAAAAATATCGTCGGCATCGCTAGGAAACATGGCATCGTTCCCGGCGGCGACACCGATTGTGCGCGCTCCAACACTGCCATGTTTCTGGCGGGAGGATATCTGAACAAGGAAATGCCCCACACCATCGCCGCGGTGGTCAGGGCGGCCGGGGCATCCAGATCGCTGGTGGCCTTCGAAGCGGGAGCCACCGGCCCGGACAAGGATTGTGGTTATGAGGGGGTGATCATAAAGGCCATTACCGGAAGGCCAATCTCTCAGGAGGGAAAAAGTTCGGCCTGCGCCCATTCCAGCGTCCTGGGTAATATCGCGGCCGTGGCTTGTGATCTCTGGTCTAATGAGGCAGTTCAATATGGTGACATGTTTGGTGGCAGCACCCCTCAGGTTTTCACCGAGATTCTGGGTTACGATGTCGCCCTGTTCAATGCCGCCCTGGCCACGGGCAACGAGATCAGGCTCAGGGACCTGCTGACCCTCTCAGATAAATACCGTGACCCCCAGGCGCTCATCCTGACCCCGGAAAATGCCTACCGCATCGGCAGGGTGATCGTGGAAAATTCTGGAGATAATTATCTCAGGACGAAGGCGGCAATGATGGAAGCAGCTAGGATAATTGAGGAGGAAAAGGAGAAGCTTCAGCTTTCGGAGCTGGAACTCAGAGCGCTGGACAAAACTATAGCAGCGCTTGAGGGATTTCCGGACGATGGGGACAGATTCACCTCCGAATGCATCGAAATATACGAGGAGCTGGTCCCGTCATTTGATCCGAAAAATTATGGTCTTTGAGGTGATGAAATGGTCATGACACCGAAGAAGAGGGTTATGGCGGCAATTCTAGGCGGAAGGGTTGATAGGGTGCCGGCAACGGCCGTGTGTCAGACGGCCACGCATGACCAGATGGAGGCGGTTGGCGCCCATTGGCCTGAGGCCCACCTGAACGCGGAAAAAATGGCGAAGCTTGCTGGAGCGGCCTACTCCCTTACCGGTCTGAAAACGGCGAGGGTCCCGTTTGACCAAGCCGTTGAGGCTGAGGCTTTGGGCGGAAGGATGGAAATTAAGGGGGAGATACCGGCGATCGTGGAGCACCTGAGGGATTTTTCGGAGCTGAGGATTCCGGAGAATTTCCTGGAGCTCGGCAGGGTGCCCGTGGTGCTGGACGCGGTTGAAAGGCTCTCGGAGGATTTGGGGGAAGAGCTGCCGGTGATGGCTGGCATCATCGGGCCGTTCTCGGTCGCAACTCAGATCTTTGACCCGAGCGACATGTTGAAGTGGACCCTCACTAGGCAGCGGGAGAGTTCGGAAGTGTTATCGGCTCTGGTGGATCCTTTGATCGATTATGCCAACGAGCTGACGCGGAGAGGGGCGGATGTGATCGTCGTCGAGGACATGTTCTCCTCACAGCTTGGAAGCAAGGTCTTCAGAGCAGTGGCCATGGAGCCGCTGAAAAGGCTCGTGGACGGGATAAAAAACGTCGTCGTCATTCACATGTGCGGGAATATAACTAAGATGGTTTCAGACGTGATCGAAGTTGGGGCCGATGGATTGAGCATAGCCAAGGAGACGGATCTCAGCGTCGCCGTTCGCAGCGCTAGGGGAAAAACGGCGGTCATCGGCAACATCGATCCTGTCAGCGACCTCATGTTCAAGGGAGGTTCCGCTGTGGAGGCGGCCGTGAGGGCAGCGATCGAGGGTGGGGTGGATTTGGTTGCTCCCGGTTGCAGCCTAGCGCCGGGCACCTCAATTGAAAATATAAAGCAGCTGGTCAGTCAAACCCAACGCTATGGAAAAAAGGCGGGAGCGGTGGCACCGGCGGCTGTCGATTTCAGGAAGATCTTTGTAAAGTACGGGATGGCGAAAGCCGCCCCCACGGCTTACGAGCGCCTGCTGCCGGACGATCCTGAGCTGGCCGAGATAGCGCGGGCGGTTGTCAGGGGTGACTCCAGCGCTGTGGAGGCGGCGGTGAGTTCAGCTCTAACGAGGCTGGACCCGTTGAAGATAATTGCCGAGGGACTGACCAGCGGGATGAACATCGTCAGCAAGATGTGGGAGGACGGGGTTTACTTCCTCCCCGAGGTTGTGAACGCTGCAGATGCCATGCAGGTGGGAATAGCTCTCTGTGAGAAGAAGATGGGCAGAGCTTCGGTTAAGAAGGGCAGGATCATCACCCATGTGGCGGAGGGAGATATTCACGATATTGGCAAGAACATAGTTTCTGCCTTGTTGCGCGCGAATGGTTACGAGGTTATAGATCTGGGAAGGGATGTTCCGGTTGAAAAGGTAGTCGAGGAGACGAAGAAACATAAGCCCCTCTTGGTCATGGGCACGGCCTTGATGACCACCACCATGACGGCTTTTCCCAGATTGATAGAAAGGCTGAAGCAGGAAGGACTGGAGGTAACGCTCGCCTGCGGCGGAGGAGCGGTCAATCAAGAGTACGTGGAGACCTTCGACCATAGCGTCTTCGGGGACAAGGCCTTGGACGCCGTGAAGATCGCCGAACTGGCGCTGAAGGGGCTTTCCTGGCGCGAGATCAGGGAGAGGATTCACAAATAGGTGCTTTCGGCGGTTCAGTCTGGTCAGAGAATTGATCTCACTTCTTCAACAGGATTCACCTCCTCCCTGTTTCAGTTGCTTTGGCTCAGGGCTCCCATTTTCGCCTGGCACCTGCCCATGACAATCGTCGTTTGCGCGCCCTTTTCAAATACTTGAACTTAATCTCGAAAGCGTTGGTCCTTGGTAACCAGGCGTCCGTGGAGGGGCGACGCTTTGCTGCTGAAGGCGCGTTCTGCGACGGAAAAATTAAGAAGCCGCTCTCTCAGGCACATCCTCACCCAAGGCCAGAAAACAAGGGAAAAATTTATTTACAATTTTTTCAAAAAATCAAAATAATATGAGCGCAGATTGGGAAGCTTCAGAGGCCGGTAGTAGAAAATTCGACGGTGGCATTGGGTGTTCGTTATGGGCATCCATGTTATCGCCGAATTTTTCGGCGTGGAGGCTGGGAGGATCTCCCGCGTGGATACTGTGCAGGAGATCCTGGAGCGCGTGGTGCTAGAGTCAGGTTTACATCCAGTTGATTCTGCTTTTCACCAGTTTGAGCCCCACGGGGTCTCGGGCTTTTTTCTCCTCAGGGAATCACACCTGAGCGTTCACACCTGGCCCGAGCACCGCTATGTTGCCCTCGACATCTTCAGCTGCGGCTCCGAGGAACCCGCCTTTAAGGCCTTGGACCTCCTGATCAAGGGACTGCAGCCGAAGTCGGTGAAAAAGCACGTCATCTGGAGGGGTCCCCTTGAAAAAGATTGAAGAGTATGTGGTGAATGAACTGGTCTCCTCTAAAAAATCCCTCTGGCAGCTCCTGGAGAACAGCCAGTTTCCCTTAAAGGATCTGGTTCAGGCCCTCGGCGAGATGAGAAAAAGGGAAATCATTCGCACGGATGGAACCGGGTTTGTCTTGACGCCGCGGGGGAGGAAGAAAGTCCCCAGGGACTCCTCCCTCTACCGCAGCAGCATCTGTGACCATTGTTGGGGGAAGAGGATTGTCCCCCAAGGAAAGTTTCAGGAGGTGCTGGCGGAGTTTCAAAAGATTGCCCGGGGCAGACCGGCGCCCTCGCTGGAGTTTTTCCAGGGATATATGAGGGAAGAGGACGTTGTTGCCAGGGTGGCGCTGATGCATCGATATGGGGACGTCCTCCGGAGGAAAATAGTGCTGATCGGGGACGACGACCTGTTGAGCGTGGTCCTCTCCCTGACCGGGATGCCTTCCCGCGTCTGCGTCCTCGATGTGGACGAGAGGCTGGGAAACTTCTTAAAAGAGGTGAACCGGGATTATGGGCTCGATATAGAGTTCAGGATATACAATGTGGCCGAGCCCCTGCCGGAGGACCTGATCGGCTCCTTCGACGTCTTCTCCTCAGAACCATTGGAGACCATGAGCGGGCTGAAGGCCTTTGTGGGGAGAGGGGTTGGATGCCTGAGGGACAACGGCTGCGGATATTTTGGTTTAACGGTGCTGGAGGCGTCATACAAAAAGTGGCTTGCGGTGGAAAAGCTGCTCCTCAGAATGAACTGCGTGATAACCGACATCATCAAGGATTTTTCCAGATATCCGATGAACTACGGCACGGTTAACTATGAATCCTTCGCCGCAAATCTTGGATTTCCCGTGGAAAAAAGCTCTGGTGTAAACTGGTACAAGTCAACGCTCTTTAGATTTGAAGCACTGGGCCGACCCAGGGGTGTCTCCTTTGCCCGCAAAAAATTAAAGGTGGCTGCGGTGGACATGGAGGAGGACCTGACGCACCCCTGGGCAAACGCCAAGCCCAAATGAAACTTACCAATTTTTCCTTGCCACTTCGGGAGCAAGCTGGGGCGCGGCCTTTGCCCCACCTCGGAGGCACCAAACCTTGCTTCAAAATGAGCTAAGGACCATTTCCTTCAAGTCGTCCAGGGTGACGGGCTTTCTGCCCCCGTTCATCAACCTCTTGTTTTCAAAGGCTTTCTCCGCGATCATCACCGCCTCGGCCCGGTCCACAAAGTCGGCGAGCCTTTTCACCCCGTGTTTCTCGTAGAGCCTCTCGATGTTTTTCCTGAGGTCGATGCCAAGGATTTTTTCAAGCCTGCTGAGCTTTTCATCTCCCTCGTAAAATTTCAAAAAGGAGGGCAGGAAGAGGGAGTTGGCCAGCCCGTGAGGGATGTCGTGGACGGCGCCCACCACATGGCTCAGGGCGTGAACGAGCAGAGTTTGGGCGTTGGTGATGGCGATTCCTCCCAGAACTGAGCTCAGCATCAGCCGCTTTCTCCCCACGGCCAGATCCGACATTGCCCCCTCGATCCCCTCGAAGAAGAGCCTCACCCCGCTCTCGCAGATGGTGTCGTTGAGCGGGTCACAGGCCTTGGCGAGGTAGGCCTCGATGTTGTGGCAGAGAGCGTCTATGGAGGTATAGAGGGTGAGGTCCCGCGGCATCCCTAAGGTGAGCCCTTCGTCGATGATGGCTACCTCAGGGCAGATGTTCTCCGAGACGATCGATTTTTTTGTCTCCTTGAACTTGAGCACGGAGTACTTCGTCACCTCGCTCCCGGTTCCGTGGGTGGTTGGGACCGCGATAATTTTTTTCGCCCTGCGCCTGATTTTTTCGATGCCGACGAAGTTTTCGATCTCCTCATCGTTTTCCATCCGCGCCGCCAGGATCTTGGCCACGTCGATGACGCTGCCTCCTCCAACGGCGAGCACGTAGTCGAACTTGCGGTCAGCTATCTCCTCCCAGTAGCCGCGGACGGACTCCACCGTGGGCTCGGGTGAGATCCTCAGGGCATAGAGATCAAGCCCCGGCAGTTGAGCCGGGTCAAAGCCTCTTCTGCAGCAGAGCAGCCCCTGCCCGGTTAAGCCGAGTTTCCTTATTTCCTCCTTGAAGTCCCCGAAGATGATGTTTGTCTGGAGGCGCATGCCTGGTTCCTCAGGGAAGCTTTTTCTTCGCCGCTTAAATTTTTTCTGCGCCGGTCGTTGGCCTCAAGTAAGTTGCTGTGATCCCCGGGGCGCCGATCCATTTGGGGAGTTCAGCACGTTTTCAGGACAAGTCCAAAACCGGTTTCTTCAGATCATTCCCTTTTCCCGAAGTTCCGCGTTTATCGCCTTTATGAATTCGCCCGCCTTCGCCGGAGCCTTTGTGACCAAGCTCATCGAGACGTAGACCGTGGCGGAGAGGATGATCCCCCATATGGGCGGCCCGTAACCAAGCGGCGAAATCTTGAAGAAGTACAAGAGGCCCGTCGCAATCCCGCCCAAGATCATGCTCCAGCAGGCTCCGGCGGCAGTTCCCCTTTTCCAGACGAAGGCCCCCACGATTGCGGGCAACTGGACGAGCAGACCACCGGATGCCATGACCGAGAGCAGGGTGATCATCTCAATCGGGCGCAGGGCGAAGGCCCACGTGAGCACGCTCATTATGACTATGATCGGGTAGCGCAGTTTGGCCTCAGTTTTCGGGGAAGGCGACGCCACAATGGCGGGGTAGATGTCCCTCTCGACCATTGAACCCAGCGACAGCAGTATCGAGTCCACGGTCGTCACCGCTGCCGATAGGATCCCCAGGGTGATTATCAGGGCGACGAGGGGCGGGGCGAAATTGCTCAAAAGCAGAGGCATCGCCGTGTCCGCTGGGGTCGCATTGGCCACCAGCAACTTGGCCACAAAGCCGAAGAGGACGCATGCCAGGGTGTAGATGAAGCCAAAGATGAAGAAGCCCGAGATCATCCTCTTCATCGAGGCCACAGAGCTGGGCACAAAAAGGCGCTGGGAAACCTGGGGGTTGGTCAAGGCGAAGAAGAACCAGGGGATGGTGAGCTCCAGGAACTTGGGGAAAGTGAAGAAACCATTTCCGGGCACGGAGAGCAGCTCCGGGTGCAACCCCTCGATGCCGGAGATTAAATTTGACCACCCGCCCAGGAAAATCTGCACCGCGTAAAGCAGGAAAAAGATGGAGGTGGAGAGCATCACTATCCCTTGGATTGAGTCCGTCCAGGCGACCCCCCTGAAGCCGCCCCAGACCGCGCAGAAGGCCATGACGAAGACCATTATCGTCAAGCCCAGCTCGTAGGGGATTGCCCCGCCGGAGAGTGCCGCGAGCAGGTATGCCGAGCCGGTCCCCTGCACTGAGATGTAGGGGATGAGGAAGGTCAGGCAGATCAGGGCGGTGATCACCCCCACTGACCTGCTTTCGTACCGATCGGCAAGCAGCTGGGCCGGCGTCAGGTAACCCCATTTTCTCCCCGCCGTCCAAAACCTGGGGGCGAACAGGACGAGGAGGAAAAGGGTCCCGATTAAATAGGTTAGCTCGAAGCCCAGCGCCCCAACGCCAAAGGCGTAGGTCATGCCCACCAAGCCCACCATCATGAAGGCGCTGTAGGTAGTTGCGGAGTAGGTCAGGGCGGCCACGAGGCCCGTCACGTTTCTGCCGGCGAGGTAGTACTCCTCGGCTCCTTTGCCGGTGCGCAGGCGGCCGTAGTGGGCAACCGCCATCATCACGGAGAAATAAAGGATCACAGCTGCGAGCAGGAGAAATGGGTCTATCATCGGTCCCCCTCCCACTTGGACACCGCGAGGAAGGCCAGACAGGCGGCGGCAACGGTTAGAAGGGGCCAGAAGAGAAAACTCCCCGAGATCTTTGCCGTTTTACTTAAAATGGTGTAAGGAATGGCGTAGTCGATCAGGATTAAGAACGCGAAGAGGATGAGGAAAAATTTTCGAAAAAGGGCATTTTTTTCTTGGGGCAAAATTACCACCATTTTTTCCCTTGCCCGGCGAGGATTATTAAAAGTGATGGGCCCGGAGGGATTCGAACCCTCGACCTTCCGGTCTCCGCCCGCAGGGCTATCAGCCGAACGCGCTAGCCATGCTGCGCCACGGGCCCCTTGATTTTCGGAGCTTCATTATTTCAGACTGCCGTATAACGGTTGCTGTTTCTGCCGCCCACTGAAACTCGATTTTTCTCATTTATAAGTGACTCGTTCACAAAATTCTGGCGGGAGGCGGACGTTTGGCCGCCATGTCGAACGCCGAAACTACAGGTTCTTAAGCTACAGTGATCAAAGAAAAAAGGGAGGCTGATAGCCTGAGGGATCCGAAGCGGCGTCGGATCTGTTTTTTAGTCGCCCTGGTTTGTTCGACGATTATTCTTGCCTCCCCCGCCTTGGCGTCCGCTGAAAGCCTGCGCCGTCGAGAAATTCAGTGCACAGTTGAGGGAGCCTACAAGTCGGCGATTATTGAAGGAGAGGTGGTCGATATAGACACTGGAGGTCCTGTGGCGGGAGCAGTCGTCAGCGCTGGCATCGACTCAGGGTTGAAATTGATTGAGGCCGTTACGGATGCAAACGGACATTTCCTAATTGGCATTGAGAATACCGGCGACCACGATTATGATATCCAGGTCAGCGCTGTTGGTTATGATCCCGCAAGAGTTACCGGTTCGATAAGATCAGGAGAGCAAAAGCATCTGACGATCAAAGTTAAGTATAATCCCTTTGACCTGCGCCTTTCCGATAGCTATGGAACCTTATCACGAGGTTACACAGCATACAGTTACTCGGGAAGGCGCTCCGTTCCCTTCACCGCTCAGAGAATTGTCCCCGTCTTGGATAGATTGGGAAACCCTGTTTATGACACGGTGGTGGAGAAGGTCCTCGCGGGTTACACTTGGGAGGAACGAGTTACTCTTTATCGGACGGAGTACTACACGATGCCGACGACGATTCTCGTTCCTAGGTACAGGACTGAAACCTATCTCTCGGGATGGAAGATGGTTAAGCTGGGCTGGTTCAGTTTTCCGGTTCCAGTTTTTTCAACAAGAACAGTTTTCGATGGCTACACGACCAGGATCGTGTTACAGACTTTCACGAGGCAGGTTCCATATGAGGATTGGGTGTTGAAGTCCTCACCAACCAAGCCAGATTTTCTCATATTGGGATCTTTGCCCAGCGATAGGATAAGAAATGTGAAGGAAGTTTATGATTTCATCATCAAAAAAGTTCCCAGGACGCAGGTTGAAACATACACGGCTTACCAAATATATGATTACGGAGGAGAGTACTACTCCTATCTTCCCTGGAGCAGCATAGGCACGACAGTTATCGTTACTATGAAGAACGGATATTCGGGCGGGGTGTTTTTGTCAGCGGCGTCTGGCGGTGATCTGGAGCTGAGGCTAGGCTCAACGGTTCTGCGCGGTTCTACAACGATGACGACCACTCTGACAATGACACCGAGGCAGGCGGCAACGTACTCCATTGCGGTAAAAGCTTTTGATTCTCGCGGGCGCTTGATTGAAACTTGTATTTACTGGCTCAATGCCGTGGAGTCGCTGCCGCAACCGAATGTTTGGGAGAAGTACGTCGAAACGGCGTTGGTGCCGGATCAAATTCCACCGACGATTACCACCGTTAAAACACACACCGAAAATGTTGAATTTAACCAGAGTACTGTTTATTCCGCTTTGCTCACGGGCAAACTATGTGGACCAAGGTATGATGGTGGCACAGTGGGCGGACCCATGACTCAATTCTGGACAGTAAATTACATGCAGCCGGTGAGACCGGACGGGACGATGAATTACATTAACCAGAAAGCTTGGGAACAAGTATACGATGTTAAAATAGTTTCACAAGGCATAATTAATCCAAATAATTCATAGTTGTTGATATAACCACAGCCCGGTCGGCAAAATGTTTTCAGCAACACGAGAAAAATTTTCAACTAGATGATACTGCCCGTTATTTTCCATTAAAAGCTGTGCTTTGAATACCAGACTTATTCTGATCTCGGCAGGGCGGGTATTTTGCCAATGTGCTGAACTTCTATTTTGAGAGTCTCCAAAAATTCTAAGTGTTACTTTGCTGGCAAACGATTTTTTGGCACTGGCGACGGTGGTAATACAAAAAATTTCTCGAGGATACATTCTATCAAAGTTAAAATAGATTTTTGGACCATCATATGATTTTTCGATTCCAGATAAATAAATCGTTAAATTTTGTTTTCGATCCCCCTTGAACCCATAAACTTGGTTTTGATCGGCCTCCAAGACAAGGACATTGTCTTCATCCAGATAATACAGACTCCAGAAGGTTTGCGTGGGCAGGGGAGAGTTTTCGATATTTGGGCAGGGGAATCTGATAGCAACATTCTCAATGGGCAGATTGTTCTCGCTCCCCAGATAGGTAAAACTTGCTTCCATCTTGAAGGTCACCATTTCTTCAGAGCCTTGATTGGCATCTGGTTTCAGCTTCCAAGGAATACCAAAACCAACCGTGCTTATGATTAACCCAATTGCCAGCAATGTTGGCACGGCAACGCTCCACTTTCTTTCACAGATCTTTCCCGCCAGTCCAGCTGCAAGGAACCAAGCAACCCCGACCATGATAATTAGAGTGAACAGCGAGGTTGGCCAGTGCAAAATCAGATTGAAAACGATAAGAATTAGCGCGAGGATGGCGGAGGATGAAACAACGCTGATGATAAACCTTGCTAAATATTTTTTTGGCATATTGTTTCACACTTTGGTGTTTTGTGTTTAACATTTTTCTTTCAGATTGAGAACTATAAAAATAAGCCATGATCACAGTTGGGTGCAAAGGGCGACACTTATGCAAGCGCCGCCGCGGAAAATTAAGTTTTATTTGTAATATCGTAATTTTTTGGTAAACCAAAATCTATATGACTACAAAAAATACAACGTAATTAAGAGGGGACAATGTTTGGAATAGATTCTGACGCTCTAATCAAGCTGACTAAGTCAGGCGCGAAGGAGATCGTTGCCGCGACTGTTGAAACAGTTGTCCCCTCCGTTGTGGAGAGGGAGACCGTTGCCGAGGGCAGGGAAGGAAAGTTCCCCGATGCTTTTGAAATTGAGCGGAACCTCAGGAAAGGATTGTTGAAGCGAGTGAAGGCCCCGAAGCTCAGAGAAACCGAGACGATTATTGAGAAGTTGGGGTTGAAGGGAGGCGAGGCCGATGTTTTTAGGCTATACAGGGCCGGGAAATGCAGGGCCATAGTAAGCGATGATCAGAAATTTCTTGATCTCCTCACAGCCTTGAATGTTCCTTTCGTTACACCCTCGGCTTTGATTGTTTATGCTTGGAGGAAGGGAAAGATCGACAAGAGGGTTTGCCTTCAGCTACTTGAAAAATTAAGGCCGATGGTGAGCGAAGAGGAGTACCACCTGGCGGTGATCGAAATTAAAGGAGGTGATTGAACGACCTCTGTATCCAAGACGGTGCGGTTGCCCAAAGAATTGTTTAAGGTCATCGAGCACAGGGCACGGCAGGAAAAAATCGACGAGTCCACGGCCATCAGACAGCTGCTTGCTCTTGGGGCGGAAGGCTACGCCGTAGAACTCTTCAGGCAGGGGAAAGTAACCCTGAACGAAGCAGCGGAGCTGGCCGGTGTTACCGTTAGGCAAATGATAGACCTGCTTCAGAGACACGGAGTCAGGGGAAATGTGAGGCTCGACCAGCAGAAAAGGGCGTTAGAATTCGTGAGCGAACTAAGCGGTTAACACCCCTAAGGGTTGAAAAGTTGCACTGCTTTTCATAAAAATAATACTCAGCTTTTGGGTGCCTGCCGCGCGTTATCCGAGTGATCTATTTTCTGGAGCACTCAGCGCGCTTGTTCTGTCGTTGTTTTTGACAGCGGTATGTTTCATGCCCGCCGCCGTTTTCCCTAAAACATCTCTCCGAGAACTATAAAACTGATGACTGCAGTAAGATAGATACACCGGACCGATTGGGTGGTTTTCTTGGATTACGATTTTAATTTTCTGGACGAGAAGCAGCGGGAAAGGTTGAGCCGGCTCATGGCCTTCCACCTGCGCCACGACGCCGCCATCGAGCGCTCACCCGATGGTTACGTCAGCGTCCAGAAGCTGGCCGAGGTCATCCGCAGGAAGATAGCTTGGGTGAAACCCCACCACATCCGAGAGGTAGCCATTTTTGACACGAAGGGTCGCTACGAGCTGGACGGGGAGAGGATCCGGGCCCGCTACGGCCACTCGATCGAGGTCAGGTTGGATTATCCCGAGGCCGATGCCGATGTCCTCTATTACGCCGTGGCCCCGGAGGTGGTGGCCCAGGTTGTCGCGGAGGGGCTGAAGCCAACGGCCAGAAAGATGGTTCACCTCTCCGCCTCCGTGGGTCAGGCCCTTGAGGCCGGCAGAAGCCGCACGGAGAATCCCGTGGTCCTGGTCGTGGACGCGAAGTTGGCCAAACAGCGGGGGATCAAGATCCTAAAGGCCTCGGACCGGGTTTTTCTGGCTCCGGAAATACCACCCGAATGCATAAAAACTCTTGAGCGGTCGGGATAATCTCTTTTTCAGCCGCGTCGGGGTGACTGAGTTTGATGGCATGACCGATTCTTCGCTTTTAGCCCACCTTCCAAACCATCTATGTGGAGGTGGTAAGAAACATGCCTCATTGGATAGGACTGGATGTCCACAAGCGAACCTGTCATGCCACGGTGCTGGATGAGCGTGGAGTAGTCATCCAGACAAAGCTCCAGAACGAGCCAGCAAAAACTCAAACATGCAAAAATACATGAAAATCTTCTCCACATTATAAAGGGTAAAGCAAAAGCATATGAAAATTGGAGTTATGTTGTCTTCAATTTTTGAGCATCCTTTTACGCTTTCCCGTATTTTCTGAAAAGGAGCACGCCGAAGGCTAACACTGTAAGGCTTGAGAATGAAGTAGTCGCCAAGTCTAACAGCACAGTTGGACTGGTGATTGAAGCTTTACGCAGCAATAGTGATGTAAAGGCATCGGTGACGTAGTAACTAGGCACGAAGTGTCCTGCAACTTGCGCTATGGATGAGAGTGCGGCTCCTACGAAGGTTCCGAGGAACATTTGGGGCAATATGAATATGAACGCTATTCCCGTGGCTGCGCTTGAAGATTTGGCGAGGGTTGCAGTTATTAGGCCGAAGCCGACATTGCATAACGAGAAGATTAACATCATGACGAAAGCTAGCATCATGCTGCTTGCTTCAACTTCTGGACGGAAACCTAAGGCATAAGCCGTTACGAAAATTAAGATTGCTTGGATTACCCCAATAATCATGTTTGAAAACGCTTGACTAATCATGAATTCTGTTGCTGTTGTAGGTGTTGTGTTTATTCTTCTGAGCATACCGTTTTCGCGGTCACTTGTGAAAGACTGCGCAACAGTAATTGTCAGGAATATTGAGGCATAAGCAAAAAGTCCAGGTGCCATGTAATCGAACGCTGTTCGCTTAGAAACTCCCACCAATGATGGAACTAAATGTATGGGCTGCGGGAACACGGCTTGTTGGTTGCCATAAATAGTTGTTGCAAGGATTTGTTGGATTACTGACGGAATGGCTTGGGTTGCAAGCATCGAACCGCTATCTAGGTAAAGCGGAATGGTGATATTTATCCACTTAGCTGGGTCGTTGGGTGCTGCTTGAAATGCATGGCAACTTTCTCCGAAGTCTTCTGGAATTATTAGCACCGCCTGAATCTTTCCCTGAACGAGATCAAGCTGAGCAGTTTCATTGTCAGAATACACTTGGATCTTCAACATTTGGACGCTGGTTAGGTTTGCGATGAAGTTTTGAGCGTATTGAGGGTAAAGGTTCTCAGCATTCATGTTAACTATGCCTATTTGAAATGTGGTTTGCTGTGCGCCACCGATGGCTCCAAAAGAAAATCCAAAAACCAACGTCAACATTATAGGAAATAGTATTAATAAAAAGAGTAGTGCTGGCTCTCTTAACAATTTTTTTATGTCTTTACCGACTAAAGCTGTGATTCTTTGAAGTTTCATTTAGGCATCCTCCCTTATTTTTCGCCCCGTTAATCGAATGAAAACCTCCTCAAGATTCTTTGATTCATATTGACGTATTAATTCGGCGGGGCTGCCCAGAGCAATGAGTTTCCCATGATCAATTACGCCAACTCTGTCACAGATATTTTCTGCCTCTTCCATGTAATGCGTGGTTAGGACAATAGTTTTGCCACGTTTTTTCAAATCTAGGATAAGGTCCCAAATGGCATGGCGCGACTGGGGATCCATCCCTACTGTTGGTTCATCTAAGAAAGCGATTTCAGGATCATGAACCAAAGCCATTACCAGGCTAAGCCGCCGCTTCATTCCGCCACTATATTGCCCAACGCGTCTGTCGGCGTCTCCGGCAAGACCTATTCTCCGTAAAAGTGCATCAACCTCATCTTTCAATTTCTCTTCGGGCACACCATAGAGATTCCCGAAAAGTTCAGCATTCTCTCTTCCGGTGAGATAGTTGTAAACTGGCGTGTCTTGTGGACAAACCCCGATTAGTTCCTTGACTTTTGCAGCTTCTCTTTGCACGTCTAAACCGTTTATGATTACTAAGCCGCTTGTAGGCTTCAATAATCCACGTAAAACGTTTATCGTTGTAGTTTTGCCAGCGCCATTTGGTCCCAAAAGCCCAAAGAGTTCTCCTTTTGCAATTTGTAAGCTCAAATTGTCTACAGCGGTTACATCCTCAAACTTTTTGACGAGATTTTTTACTATTATAATTGGTTTTCCCATAGTTTGCACATCCATTTTCTGAATTTGACCGCTACGTCGGAGAATATAAGTTCATGTTAACATGTTGCAGAAAGAAAGGGTCAATAAATAGCGACGAAAAGGCACTTTTTACTACGGCTGATTGAAAAAGTGGACTTTTACTTTTAGAGCAGTTGGTCTCTCCATGTTTTGAATATATAGCCTGTATAAAGAATGTTGGGCGAAAGGGACCGGATTACGCTTTCATTTTCTA
>Ga0315298_1004287_pt1 | contig 21487 bp, 19 predicted proteins | sample WHS_1_MG_FD_203077 | JGI IMG/M metagenome (GOLD analysis project Ga0315298, IMG submission 203077) | Extremophilic microbial mat communities from Washburn Hot Springs, YNP, Wyoming, USA - WHS_1_MG | ecosystem: Environmental > Aquatic > Thermal springs > Hot (42-90C) | place: USA: Wyoming...
TTTTTCTCAGAAGGTTCTCTCTCCAGAGCCCTGCTCTTGCGGGGTTTTGATTCCTTCTTATCCGGGGGAGGAACTTCTTCGCTTTGTTCTTCTTCAGGGATGCCTTGCTCTTTTATCTCTTGCACCAGCGGCTGCAGGTCTTCATGCGCGGCAAGTTTTTCTGCAGCGCGCTTTGCGCCAAAAATTTGCCTGCGTGCGCCAGTGACAGGAAGCGCAGGCGGCACATAACGTGTATCCCTTCTGGAAAACAGTTTAAACAAATCTTCAAACGGCAGAAGAAAAATTCTTGATGACGCGACAAGCAGACCGACAGCGCTTACTCCAAGGAGAAACAATCCTCCCTTCTGCCCGAAATACCGCCCAACAGCATTGCCGGCAAGTATGCCAACAAGCCCTTCAAGCGGATACGGCGTGGAAGAAACAGAACCTGTTGACGACCGCATTTGGTTCAGGAATCCTGCGAGCGCAAGAAAAAAACAAATCCCGCCCACTGTTTCCCATACTGAAAATTTAGCGCTGTTCCATACCTCTGACCATGCATAAAGCAAGATGAATAAAAGGCCCAGATATGAGAGACCTCCAAAAAAAACGAGCATGACCGCCGAAAGCCGGGCGCCGAAAATCCCGCCAAAATTTGATGGAACATGATTTACAGGGTAACCTAACTGGAAAAAACTGAAAACCGGGTCTGTGCTGTCGTATGAAATCAGGCAGAAGAAGACATAAATGACAATTCCTATAAGCGCAATGCCGAGCACTTTTTGACGATTTCTTTTCATCACTTATAAATTAGCATAAAATAAGAAGAGTGTGAAGCGCACCTGAGGTAGAAAAAATAGATTGGGATTTCAAGGTACTGTAGTTAAAAGGAGTGCACATGGATATTACAGAAGCCCATCAACGAAAGCATCTTAAACTCGCAAGCACCATCAGGCGCCAACTGGATGACATAGTGCGCAGGGATCTTTCAGACCCACGCATAGGATTTGTCACATTTACAGCAGTCCGGCTTACCCGCGACAACAGGCGAGCGGTTGTGTACGCAAGCCCGCTGGGGAATGAAAATCAGCAGAAGGAAACTATTGCTGGCTTGAAATCAGCCGCATCCTATATCAGGCGCGCGCTCTCCGGCCGACTCCAAATGAAGTACACGCCGGAACTTGAATTTGTTCGCGACGAGACAAAGTCCGATAGAATTGAACAGATTCTCAAAGATATTAAGAATGAAGAAAAAACCTGACAGGTTGAGGAAATCGCACCAATGAGAGATAAACTGAAGAACCTTCTTGAAGAGTTCGTACAAAATAAAGGGCTTGTCCTCAAGGGAACCTTTTCGGTCTTCTCGCCAGAAAATAAGGAATTTGGCGATTTCTCCACAAATCTCGCTTTCAAGATTGAATCCAGCGGCAGGAAAATCCCTGAGGTTGCCTCAGAATTAAGAAGCATGCTTTCTGAACTTCCGTGGGCAGTAGAGATGTGCGAAAAAATTGAGCAGCGCAACGGATTTCTTAATTTTTTCCTCAAGCACGCCCCGCTTCAATCAACGATTGGTGATGTTTTGACCGCGGGAAGTGACTACGGAAGGTCTGACGCTGGCAAGGGAAATAGCGTCCTCATTGAGTTTGTCAGCGCAAATCCTACCGGGCCCCTTACAATTGCCCACGGAAGACAGGCAGCATACGGTGAAGCCCTTGCAAGAGCGCTTTCGTTTGCTGGCTGGGAGGTTACAAAGGAGTACTATCTGAATGATTGCGGAAGGCAGATGGAAATGCTCGGGGAATCTCTCAGAATACATTTTCTCCAACTCCGCGGAAAACAACTTTCTTTTCCTGAAGACGGATACAGGGGCAAATATCTGCAGGATATTGCAAAAACACTCCCGGATTCATACGAATCCGCAGACACAGCGGCGTTTCTTGCTCTTGCTAAAGAAGCGATAATTGCCAGTATTAAAAAAGACCTCAGGGATTTTGATGTGCATTTTGACTCATGGGTTAATGAGAGCACACTGCGTGAAAATGGAAAGGTGGAAGAAACCCTTGAAATGCTTGCAGGGAAATCGCTTACCTATGAAAAGGATGGCGCGCTCTGGTTTTGTTCAACACGGTTTGGTGATGATAAAGACCGGGTTCTTCGCAAACAGGACGGTTCGTACACATACCTGGCTCCAGATATTGCATATCACAGAGAAAAAATCCTTAGAAACTATACGCATCTTGTTAACATCTGGGGTCCTGACCATAACGGCTACATCCCGAGGATGAAGGCAGCACTCGCTGCTTTTGGATTTTCTGTGGAACACGCTCGTTTTATCACAGTGCAACTTACCACGCTCTACCGCGGCGCCGAAAAAATTTCAATGTCCACCCGCAGGGGAGAATTCATCTCTCTCAGAGAACTGATTGAGGAAGTCGGCCCTGATGCGGCAAAATTCTTTTTTCTTTTCCGCCGGGCAGACAGTCATCTTGATTTTGACCTGGAACTTGCAAAAAAGAAAACCGATGAAAACCCCATTTATTACCTCCAGTACGGGTTTGTCCGCGCCCAGCATATTCTGAACCATGCGATTGAATGCGGCTATGTGCTTGATGAAGCAAAGCATGCGGATTTTTCTCTTCTCTCTCTAAATCAGGAGCGCGAACTTGTAAAAAAAATTACATCTTTCCCGCGTATTATTGAACAGATTTCCGGCGATTTTGAAATTTCCCGGCTTGCTCATTACCTGCATGACCTCGCCCGGTTGTTCCATTCCTATTACCAGAAGGTGCGGGTTGTCACTGACAACCGTGAGGTTTCCCTTGCGCGAATTGCCCTCACTCAGTGTTTTCTCCATGTTGTACAGAACGGCCTGCAACTTCTGGGAATCAGCCGCCCGGACCGCATGTAAAAAGGGTGCCTGACATTGATTTTAAACCTCCTGACTGGACCAGAAACAGGGCACTCTCTATAAGGGTTGCGGGATTTTGACAGACATTTTTTTTTGGGTTAATGTAATAATATGCCGACGAAGAAAGAAATCACTACAATTATCCAGAACATCGGCCTCTGGGATAAGAAGACGCTGGACAGGGCTCTCCAGGAGCAGGAAAATTCAGGCAGGCCGCTGCGTGAAGTATTCCAGAATATGGGCTTGCTTCCTTTTGGAGATGTACCCCCCACACTTTTCTTTCAACTGGGAATTGTGCAGCAGGAACTTCCCCTGCGGGAAATTCCCGGCGATGTCCTCAATCTTGTTACCTCGTCATTTGCAAAAAAACAGCGGGTCATTCCGTGGGAAATCCGTGAAGATGGGAAACTGATACTGGTTTCAGACGATCCAATCAACATTATCGCAAGCGACTATTTCAAAAAAGTTATTAACTGGAATAATGACATAGAAATCGTCATCACATTCACCAAAGAGATTGACCAGTTGCTCGCAAAATATTACGAACAGCAGGATATTGAAGACCTTACCGGTATGCTTCAGGAAGTTGGCAGTGATGAAAACCTGGAAACATTAGAAGAAGAGGAAATTATCACTGATGAAGACGAAGAAGCGCTTGCGCTTCAGGCGCCTGTCGTCAAAATTGTGAACCTGATTTTTGTTGAGGCGCTTCGCAGAAGGGCAAGCGATATCCATCTTGAGCCCCTTGAAAAGAAGTTCCGGGTAAGATTCAGAATTGACGGAGTTTTATACGAGATTGTAAGCCCTCCAAAACGGATTGAACGCGCGGTCATCGCGCGCGTGAAACTTATGTCAAAGATGAACCTTGCTGAAAAACGACTTCCCCAGGATGGACGCATAATGCTTGATATCGGAGGTAGACCCATTGATTTCCGCGTAAGTTCACTGCCGGGCATTTACGGTGAAAGCGTGGTGCTGCGAATCCTTGACAAGCAGACCGGACTTAAAGACCTTGACCTGCTCGGATTCAGGGAATCCGACCTGAAGAAGTGGAATGAACTTATCAAATACTCAGGCGGCATTGTGCTTGTTACGGGTCCTACAGGAAGCGGAAAAACGACCACTCTTTATGCTTCACTCAAAATCCTCAATACAGTGGATAAGAAACTTATGACTGTTGAAGACCCGGTTGAATACCAGATACCAGGGATTAACCAGACGCCGGTCAAGGCAGAAATCGGCCTCACATTTTCATCGGTTCTGCGTTCATTCCTGCGCCAATCACCCGACATCATTCTCGTGGGAGAAATCCGTGATTTTGAAACTGCGGATATCGCTTTGCGCGCAGCGCTTACAGGACATCTTGTCTTCAGCACATTGCACACAAACGACGCTCCAAGCGCGATAACGCGCCTTATTGACCTTGGTGTCCCGCCATTTCTGGTGGCGTCCTCTTTGCAGGGCGCTATGGCGCAGCGGCTTGTACGGGTCCTCTGCAAGTTCTGCCGCCAGCCGGTTGAGATTGATGATAATCTCAGGAAACTTCTTGACATAAAAGAGGGTGAGAATGCCACTGTCTTTGAACCTAAGGGATGCGCTGAGTGCAATTTTACTGGATTCAGCGGCCGCATCGGCATTTTTGAAATACTTATTATGGATGACAAACTGCGCGCACTTACAATGCAGCGCGCACCGGCAAGCGAATTGAGAAGAGCAGCAATGGAAAGCGGAATGGATAGTATGAAAAAAGACGGTTTTGAGAAAGTAAAAATGGGAATAACAACAGTCCAGGAAGTCCTTGAAATCGCAGGGGAGGGAGATTAATGGCAAAGAGGATTGAAGATCTTCTTGAGACAATCGTGCGGGAAAATGCTGCGGACCTCCATCTCAATGTGGGTCTTCCGCCCATGATGCGCTCGCACCACGGGCTCGCAAAGATGGATACTGAACCGCTCACGCCAGAGGATACAGTCAACTATATGAAGGCGATTACTTCCCGGGACCATCAGGAAGAACTCCAGAAGGTTGGCGGGACAGATTTTGGCTTTGCTTTTAAGGATATTGCCAGATTCCGCGTATCGGTTTTCAAGGAACGCGGCCATATTGCGATGGCGCTGAGGTTGATTCCATATAAATTTCTTTCATTTGAGGAACTCCGCCTTGAAGAAAGGACCATGCGCTACCTGCTCACACGGCCAAGGGGCCTTATTCTTGTTACCGGGCCGACAGGAAGCGGAAAAACAACCACTCTTGCCTCAATGGTTGATTATATGAATACGCACATGGACCATCATATCATCACGATTGAAGACCCGATAGAGTATTACCATCAACACAAACGTGCCATCATCACGCAAAGGGAACTTGGAGTGGATGTTCCATCATTCGCTGAAGCGCTAAGACGCGGGCTGCGCCAGGACCCGGATGTTTTTCTCGTAGGAGAACTGCGCGACCTTGAAACCATTGAAGCCGCCATCACTGCAGCTGAAACAGGTCACGTTGTTTTCGGCACCCTTCACACCACAGGCGCCACCCGCACAATTGACCGCATTGTTAATGTATTCCCTGTAGCCCAGCAGGAGCAGATTCGTGTTATGCTTTCGGTCTCCATCCTTGCTGTTATATCTCAGATTCTCCTTGTCCGCGCCGACAAGCCAGGAAGAATAGCCGCTTTTGAAATCATGGTTTCAACACCGTCAATACAGAACCTCATCAGGGAGCGGAAAACATACAGAATCCTTTCAGACATCCAGACAGGAGCAAAATGGGGAATGTACACGCTTGATTCTGACCTTATGAAACTTTTCAAAGACGGCAAGATTACCTATGAAGACCTTGACACATATGCTCTTGACCCAGACCAGGTAAGAAACCAACTGATTGCTGAAGGAGTGCTGGACCCGACACTCGCGGCTGAAGGAAAACGCGAGGGGATCCAGGATGTGCGGCTGAAGGATGAAACAAAGAAAGGATAAGAAACATGGCTGAAAAGAAATTGCTTGGCCAGATGCTTATTGAAAACGGTCTAATAACCGAAAAGGAACTGGAAAACGCTCTTAAAATCCAGGTGAAATCAGGAAAATTTCTTGGCCGCATCCTCGTTGAACTGGGCTATGTGCAGGAAAAAGACCTGAAGAAAATTTTGAGCACCCAGGCCGGGGTTGAAATGATTGATTTGAAAAGCACCGTGGTGGACAAAAATGCTATCAATGTGTTTCCATCCGCTCTTGCCAAAACATACACAGTGCTTCCGATAAAACTTGAGAAAAATGAATTGACGCTTGCTGTGGGTGATACGCTTAATTTGAACATCCAGGATGACATCTCGTTTATTCTCGGTTACAAAGTGAAAATGGTACTTGCTGATGAGGATGATATCAAGGAAAACATCTCTGTCTATTATGGCTCTGAGATTGAAACAGTGGATGACCTCATCAAATGGATTTCGCAGGATATGGCTGAGATGGAAGAACTTGAAACAATTGCTTCAGCGCAGGGAGAATACGCGACAATTACCTCTCTTGAGGAAATCGCCTCCCTGCCTCCCGTGGTAAAACTTTTTGATTTGATTCTTTTGCAGACCATCCGCGACAACGCATCTGACGTGCACCTTGAACCATTTGAAGACGATTTCAGGGTCCGTTACCGCGTGGACGGCGTGCTTTACGATATGGTCCATCCGCCAAAGGGGTTGTCATTTGCCCTTTTCTGCCGCTTCAAAATTATGGCGTCTATGGATATCGCTGAACGCCGCCTGCCTCAGGATGGACGAATTGAACTATCAGTTATGGGACGGCCGGTTGATTTGCGTGTCAATACTGTACCTACTGTTTTCGGGGAGTGCCTCGCTATCCGCGTCCTTGACCGCGGCAAGACCATATTTGACCTTGAGAATCTCGGCCTTCTTGAAGAAGACATGCAGACCATAGAAAAACTCATCAGCAGGCCCCATGGGATTTTACTTGCCACAGGCCCGACCGGGTGCGGGAAAACCACAACGCTTTATTCTATCCTTAGAAAACTCAATACGCCTGAAGTCAAGGTTATCACCACTGAAGACCCTGTGGAATATATGCTGGATGGCGCGGTACAGGTGCCTGTAAAAGAATCTATCGGGTTGACCTTTGCATCATGTATTCGCAGTATATTGCGTCAGGACCCGGACATCATCCTTGTTGGGGAAATCCGCGACTTTGAAACAACCCAGATGGCAATCCAGTCCTCACTTACAGGCCACCTCGTGTTAAGCACACTTCATACCAACGACGCGCCAACGACCATTATGCGCATGATTGATATGAAAGTGGAGCCGTTTCTTCTTGCTTCAACAATCATTGGCGTCATTGCCCAGCGGCTTGTCAGGGTGCTATGCCCGAGATGCAAACAGGAGTACCGCCCCACAAAGACAGAAATCCTTGACCTTGGAATTGACGAAGCCACAGTGGAAAACATGAAATTCTATAAACCTGTCGGCTGCCCTTTCTGCAGGGCAGGATATCGCGGGAGAACCGGTATATTTGAAATCCTGATTCCAAATGAAAAATTCTGGACTGCTGTATCTGAACACAGGCCGCTTGGAGAAATCAGGGAAATTGCAGTTAAGGACTGCAAGATGAAAACGCTCGTGGACGACGGCCTCCAGAAAATAAACCTGGGCATTACTTCAGTTGAAGAAGTGAGCAAGGAAGTTCATGGTTATGGTTGATAGTGAAATAATCTATTAATCTATTTACAGAAACACCCTGAAAAGGTAGTATATAATTGGAAGAGGAAAGATACGAATGAACGTATCTGAACAAAGAGGAAAAGATGGCGCTATTCCAGTACACCGGGCTTGACGGAAGCGGAAAAGGTGTCTCAGGAACGCTTGAGGCGATGTCCAGAGACGATGCGCTCGGCAAACTCAAGGGTATGGGCTATTTTGTAACCCATATCGGTACCGCAAGGGGCAGCAAGGCGTCAGAACCGCAGAAGCAAGCCACCAAACCAGCCGCCAAAAAGAAATCCGGCGGGCTATCCATGAATATCAATATCCCGTTTATCGGTGGCGGAAGCAAGATAAAACCCAAAGAACTTACAGTTGTCACCCGCCAGTTAGCGACACTTATCGGCTCGGGACTACCACTTCTGCGCTCGCTCAAGGTCCTTGAACAGCAGAGAAAAGGCGGAGCATCGCGGGTGCTTGCAAGGGTAGCGAATGAAATAGAACAGGGAGCGCTCTTTTCTGAAGCGCTCGCCAAATTTCCTGCCAGTTTTCCGCGCATTTATGTAGCAATGGTAAAAGCAGGAGAAGCCGGAGGTGCGCTGGAGTCAGTTCTCAGCCGCCTTGCTGAATTCATGGAAAAAGAGGCAAAACTGCGCGGCAAGATTAAATCCGCCATGGCATATCCGGCAGTTGTCGTGGTTGTAATGATAGGCATCCTGACATTCATTATGACCAAAATCGTCCCGACTTTCGTAAAGATTTTTGAAGATATGGAAGTAAGCGGCGGCCTCCCCGGCCCTACAAAACTGCTCATAAAAATTTCCAACCTTATGACGCAAAGATACTACCTGATTATTGCCTTTGTCTTTGCGCTTGTGATACTTTACAGGATTCTCAACAAAATCAAGTTTACAAAGTACCTGGTAGATAAGGTCAAACTGCGCCTGTTCCTTTTTGGCCCGATAATATCAAAAACCATAATCGCAAGGTTTGCGCGTACATTTGCCACACTGATTACAAGCGGCGTGCCAATTCTGCAGTCATTGCAGATTGTGCGCGATACAGTTGGCAATGAGGTTATTGCAAAAGCCATCAATGAAGTCCGCAACAGGGTGAGAGAAGGAGAAGGAATATCAGGGGTGATGCTGCGAACAGCCGCCTTTCCTCCAATGGTCACAAATATGGTTGCGGTAGGAGAAGAAACCGGTGCGATGGATGCGATGCTGGAAAAAATCGCGGATGCTTACGAGGCAGAAGTTGACGCAGCCGTCTCAGCAATGACATCCATGCTTGAACCAATACTTATTGTGTGCCTCGGCGGCGTTGTCGGATTCATTGTTGTGTCTCTTTATATGCCGCTCATCAAGATCGCCCTATCCCTGTCTGGCGGGCCAAGCGAAGGTGGAGGAAAAGAAGAATAAAGGGTTCACGCAGACCAGCGGCCGAAAGGAGGATGATTGGAGAGAAATAATGGATTTACTATGGTTGAAATACTTGTCGTCATCGCAATTATCGCAATACTTGCTGCAATGCTTCTTCCGGCGCTTTCTGGGGCAAGAGAGCGCGGAAGGAGAACTGTCTGTATTAATAATCTAAAGCAGTTTGCAGCGGCTTATGAGATGTACGCCGAAGATTACTACGAACGTTTCCCAGACAGCCCACTTGCCCTGTACGGGAGCACGACTGATTCAATCTATCCAAAGTACATAAAGATGCCGAAGACCTTCTGGTGCCCATCCAATTTTGAAAACCCACAGCCGGATACAATCACTGGCAACAATGATTATCTTACATTGCCCCGCCGGCAGTGGAATAAGAATAACTGGTACTGCAGTTACGCATTTGTGTTCGGGCTGAGTGTGTCAAACAACCATGCACAGCCAATCCCAATGATAAGCGACAGGGGATTAAGTCCGAAAGAAGGGAAGACCGGAAACCACCTTTATGGAATAAACACACTTTTTTTTGATGGTTCTGCTGCATGGGTGAAAGAAAGCGAGATTGTTTATTGTGTCCCGGACAACTCCTCAAATCCATCAACAGGCACAAACATAAATGGTTCACGGTATGCAAATGTCGCCTGCAGCGAATATGGCCAGTCAATCTCTGTGACAGGGCATGAATCTGACTGGGGACAATAGAACTGTTGATAGCAAATAGTAAAATATTCGGCGCCGTGGCAAACAAGGGGAGCGGATGAAAAAAAAGCGTGCCTTTACAGTTATTGAACTTCTTGTTGTAATGGTGATTATTGCGATGCTTGCAGGAATGCTTCTGCCAGCATTAAGAAAATCCCGCAACCAGGCAAACATCAAAAAGGCAAAAGCCGAAATGACTTCACTTGCAGGCGTTGAAAGTATTGTAAGAAATGACACCGGATACTGGTGCCGCCTCTGCGACATTCCAGCCACTGATTCAACGGTTGCCGCAGGCAATGTCAGGGTGTATGACGATACAGGAGCGGAAAGCGTTTTCACCAACATAGAAACCTGGGACGGCCCCTACCAGGCATTTCAGCCGTCTGCTGTTTATTCTGCAACACAGGGTTCGCCTGTGTCTGTTGATCCTGCCTGCAGGAAATATGACGGTTCTGCTGGATGGACATTCCCATATGGCCAGCCGTATGGAAATCCTCTTGATCCATGGGGGCGTCCGTATCTTCTCGCGTATAACCCAGATAACAAGGTAATGATAATCTATTCTGCAGGTCCTGACGGAAAAATTCAGACCGGAGAAGGAGCAACTTTGGCTGGAGATGCCAACGCTGATGGAACCGTTGATTACTCCCAATGCGACGACATTGTTTATCAGTTCCGGTAACAATGAACTTCTACCGCCTTCGGGTCGGATAAATCTGCCCCATACATTTCCATTCATTTTTTGTAGGGGCTTGATTTATCAAGCCCGCCGGCATTTACCAAACCTTCGGGTCGGATAAATCCGACCTGCTTTAGGGAGGAGGGATCTCCTCCCTAATATCCCACCACTTACTGCAAACTACCCACGGGTCGGATGAATCCGACCCCTACAAATACCACCTACTGCAAACTGCTACGGGTCAGATGAATCTCGCCTTATTTTCGTTTTTGTAGGGGCTTGATTCATCAAGCCCGCAACCGCCTTTAGGGAGGAATGATACCTCCTCCCTAATATCCTACCTCCCAATGCAGGCAACCTTTAATTACTTCTCGGGTCGGATAAATCCAACCCCTACAAATACCGCCTGCCAATACTAACTGCTTCGGGTCGGATAAATTCGACCCCTACAAATTCCGCCTTCCAATACTAACTGCTTTTCTTGATTTATCAAGCCCGCCGGCATTTACCAAACCTTCGGGTCGGATGAATCCGACCTGCTTTAGGGAGGAGGGATTCTCCTCCCTAATATCCTACCTCCAATGCTAACCGCTTCGGGTCGGATGAATCCGACCCCTACAAATACACCTTCCAATACTAACTGGTTCTGCCACGCCCAAAAACCTGCTGACTGACAACAACTTTTCTTGACATCCCTTCTGACAGCAGGGTAGAATACTTCTATGAAAGAAAAGCGCGGCGTAGCCCTGATTATAGTACTTGTACTTCTGTTTCTTTTCTCCATAATTATTCTCACAGTTGTTCTGACAACCACAAGCGCGTATCGCCGCTCAGCATACTTCCGCGATAAACTTTCTGCTCAGAATCTTGCTGAAATCGGCATTGCAGATGCGCTTTATAAATTGAATTACAGATACCACGATTTATCACATTACTACGGGTTCAGAACTGACGGCGAATGTTGGACCGATGGAAATAATCCTCCGCAAAATAACAGTCCCTATTCCTATACAATGCGCGCTACTGACTTTGGTATTCTTCTCGCGTCTGTGAATGACGGAGTTGAAGTAACACTGCAAATCAATGATGGAACCTATGGTGACACACTCACTGCAACCGGGCATTTCAGGGGAAGGCGGGTTAAAGTACAGACAAACATCAGGACTGCAAGCATACCTTCCAATCTCGCGCGAACACTTGATGGATTAAACCAAACCACCTGGGATTATTACGATACAAAGGGCATTCCAGAAGCATTCAACAAGCATGTGATTTATGCATATAGCGTAAGCGGAAACGCAACCAATGTTAAAGGGAATATCACAGCCACGAACGCATCATCCCTTGCACCTGGGTCTGAAAGAACCTTGACTGATACCACTGTAAATGTTCCTGTGCCGGGATATCCAGCCATTCCTCAGCCAGAAGACCTTTCCGGATATACACTACCCCCGTATTTCCCTGCAGGCTGGGTATTATTCAGGCCAGTAGGCGCATCCGCCAACCAGGCACGAATGAGCACAGACGGAGGCAATACATGGGTGGCGCTTCCTCCTGGCGTGACATACGGTGGTGGCATCTTTACATTTACAACCTACACAACCCCAAACAAAATCTATGTAATGCAGTCAGCATTGAACCAGCAGTATGGGGATGTTTTTATCAATGGAGCGACAATCCAGAATGAATTTTATGCGGATGGCTACATTACGCTAATGGGCAACTGCAATATCCAGCCGGCTAATCCTTCCGTCCCGACATTTTTCAAAGCAGGGGAAAGTGGTATTCACAGCGGAACTCAGAACATTACGGTAGCATCTAACGCAGTTTTTACTGGCGGAGACCTCATTTTGTTTCACGGGTCAATATCAGGGTCTTCCATTACCATCGGCGACAATGTGCAGATTACAAATGGCGCGCTTGTATGCGACTCGTCTCTCACACTACCTTCAAATCTTGTTATCAATGCGCAAAACAGTACAAGAGAAGCAGCAATACTTATATACTACTCATCAACAACTGCAAATCCTGTAACGCTTAACATAAATCCTGCCACTTTACCCACGATTACTCTCGGGCCAAATCAGCGCGCCGCATTTATGGTTTTAACGCAACAGGGAAGCGGAAATAGTGTAACCGTGAATATCGGAACAACCGCAAATGTTGATTTTGAAACAACTCAAATACAGAATATTGATGGCAAAAGTGCAATTATTGCCTGCGCCTGGGATGCAGTTGCAAATATCAATATCGGAAGCGCCAGCAATTGGGCAAAATTACGCGGGCTCGTGTATTGCCGTGGAAATAACAAGTCCAGCGACGGTGTTACACTCAACAATGCCGGGACACGAATTTACGGTAGCATCGTAACAGACGGTTTTGTGAACTTGAATAATGCGCCAACTTTGATATACGATGGCTCATTGTATAGAGCCGGATGCCTGAACAATCAGACAATAGATATGTATACGGGATTTGTTGGTGGCAGGCGCATTTTTCTGCCGCGGAATTGGAAGATTATATGGTAGAGGGTCTATGAGCAAATAGGAAGCAGAAGAAATAAGAAATGAACTGCAGGAAGTTTCGGAGAAATGAGATAATAAAAGTAAAGGCGTAAAAGGAGGGAATTGAAAATGGGTACCCAAAGATTGATAGTTAATGGTAAAAAAGAAATAAGGGATGTGATAAAAAAGACGATTAGAAAGACGATAAAAGAAGAATTTTTTAAAATAAGATTGGAACTAACTCCGGAAATATCAGAAAAAGAAATGACAGAGATTAAAGAAAGATATAAAGCGCCAGACAAGAATATTGTTCACTCTGAACGGATAGAAGTATGAAATGGCAAATTTGTTATTCTAATAGGGCCCATAATTTATCAGGGAGCAAAAAGTAGAAGATAAAGTAAGAGAAATTATAAGAAAACTTATTCTCAGATATGAAAGAGAAAATATAGTCATGGATGTGAAAAAGTTAAAAGGCAAATGGCATTAATACCATAGGATAAGAATCGGAAACATCAGGGTGATAGAAAAAATTGATAGGGACAACACTCGCATTATTGTGGATACGGTTGATTTTAGGGGCAATGTATATTGAGCGCTCTGGGCATTGAAGGAACTTTGCAGCAGGTAGATTCAGTAATAATAGAATGAAAAAAGCAAAGGAAATGGAACAGGTTGTGAATTTATTAAAAACTTTAGAGAAGCAGGATATGACAAGTATGAAAACAGCGCATAGTTGGCTGAAATACCGGTGGCAGGGGAAGAAAAATAAAATGACTGCGCAGGCAGGTTTTTCCATACTTGAACTTGTTGTGTCAATCTTTATCCTTGCAGTCGTCATAGGAACCGGGATGCTCCTTATTGCAGCAAATCTCAATCTCATGACAAAATCAAACGATATTATGATTGCGACTGCTCTTGCGCAATATGAATCTGAAAACATACGGAATATTGATTTTCCGCCAGTATATTCTGACAGGACAGCAGATACCCCTACTGGCGATTACCCGCCGCGCATTTTGGATAGCCAGCCGCCCAGTTATAATGCTGGCAGTCCAAATGCTAACTACAGGATTCTTGTCGGCTGTGTATGGTTTAACCGGCAAGGAGACGACACTACTACAGATTTAAAGGAAGTGGTTTTACGGAAGGTGAAAATAGAAATACGAAGGGCGCGGGACAATGCACTGATTTACTATCTTCCGCTCTTTATCACGCGGAATGGAATGTATTAACTAATTTCTGAAAAATGAATAGCACCGGGCAAATTATGCGTAAATCAAAAAGCGGATTCACCCTGGTTGAAATACTGGTGGCAATGGTAATTCTTATTACCATCATAGGCCTTGCGACATTTCTCTATGTCAGGGCAGCAAGAATCAGAAAACTTATTTCATATCAAAATGACATCGCTTCAGTGCTGAATTCAATGGCAACAATAGTCGCAGATGGAGATAGAACAACAACAGGGTTAAAATGGGCAGATGATGTGGCAAATCCAGAAACAGCCGCCTATGACCTTTTTCTGTATGACAGAAGTAAAGGAGAAACAGTATTCTATCGCATTGCGCCTGGAATGTATGCAGGAAGCCCCTCAGCCCTTCCGACCACTGACACAGACACAACATTGTGGCAGGCAACAGGAAACGGCGCAGTTCCAGCAAGAAATTCCGGCCAGTGGAAGTCACTTGATTTGAACAAAAAGGTGATACTCGGCTCTGGCAGCAGTTTCAGGTATTTCAACTCAAAAAACGAGCCGGTTGACAATGTATCTTCTGAAACAATAACAAGCGTACAAATCACACTGCGCGGATTGACAACTGACCCGGGTCTTGCTGGAAGACCACCGATTGTTTTACAGACATTAGTGCGCCTGCGTAATAAACTTTCCTTCTGATTATGCGTTCAATACCCCATGCAGGAAAAAAATGCGGAATTACAGTTCTGGAACTATTGATTTGTCTTGCAATTATCGCAATTGTTACGGCTTCAGCGCTGCCTGCGTATCACAGGGCGCGAAACAGGGCAGCAATAGTGAAAACCGCAAGCATAATTGCGTCTCTTGAAGCCGCTCTTTCAATGTATCAAACCGATATGGGGGATTATCCTGGCGGCGATGGCACTGGTTCAGCGGCTCTTGTAGAATCACTCATGGGACCTGTGAATGACCCGCTATGGAAAGGGCCGTATATGAGATTCAAGCAGGCAGACATTGACGCGCAAAAAAATATCCTTGACACATGGAAAAAACCGATTACATACCGCTATCCTCAAGACATACACAGGAATGTTCCATTTATCATTGTTTCCCCGGGTCCTGACAGGCAATTTGACACGCCTGATGACATCGGCAACTGGTGAAAACTCACAGGGAATAATGGCATCTGAAAAACAGGGGTTTTCTCTTATTGAAATTGTAGTTACTGTTGGTATAATGGCGCTACTGCTCGGGTTGTCCGCAGTATATTACAATAAGACATTGCGCCATCGCTATCTTGATTCGGCTGCAAAGCAGGTATGTGAAGTAATGCAGACAGCGCGTTCATATGCCGCAAGCCAGAACAAGCATGTTACTGTTGTTTTTAACGAACGCACATTCGCAGTTTTCACAGAAGATGGGAAACTGGTGGGCAAAGAAAACTGCCTGCCTCAGTTTGTTGTTGTGAAGGAAAAATCGCAGGGCTTTTCGCCTGCAGAGTTTATGCCGGACGGAACCGCGCGTGAAGCCGGATATGTCATACTTGAAGAAATCCATTCGCAGAGGCGCGCAAGAATCACCCTTTACAACATCACAGGCCAGACCACATGGAGATATGACGGCGAATAACTTTTTTTCGTCGCGCAATATAAAAAACTTTTACAATGGAAGGAAAAACAGTAAAACCAGAGCAACCGAGTTTTTTCCCAGAAGTCCTGAGTTCACTGTATTCAGCCCCATCAGGAAAATCTGGAATGTCACTTGTTTCGGTCCTGATTGCACTTTTTATACTTCTTGTTGGAATTCTTTCCCTGACAAAAATCTATCCTGTTCTTGAGCAACTGGCGCTCCGTTCGCAAAGATATACCCGCACTCAGACGATAGCAGACCACATCCTTGAACGGATTGAACAACTATATGGGAGTGAAGATACAGCGGTTCCGACAGAAATATCCGGAAGTGTCCAGCAGTTTCCGGGTGTCTCCTACCGCGTCCGTTTTGCCCGACAGCAGGAAAATCTCTACGAAGTTAGAGTTTCAGTATTTAACAAACAGGAAGGAAAAACGATTGAAGAGGAAACCGTTTCTATACTCAGGCAGAAATGACGGAATTAGCATTATTGAAATTCTGATTGCAATATCAATCTTTGCACTCGTTTTGCTCTCAGCAACTTTTGTCTTTCGCACCACGCTATTACGAACTTCCCGGCTGTCGGCTGAAAAAATCATGTCTCAAAAAGCATATAATTTGTTTTCATTCCTGCGCGCACACCTTCCTGAAGCAGTTGTGCGGGACATTGAAGGAAATTACCGTCTTGATTTTATAGGAAGCGCCGGCTGGGTAAGATTTATAGCGCCATTGTCTGAAGGAGATGGGTCTGACCTTGGACAGTTTGGATGCGCATTGATAAACGGAGCAGTAAAGATTTCATTTGTGCGGCTTAATGCTGATATGAGCAGTTACTCGTTTCCTGATGGGTTTGCCGGCGCCCAGACGCTTGTTGACAATGTCAGGAGCTTTTCACTCTCCTACTGGGACGGAAACCAGTGGAGCAATTTTTGGGATACGCGCGAGGAGCCGCACAAAGGAAAACTGCCGCTTGTGGTAAAGGTCTCTGTGATATTTGACAGGAGCATAGTTGAAGGCAAAGAGATTTGCAGCGAATTTATTGATGAGATACCTGTTGAACAATAGGGGAGACGCCATCATTTTTGTATTCGGCATTCTCGCCTTTTTGTTCCTGCTTACCAGCACGCTTCTGTTTTTGTTTAGCCACTGGGAAAAATGGTCATTCAATGCTTTTTCAGGCACTCAGGCGCGTTATTTTGCGAAGGCCGGCATTGAAAACGCCATCTGGGAACTCAGGCACGACACAAATAACTATGATGGGCTTGATGAGCAATGGCACGCAAGGTTTGCCGGTGATGATGTTGACATTGATAGCGATGGAGCGCCAGAATCCAGATGGTTCCAGGTTAAGGATTCTCATGGCCGGCTCATTGGACGATATGCAGTACTTGTGGAAGATGAAAACGGGAAAGCCAATATCAATGCAGTGTCAAATATCTCAAACAACGGCCGCTTTTCATTCCATGAAGGGTACAGGGTGGCAGAAATTGCTTTTCCAGAAAACACACTCGGACAGGACCTTGCCGCGGCAGTTGTCAGGCATCGGTTTGGGCCTGATGGCATGCCTGGAAGACGCGGTGTGGACGACAACCGCAATGCCGACACCCTTTCTTCAAATGGGATTGATGACGATGGCGACGGCGTCACTGATGAACTTGATGAAGGAATAGATGAACCGGATGAATTTTCCCCGGCGCATCCAGCAGGAGATGACAAGCCGTATCATGTGATTGAGGATATAAAAATGGTGCCCGGCATCAACAACCAGCGGTTTTCATCCATAAGAAATTTCATTTCAGTTGTTTCCTATGATTTGAACATTGATGCTGAAAATTTCCTGCGCACCAATGTCAACACGGCAACCTTTGAGCAACTATATTCAATAATGCGCGACCTGGGTTTTGCAGAGAAACAGGCAATCCAGTTAGCGCTCAATATCATTGACTACCGGGATGCTGACAGAATCCCAACCATGCGCCGCGCTTCTGATGGAGAGATATTTTATGGCCTTGAGAAGACCCCTTACCTTAATGAGATTGAACCCGTGCCGAAGATATCCATCAGCCAGTATGTCAGTCCTGCGGGAATACCTGTAACAGTCATAGAAGAGGATGGGCCTCAATTTATTGAACTTTTCAACCCGTACAACGAAGAGATTGATATCGGCGGATGGGCAATAAAAGGAGGAATGATTTTGCTGCCTTCTGCCAACCTGCAGGATGTCAACAGCATTGCACACCAGGCATCCGGAGAGATTGCGCGTGGCGAAACCATTCTCAGCAACAATGTAGTAAATCAAGAGCAACAATTCTGGAACTCGCTTTCTGCGGGAAGGATACAACTCCCAGCAAATGCAAAAATGGCTCCGCTGTCCTATTATGTTATTGGAGATTCAATCCGCTGGAAACTGACCATCTATGAGACCCCTGAAGGAACACTCCCATTCATTGAACTTATTCCGATTCAGAAACCGGATAATGCGCAGCAATACGAAAAAATTCTCCTTATGAATTTCACTGGTTGCGAAATTATTTCGCGTGTCCTTTCATTTCTCACGGGCTCACTCAGTAGTGGCCATCTGGACAGCAGGATATCTCTCCTTGATAAACAGGGAAACACCATAGAAGAAACCAACTATGGAGTGGACCAGCCAGGAGCGCTTACCAGGCAGAAAAATGACCCGCGGATGCGCGGCGCATTTGATTGGTTTACATTTCCTGCCACACCTGGAACGCGCAATGCATGCTTTCTCCCTTCAATACACGGAGAATTTAATGTAGCAAGCCAGTTTTCAGAATGGCCTTCATCTTTCAAAATCAAAAACCACCCATTTTCATCGCCCGCTGAATTATCCCGCATTCATATGATGCGGCAGTGGAAAACCCTCAATCTCTGGAAAGGTGAAAACAGGAAACTTCTTGATGTATTTACCGTCTCCGCAGACCCGCGAAAACCAACTTTCGGAAGGATCAATATCAACACCGCGCCGGTGCAGGTTCTTTCTGGCCTTCCTCTTGTTGATAGCGCACTGGCGCAAAAAATATGCAATGCACGGCCGTTTCATGAAATATCTGAAATCACAGGAATATATGGAGACGCCCTCAACCTTGAAATCACAAGACAGGGATTTGACATTGCTGACAATGACAATGACGGGTTTTGCGACACTGAGGATGAAAAAGAAATGATTATTTTTGCCTTATCAAACCTTATCACAGTAAGGGGGAATGTCTTTTCAATCCGCGTTGTCGGACAAAAGGTGCAGGATACAAATAATGATGGTATAATAACCGGTAGTGAAATAGTCGCCGAGCGCAGGTATCGGTATATTTACGACAGAATAACAAACCGGATTCTTGAAAGGAGAGCCCAATGAAAAAATTATTAAAGACCCTTGTTGAAACAACGAGAAAACTCGAGCGGACAAAAAAATTACTTACCTCAGCAAAATTCAAGAAATGGCTCCTGGTTGTGGTATGCGTCATAGTGGTTGCCGCGGCTGGATATTCAATATACCGCTCCAGATTCTATAAAAAGGATGCCGTCGCAATAATCAACGGTCAGAAGATTACAATAGCCCAATTGAAGAAGAAGATTTCAAAATATCCTGATTTCTACCAGCAGTATATGAAACAATATCCTCAGGAAGCGCTGAATGATTATATTGGAGAACTACTTCTCCTCCAGCAGGCAAAGAAATACGCAAAAAAATACAGGGAAAAAATTAACGAGCAGATTGAAGATTATAAAAAGGACCTCCTTATCCGGGAATATCTGAATGACCAGGTGATGAGCAAGGCAGAAATCACAGAAGATGAAATCAAGGCATATTATAATGAGCATCTCAAAGAGTTCTTCATGCCAGAGCGGGTCCATCTCTATGAAATAGTTGTTCCCACACAGGAAGCGGCAGAAACCATATTGAAGCGGCTTAATACAGGCGAGGACTTTTCTGAAATTGCCCGCAAGGAATCCATCAGTACATCATCAAAGGATAAAGGCGGAGATATCGGCATCATCTCCAGGGGTCAACTTATGCCTGAGATGGAAGAACTCATTTTCTCCATGAAAACAGGGGAGGTTTTTCCCAAGGTCATAAAAACCGAACAGGGTTACCATATTGTCAAGGTTGGCGAAAAGATGCCCGCACAGTTGCAGACCCTGGAGCAGGCATCGCCAACCATAAGACAGACCCTTATCCAGATGAGAAAGAAACAGTTGCTTCAGACCTATGTGAACCAACTCAAGAATCAGTCAAAAATTCAGCAGTTTCCAGAAAATCTTAAGGCGCTCTGATGATGAAAAAAACCATTGCACTCCTTGTTATGGCAGGTACCATTGCACTGGCTGGCGGTGATAGAAGCGCTGCTGTTGTCGGGAAAAAAATCATCTGGCAAAGCGAAGTGCAGGCCCTTTCAGATAGCCAGAAAATCCCAAAAGAACAGGCGCTCGTTCAACTTATCCAGGAGCAACTGCTTATTGTGGAAGCCGAAAACCAGGGATTGACACCCGACAATGACGAACTTGAAAAACGGTTTGCACAGGTAGCCGCAAGGTACAAATCCAGAGAAGAATTCCTTGAAATTCTGCGCCAGAATAACTTAACTGAAGCCCAGTATCTGAATTTTCTCAAGGACCAGATAGCAAAAGAAAAACTCATCCGCAAGGAAGTCGTGCCAAAAATCAAGATAACAAGTCAGGAGATTGCACGCACCATGGAAAATCTGCCTGTTGAACCAGAAGCCCTCATTCTCACGCTTTCTTTTGACACCAGACAGCAGGCAGACGAGTTTGTAAGGGCTTTTGCGCAAGATGCCAGAGACGCAAAGAATAAGATGGTGCGGACCGGATGGATTGCGCTTAATCCTGATAAACTTTCGCCGGAGGTTATAGAAGGGATCAAGAAAAGCGGGAAAAACAACCTCACGGACATCATCAATCTTCCTTCAGGTAAATTCCTTGTGTGCTGGGTTGAAGACATCAGAGAAAATACCCCGGAACAAAGATTTCAGCAGGCAAGCAATATACTCTACCAGGGAAAATATCGCTCGCTGCTTCAGCAATATATTGAAAAACTTAAGAACAAAATACCGATTACTATCTCTCTCCAGTAACATTGAAGCCGCCAGGACATGCCATGAGAAAACCAGTTATTATTTCCATCGGGGACCCGTCTGGCATCGGGCCTGAAATATCCCTGAAAGCAGTGCACATATTGAACAGACAGATGCCGCACATCCCCTTTGTCCTTGCAGGGGACGCACAGGTTATTGAGCGAGTTAGAAAAGCGACAGGGCTGGATATGAGGTATTGCATGTGGCATCCTGGAGAAGAAATCCGCAGTGGAAATTTTGGGCTGGTTTCGCCGGATATTATCAAAAGTGGCGATTTTCCGGTTGGCGCTCCAAACAGAATATGCGGGCAAGCATCCTATGCCTATCTGAAGATTGCATGGGAAACCATGTCAGCAGGCCATGCCTGCGCACTTGTCACAGCACCAATTTCCAAAACCGCCTGGCGTCTTGAAGGAATTGACTATACAGGTCATACCGAAGCGCTACAGGCACTTTCAGGAGACAGGGTTGAAATGCTCATGGTTGCGGGCAGGATTATGGCTGTCCTTGTAACAACCCATATCCCTTTGTGTGAAATCTGGAAGGTTCTTTCGGTGCAACGTATCGCAGACGCAACCATTCTTGCCTGCCGGTTCTTGCAACGGCACGGATGTGCAGTTGAACCTATCTGCG